>Ga0209611_10014439_pt1 | contig 10547 bp, 3 predicted proteins | sample S1TSphgellanicum_3_FD_187693 | JGI IMG/M metagenome (GOLD analysis project Ga0209611, IMG submission 187693) | Host-associated microbial communities from peat moss isolated from Minnesota, USA - S1T2_Fc - Sphagnum magellanicum MG (SPAdes) (version 2) | ecosystem: Host-associated > Plants > Peat... | reverse complement strand
ATGTTAATCATGTTGAAATTATTTTAGAATCATCTTGGTCATGATTTGGGGAGGGGGGTGGGGGTGAAATGAACATGCTTTTGTTTTAGTGGAAACAAGGAATGTTGATGGTTGAACCTCATCAAGGTTTAATGCAACTTTGCGTGAACATAATAAAAAAAATCAATGAACAATCATTGGTCAACCCTAAACCTGAACAGCTAAACCTTCATGATTCCCTACACAATGCATGTAACATACTTGACAAAGAAAGCTCAAAGTTCAAGCCTTGAAGATAAACGTCAAATTCTAGATTGTAAAGTGCACATTGGGCACAAAGGCAAATGCAAAGACTTGAAAATCAAAAATAAAATCACATGTAATTCAAGAACTAGCAAAAGGCGTTAATTTATCATTGCATTCATCCACTTTCTTGGCTTGCTCAAAAATCAAGGTCTAGCCTCCAAGATCCATCACAATACATGTCTTTGAAGCTTTGTGTAGTCCTTCAGAGTGACTTTTAAGAATACAACAACATTTTAAAACTAAAACTTGCAACATTCCTTTGTTGCCAACAATCAAAGCACAAGTACAATAAATTCATAGATCCTTGCATTATTTCAACAAGATCCAAGGCGAGAGGGAAAAGGGTAGATGATCAATGCTTGTGAAGAGAGAAAGCATGGGTTGGTGAATTGCAAAGGAACGAGTGATGGTGAAGGCTAAACCTACCTTATTATTGAATTATAGTTTAATGACTTACTTGGGTGAGATGCATCCTATAGGTATTCTTACAATTACAAAACAGTCTTTTTGGCATTTCAAATCATCATCAAATGGAAGCTTTTAATGAAAAGCAAAAGATGCAAAACAACTACTTAGTGCCACTCATGATGGCACATACGGTTTCTAGCAAAATAGCTAGTTTTTCAAGTGTTTTTTCCTATGATAATGTGTTTGGCCCTTGGCCAATGGGAAATTTTTGTGATAATTCACCAAATAAATAAATAAAATGGTCATGTTTTACATGTAGTCAAATTTGGCTAAGCCTTCTAGTGGGAAATCACCTACTTCACAAAACTAAAAAGAAAAGTGTGTTTAGGAGGAGGATGTAAACATAGTCAAGTTTTTAATGTTAAAACAAAAATGAAGGTGGGAGCTTTTTCACCAATTGATTTTCATGAAGGATGTTGAAAGAACTTTAAATTGATATGTATTATGTGTTTATATTTGTAGCTAAATGTTTTTAAAAGTCTTTAAGTAAAACATGCCATTATGTAGGGTAAAGCCCAAGGTTGTGGGCTTTACCAAGCGTAAAGACCTATGTTGATCTTTTAATTTTTATCTTTTTTCTTGTGATACCTAATGGGTGCTTGCTAGGTATACCAACAAAAAAAATTTAAAAATATTGTGGGGCATTAGAAAAACAAAACACCCAAGAATTCAATTTTTTGAAATTCACCACAAACAATTGAGGAAAAATTACATTAGGTAAGGTGCCTTTGCTTACATTACAAAAATTGACACAAGTGTTTATGTTAAAGCAAAATCAAAATCCACATATGAGATCAAATATGGATCAAACTTGTATGAATAGGGTTACAATACACCATGAAGAACATCACAAGAACATCCAAATGATTTGAATAAAAAGGATTGGTTTAGAAGAGAAGATAATATTTTTGAAATGTTCATTTTTTGGATTGACAATTTCAAATACAAATTAAACAATAGTAATTTGCTATGTTTACATTGATTCCAATATTTTCAAATGTTTCAAAACATGGGTTGTGTTGTTCATGCAGGAATTTAACCCAATTTCCACTAGATACATAGGGTAATTAGCCCAACTTTTTGTGAAAGGTGGGATAGTGGATGAATTTAAAGGCTCATAGTGTTAGAAATGGGATGTCTAGCACAATTTCTAGCACAACCAAATAATTTCACTCAATTTTGTTGTTCAAGTGTGATAGTGACCAACTCTAAAAAATAAATTAAATATTGGGTGAATCATGGGGAAGACTAAAGTTGGCGTGATACCTTGAAGGAAAATAGACAACGGTGAACTCTAGGTGGTGGGGTTTCACCTTTTCAAAGTTAGACAATGAAATAATTTGAGAAAGTTGAAAAGTTGATGAACAAATTATTACAAAAACATAGTTTTTATGGTAGTAGCATCACAACTTAGATGACTCTAAAATGAAGTCCATTTGCTTGAAATGATTATGTTTGATCTCACCAAAATCAAATTTAGTTATGTTTGTTTTGATTAAAAAGCTAATTATTTAATCAAAATAGACATTATGTAGGGCATGTGGTGTATATGGCACCCTTGTGGAATTGTTCAACTTGACTAATGTGATTAAAATCAATCATTTAAATGTTTAATTATGATAGTAATGTTGTTTTGTATGATGTGACAATATTAAAATAATATTCTAATATATAATTCATTTTAAAACACAATTATTACTAAAAAAATTGAAAATAAATTTTGGGTGTCATGTTCTTGGTTGATGTCTATAATGATTCACATAAAAATTAAAATAGGGGATAAATCAATTGAAATATAACAAAATGATGTGAAAAATGGAAGATCAAACTAAAATGTTATATTTTAATTTATTACAAAAAGTATAACATAACTATATAAATGAAAAAAATGAAAAATATAGTTCATTTAAATTTAAATTTTATAATAAATAAATAAATTGATAAAATTGGATAAATGAGAATTTTAATTGCATAAATTCAGAAATAATATTTATTTAAATTCTTTTCATAATATTTATTTACTTATACTTTTCCCAAACGAAAATATAAAAATAAATGTAATGGTTTAACATTTGGAATTTGGAATTTTATATAATTTAATCAAAAGGAAATTAACATAAATTAATTTTAATTAAAATTTCATTGTAATTACTAACTAAAAAATGAAATAAATTGAATAATGTTATTGATGTGCACAATATAATAAATTTTTCCATGAAATGATTTAATTATAGAATATTGTTATAATACATGATTCAAAAGGTATGTGCTTTTATATGTTTTGGGATAGTAATTTATATCACAACACAAAGTGGTGGTTGGATGGTAAAGGCCTTGGGTTTTGACAAAGAAGGTGAAGGTTCAAATCCCATTCATGAGCATGTTATGATCATGATATCAACATGATGACATGTCAATGGTTCGTCAAATAATCATCTCCAATCTCCCCAAAAAAAAAGTTTAGAATCACAAGTTTAATGCAACAATGTTTTGAACTTGTTCTGAATTTAATCCAAAAAATCAAAAACTTGAATATTATTATTATTATTATTTTAAATAAAAACTCAATAATATTTAATTTACTATTTCCACATCAAGTAATATTTTCACTCATTTTAGTCATTTTATACAATTTTTATGTCAACTAATATCTCTAGTCATCTTAGTCATCTTTAGTCATTTTAAATCAAAATGAACTTAGTCAAATTTTTGTAAAAAATAATTGATTTATTTTGACTAAAGCTATTTTTGTCATTGTCTAATATGACTAAAATCAGTAAAAAGAAACAACATAAAAACATAGTCAGTAGTGACATTGGATGTACCTAAGGAATTGAGACAACGGATGAACCCAAGGAAGTTGAATCTAGAGAAGCTAGAAATGCACGAATTAGGGAAGAAGTGAAAGTTGCACAATTTTATCTTTCCCCACCCATTGAATCCATTTTCATGGATTGTCAAACTTTCCAAAAAAATTTAAGCATTTTAACACGAGTTGGCAATTGATGAAGGTGACGACACTTTGGAACAATGAACAAGTGGAAAAGTATCTCCACTTCGATTTTGAACCATGGTCTTTCCTTTCCTTTCACTCAAAGGATTGGTTACAAACTAGATGGTTCACATAAAAAAGTAGCATTTCAAAAAGGTATGGTTTTAAAATTCACCCATCTTCCTTCCCTTCACCCAAAGTTGTCTTTTATGCATCCATGAACTTGCATATTCAACTACTATCTGTCACTTAGGCTCTTCAATAACAATTTTATGTCATAATTTTCTTTTATAGTTTTATAACTTGTCAAGTCATTTATTCTCAAACCATTTTCCCTTGCACCCATCCAAGTTAAAATTCAACCAAGATGATTAAAAATTTGGGTAGTTGTGGGGGAAAGTTTGGGAAGTCACTATAGTATTTGGGATATAATTGGTACTTCCCTTTCTAGTAATTTGGCTAGACCCAAAATGGTGACAAATAGTTTTAGGAACATAATATATTCATGCACCCAAGAGCCTCAAGGTTGTTTCTTTTGAGGAGGGTGGGGCAAGGATGAATCCACTCATCCACCCCATGAATTACAAACATCCCAACACATGTTTGGTTGTTGATATGAGGATCCCCAGTTTTTAGGGTTTGATATGGGGATCCCAAGCCAATGGTAGCCAACAAGCAGGTGAGCAATAGCTTGTTGATGTCCCAAAGAAGTCCCCAACTATTAATGCTCCTCAATATCCAACCAATTCAATAAACTTTCACACGGGACGCAAATGATGCCACCCTTGATGAAAAATTGAGAAATTGTTTGGAGAATTGCACATTTTGCCTACCACTTAAATTTTCATCACCCACTTGATAGTATCAATAGAATTAATTTTTTTCTTGTTGCAAATGCTTGCAACAAAAGAAAAATCCAGTGTAACTCATGCAAAGGATTTCTGTGGAAAAAATGCACCAAAGTAGTCACCAGATTCTGAGGAAAAAACAATTCTCAAATCGCCACATTTAGAGAATGGGTTCTAGCAGGTTGCCAAGATATATAGCAGGATTCTTAAAAAAAATTCTACTTTCATCTCTGACCTATAGCCAAATTTGGCTGATTCCTCTTTCCATAGTTGATCACCACACTAGTGTGGCTATATCACAAAATTGAAAAAAAATAAAATAAAAATTGATTACCAACCATATAGTGAAATATTTTGTAATTTTTTTACAACAGTTACAGTATTACTATATACAGTTAAAATCAGAATTTTATTGCATGTGGGTGAGAAACCATGCAGATTTAATTAGGCTCCTTACCTACCTATAGCCCAGCCCTGCAAAGAGAGTGTATAAAAATTAATTAGTTTATTCCCTTCCCCACCCCCACCATCATGCACCCATGAAGAAATGAGTATTATGATCCAAAAGGGCAACAGAATTTCATGCAACAAGCAAATAATTTCATATGTGAGGAGAGACCATAAATTGCTCAAAGCCTTAAAAGTCATGCAATAATAGCCAAAAATCAAAATTGCTCAGAATCACAAACCAAATTGCAATGTGGCCATGATATCTTCAAATTACTCACTCACTCACTCACTCACATGGGATTAAATGTATATGGAAGTGAGTGAATACACTTGGGAAATTTCTCAGAGTGCATTGAGAAGGGCTTGAGAGAGTTGGTAGGTAGGTAGGTACCTAGTACCTAGTTGAGTCCACCCCATGCAAAGCTTCAATACCCCCTTTTACTCATCACCCATATCCCTCCTTTTCTACTACTACAATGGAGGTTGTTGCTATTGGTGAAGGAACAAAAAGGTTTCACCAAATGGTTACAAAATGCCACCCTATCTATCATTCCTCCCTATGTCTTCTTGCATGGTATGGGAACAGCCAAATGGTACTACTACACCCACTCAAATAGGTTAGTACCATAGTACTTACTACCTTCGCAGCTCTGATAATATTTTCAGAAATGATAATAATAATAAACTACACTATTTTCAGAAATGATGAATAAATTTTATTTATTTATTTATTTATTTATTTTTCAGAGAACAAATTTTTTGTGAAAGAAAATATTGAATTTAGAGGAATATTCTATTTGTTGAAATGAAAATTTCAAAATTGAAAATTTCATTAATTTGACAAACATGTGCACTAGAATTGTACCATTTTGTTCCCCTTTTTTTAAACCCAATCTTGTAGCTGGCATGGTATTTGAATGGGGGACCCAATTTATGTCTTCTTCAGCATATGCAACACCCCTATTGCATTTGATGTTGGATGTGTCTTTTGTGCAAACAAGCAAGCAAGCAGGTTTCATATTTGAGAGCATAAGACAAAAGAGAATTGCAATAAAGCAATGCTTGGATGTGCTTCAAAAATTGCCTAAACTTGGGGAGATCTTTAATGGGCTGGAAGAGGAGGAGGAGGAAGAAGTGACAAATATATATATCCAATGAATTTGTGTGCTGAAATAATTTAGGCCTTCTCTCTTTGAATCATATTTGTCCTACCATTGCTAGTAGCTACTTAGGCCCCACCCTACAATAGAAGATGGTTGTCAAGGATTAGAACTCAAATGCCTAACCTAGACTTGTATACCTAGTCCATGTCCTCACAAAATTGTAAACAACTTTATTTGTTGTTAAAAAGAATGCCAATGATTCCAATAGCACCCAAAACAAATAATTTACACATTGGACCTTCCCAAAAATGGAAGATAATGTAGCACTCTCTTTGTGGCCTTCCCATGGACCTAGCTATTTAAGTAATTAGGAGGGAATTTGGCATTTGGGGGAAGGTTTCACACTTTCCAACTAAGATTATGTTATAGCAAGAGTCCAAATGATATACCCTAGTACCTTAATGGATTCCTTGGTAATTAATTTATATTTTTTAATTTATTGATTTTTTTGAGAAAAATTAGTGCCCCCAAATGCTGAAAATTTGAAATTTCAAGTTGCATAATGCCAATTTTTTTTTTGGAAACCTAAGGATTCTAAGCATTGGTCATTAGCAAGTTCTTCATTTATTTTATTTATTTGTTGTCACAATTATGCATGCTTCAATTGGCCAATAGTATGACCTCAAACTTTTGTGGAGAATGGACTATTGTGGGTGCAAATGTTAAAACTTAATGCAAGATTGTTTAAAAAGACGTTTGATAAAAAAATCAATGCTTAAAACTCTCATCCATTGTCAATAATAAAAATCCTCCTCACATCTATCTTAGTGCAATCCATTGTGTTTTGAAATTTGTAAAGGTGAAGCAAGCAAAATTGACATCCTCATTCGGCTTATTTACTATTGCGGTCCTAAAAAGGAATGCCTAACTTTAAAACACTCCAAAGTCCACCATTGAATTTTTTAAAATTTAAATTAGTATAATTGTAATGAATTTTTGTCTAACATTAATTAAAATGATATCTTGTTAAATATAAATATATATGAATACTATGTAAATGTCTTTTTAGTCTTTGAACTAATTATATCAATTGTCTTCACTGCATTTTTTAAAAAAAAATATATAAAATCATGTAATTAATTTCAAACTTTTTTTACAAGAACAAACATGTATCCCTTTATTTAAGCACATGTTCTTTGGATGAACTTGATGAAAAAAAATTATATCAAAATTTCAAAGGCTTCAAATTTTGAACCAAAAAGTTCCAAGTAAAAAGACATTTTTTTAAAGCATTTGGTGACTTGTTTATATTCATTAGTTTCATAATTTTTAACTCCAAGTGCAAATCACATGTGCAACAAATAGCCATTCACAAAAAAACATGTTTGGTTATCATTAAAAACCCATTTTTACACTTTTTTTGTTTGCATTCATAAACTTAATATTGATGCACAATTATCTAAACATGTGAAAAATCACATGAATTATCTTTTTTATTATTATTCAATTTTTTTCACTTAAATTTGTTGCTTGTAAATGCAATTTGTAAAATTAACCCTTAAAAAATCATGGAGTCCTTATTCTTTTTCTTGGAACCCCAACCACAAATGAGTCCATTTATGCCAAAAATATTGAATATTAAAAAAAATCTTCCAAAATAAATTAAAAATAAACAAATAATTATTCAACATTGGGGTGTTAGTTCATTAAGGTACTACAATACCATGAAAGGAAAATAACAACAAACAAGAACTAATTTTTTTGGTCTTATTACATTATTGCAAATTATGTGAGGTGAAAAAGATGTAGCTTTGTGCTCCACCAATTGAGATGTATCCAAAGCAACAAAACCACCAAGAAACCCACGAATTTTGTAAATAAAGAAAAATTATGTGATAATTTGTAATTTCATCTCAAACTTGAATATTGGAAAGATTGAAGCACTTACTTATAAGTAATTACTCTGCGATCGGGTTTTCCTCATTTGTTCAAGAATTTGGCATCCAAATATATTCCCCTATGACATAATTATCATTAAAAAAAAATTGTTGATTTTAAAAAATATATATTATCCATTCAATTTATGTTAATCTTAAAATTTCATGCTTTGTGTTTATCATAATTGAAGTTTTTTTAAAAATATATATAATAAAAATGAAGTCCCACAGTTATTGATGTTTTCTTCTAGCAAATTTTATCATTTTTTCGACAAAACAATGGGGATTTTGTTTCCTAGAGTAATTTCAAATAATTTTGTTAAAATTTTGGAAAGCATTTATATGAATAAAGTAGGGGGAAAAAAATATGCCCACATTAGATACAATTCAATAAGTAAATTTCAAATTCTTCTAATTTGATTAACCAATAACAACTCAAGATTTTTTTAAAAATGAAAAATCAATGGGATCCAAATCTTGATGTCATTTTGAACCACATGAACATAATTTAGACAACACATCCAAAAATTAGAATAATTATGTGAATTGTCACCCACACAACCCACTAATGTTGAATTATGTGAATGATAATATTCATTTCAATTATTTTCCAATTAGTGGGCAAATTTGGTTTGCATAGAGAATTTACTTCACTTTTTTCTTTAAAAAATTCTTAAGAACCTACACATTGTCCTGAATTTTTTTATTTATGAAATGAACAAAGTAAAATAATTTGAATATTCAAATACTAGTAGTACATACTAGTATTTAATATATAAATTGGAAATTGTGACTGGGTGAAATTTAGTGATAAAATCCTATGCACTCTTAATTATTATTAAGGAATGACCTAAATTCCTTATTGAATTTTGATGATGAAGCTATGTAAGTGATTGTTTAATATTTTTTTTAAAAAGGAATAAACGGATGCAAAAATATTAAATATAATTAAATGAAATGAAGGAGATTTCTTGTTTTCACCTAAGAGTAATTTAAATCCACCTCCCCTATATAAGTAGGTAGGGAGGTAGGTAGGATCACAGGTAGGTAGGAACGAATGATTGGGTACATTCTAAACCGGTAAATATAGTAGGTAAAAAAGTAAAAAACTTTTGGCAACACTCGTCAAATAGGCTAGTGGTGTGTAAATAAGGGACCATGTGTGATGATGACGCCTCATGGTAATTCTCTTTTAAAGGCAGCAACCTCTCAAGTAAAAAGTAAAAAAAAATTTGTTGCAATATATATTTTTCCTGAAAAATATAGCCAAATCTTTTTTTTTTAATTTTGAATTTTTTTTGCCACATTTGGACTCTGATTTTAGTTTGGTAGCATTTTAAAAACTAGCTTTTAAACTATTTAAATAGGTTCTATAATGGGCCTTTGTACTCCTTAAATCCCTTCCAATCCTTGAAAATAACACCTTTTAGCAACCATAAGAAATTTATGTCTTTGGATATTCGATGCAATACACCAAAATAAATGTCACAAGTTTGGTGTTGAAACTTGAAACACCAAGTTTTATAGGTATGTTTTATTGCATGTAATCTTTATGTGCTTCCATGGGTATGTACATGTAGTTAACAAAATGCTTACATATAACTCTTTTGATTTCAATTAAACAACTAAAACAATGTAAGACCAATCCAAAGTCAAACCCTAATTAGTTATAATTAACATAAAACTTCACATGGTTTTTGGAAGGAATAATTTCCCCAAAAATCCATGCATTTCTTTTTTTTTGCCCTTCCCCTTAAATAGTTGCATGCAAGGTTACTTTTGAACCTATCTGTAAGTGTATGAACCATCGAGCTCCAATGTCTCATGATTTATGTATGTTTAGGTTCTTGGTAGCATTTGCCTAGTGCTTTATGATCAATAACGCCCATGGGTGGAAGACATTCTCAAAATGCAAGGCTAAACTAAACTATTGCCTCATCCAAGGCTCAACTTTGAGATTTTTTGGATGTGATTTAATAATTTTTAGTTGGAAGGTGTGGAAGATATTGAATTTTGAGAAATTAATTAAAATTTAAACAAAATTTTCACAATTGGGTTTTATCATCAAGGTTCTATTCACACTTGAAACAGTTGCATAATCTTGCTCATGCTTGGGCCAATGACACAAGCCACACTAGTCTCTTTATTAATGCTGTTAGTTAATTTGTGATGTTGAGATCTCCGAAACCAAAGTGTCCCTCACTTGCACTCTTGATATTGTTTGAAAGCTCTTGATGAGGAGAGGTGCACCAAGGTGGTTTTGCTAATGTTTAGACAAGCTAGGACACAAGGGTTATTTGATGGTGAACAAAATTGCCATTGAAAATTCAATAAAATCAAAACTAAATTTTGCTTGAGAAAAGATGGTGGGGGGGGAGTTGGCACACTTAAAGGTATGATTAGGAAGAAATGAATTGGGTAACAAGAGAGGACACTAGTAGTACCAACAGAAGCAGGGCAGAGG
>Ga0209611_10014438_pt1 | contig 10547 bp, 6 predicted proteins | sample S1TSphgellanicum_3_FD_187693 | JGI IMG/M metagenome (GOLD analysis project Ga0209611, IMG submission 187693) | Host-associated microbial communities from peat moss isolated from Minnesota, USA - S1T2_Fc - Sphagnum magellanicum MG (SPAdes) (version 2) | ecosystem: Host-associated > Plants > Peat... | reverse complement strand
GCATTCAACCATGTAATCACCCAAGTGAAACCTTTTAGAGTTAATAATTAACCCAAGAAATCTTGATTTTAGATTCATACCTTAATTTAGTTTAAAGGGTTTAGGATATTTATAATTTGTGAATTTTAAAAAAACCCAATTTTTTGGGGGGTTTTTACATTTTTTTAGTTTTGGGTGCGTACTTGGTTTGGTGGATAAAAACCATCAATTTTGGTTCCCAAGTAAAAATCTAAATTAAAAATGATTTTAAGAACTAGAACTATAATTAATATTTTTGAAAAACTAAACCTAAAACTAGGATCAAATTATATGTTGAACTGGAACTAAGTGAAAGCATCCTTGGGTGGACTAGTAAGAATGTCACACCTTGATTTTCCTTGACCCATCGAACTTTGAAAAATCGTAAGAAACACTTCAATAGATATTTTCATAATTTTTTTTCTAATGAATCAATTTAATAGGTTTTATACATTTTGAAATTTCAATAATATTAATAATATTGTGTATTTTGATGTTTCTAGTCAATGCATTTAGAAAAAGTTTCAGGAACATAACGCCTAGTTTTTTTCCTTGAACTTTTTGTTAAGGAACACAAATTTGAAACATGATTTTAAAAATTTCTTAGGAATGTTTTTCTTAAGGTAATTTGGAAATTAGTTTATTTTTAATTTTTTATTAGGTAATTAATCAAGTAATTATAATTCAGTTATGAATTTTCAAAGTTAAAACTATCAAATTTTGAAGGGACCATTTTAATTAGGAATACAAATTTTTAACAATTTCTAATTTTTTAATTCCAAAATAAACTTCAAGCCGTATATTAGTGTATGCAATTGATAAATATGAGAAAAAATAATTTATAGTTTTGAAAGCATTTAAAGTAAAGGGCCTAAAAAAATGATTTGTGTGTTTTTGGTTCCTTAACCATTCCTTGAGGTGGTTCCTAATGGTCCACCCAAGGATGTTTTCATTCAACTAAGATATGTTTTTAAAAAGAATGGATTATAACTAGTGATTAACGATTAATTAACAATTGAGTCTAATTTTTTAATTATAACCAAATCTTAACCGAATTTGATTTTCAATAATGGAATTTGTTTTTCGATTGAAAAAACTAAAGGTCCTTAAAAAAAAGTCAAAAACCATTCAACACTGATTTTTTACTATGGGGTTTTTATTAAAGTATATGTATTGGTGTTAGCTAATGAAGATATTTAAAATTTAAATAAGTGTGGAACAAGTATGGGGCCTAGCACCAAATATTGGTCAAGTTTTTGACCAAGTATACAAGTATACAATAATTAAAGATCAAATCAGTAAAAACTTGGGATTTTCCTCCCACTTAGGGTTTTCAATTTTTGTAGATTTACCCCTACCCCCACCCTTAGCATGGTCCCATCATCAATAACCACCACCACCATCAACCATTGCAAATAATATGCAAGGGTATTTAATATAAAACCAAATTAAATCCCCTTTTCGTACTTGAAAAGATTGGTGTTCAATTGAAGATTTAGGGTTTAGTAAACAAAAAATTTTAAAAATTGAAAGTTTGTAGACTTTAGACAACTAAAGCTTGTAGCCATTTACTTTTTCTTTGAATGTGGTTATTTAAAATTGAAAATTGTTGTAACATCGATGGAATAAAGTTTTGATGTCTCAACGGTTTTAGTGGTGATAAGAGATCATTAAAGAGTACGGAAATCTTAAACAATGTTAGAATTGAGAAAAAAAAGGTAGTTTGAGAACTTTCAATTGTTTTGTATTCTTGCTTAAATAAAATTTTGCTCTTGTACTTTGTTTTATGTCTTGATTTTGTGTACATTGCTCTTTTGTCAAACTTTCAAGGTTTTGTTATAATTTTGTCATTTTAAGCTTTCAATCAATTTGTTGAAAGCTTCACTAAAAGCTTTTGCTTTGGAGGGTTTCTATTTGTTTGTTGGGTTGTCAAAAGTTTTGTTGAAATTTTTTTGTTTTCTTGTTTGTTTGTCAAGGTTTTCAAAAGTTTCATCAAAAGCTTCTACTTCCAATTATTTTATGTGTGTATGTTTTATGTGTCAATGCATACAATCATTTTTGCTATGTGAAAAACCTTGTTTTTCCTTCTTCCAAGCTTTCAAGGTCATTAGAATTTCCAAGGTGCTTTATTTGTCAAAGTTATCAAAAGCTTTCTTGAATGTCATAATTCAGATGCATTGTGGAGTGTGTTCATTTCTTTAGTCATTATTGTTAAGAGCTTTGTCAATTACCTAGTTTGTTGTCTCGAGCTTTCAAAGTACCTCCTTTGTTGTTTATTCACCTCAACCCTTCCTTCATAGATTGCATCTAGTAATTGTGATGGATTCTTCAAATGGTTTAGTTGATTTGCAACATTTTAATGTGCATGATCTTAGTCCCCCATTACAAATTCTACTAATAGTAATAATATTGAAGGTGAAGGTTGAGATCATGTAACCAAATAATAATGGGTTGTTCAAGTTCACTTAACAAATATGAAAAATAAAATAATACTTGGAAACCTCAGTATTGCAACTCAAGCACATGGACCTTTTTCTACATGAACAACAACCAACATGTTGATTTTACTCAAAACCAAATAATGTGATGTATCATTTGCCACAATGAAACAATAATCTTCAAATTATAACCTTATGCACTAGATGTCAAAAAACGTTCATTGTTTATTTCAAGTCCAATGGCATAATTGCCATGAAAAAACATGTGGAGTTGGAACGCATTGCCTTGTTGAAAATTAGAAGAGGTAAACAAATGCCTTAGATTTTCACTTGAAGGTGAGTTGGCCACTTAGGCATCCATTGTTACCCCAACTTTGATTTTTGGATTTTTCTCTTCTACCAACCATTTCAAAAAAAACCATGAAACCCAAATTGTGTTCTTAAAAGATGTAATGTTGTATGTTATAAAAGGCTTTTTGCCAATGAAAATAGTTAAATCCATTTGGTTGCACCAAACAACTTATAAACTATATTCGAAGGTTATTTTCCCATCAAAGAAATTGTTTGTGGAGGAGGTTTTGCTTGCTTTAGTGGAAAATATTTTGGTCACATCTATACAACTTACATTGGTCACATGTTTGTCCACCACACGTACTTTTGATATGTGGATGCTTGCAAGGGCACATAATATGTTTGTCATGGTGTCAATTTTCAGTCTAATAATTGTACGTGAAAATTGATTTGTTTGAGGCTATTGAAATTAGAGGGGTAGTCGTGGTTTTAAAACTATGAGCATTACTTGACAAGTTTTATTTCACGAAGAAAATTATTGTGTATGTCAAAGACAAGGAGTTAAAGTTGTAAGTTGTGTAACTACTTTGAATTAAATGGTTTTATGTAAGTGTTTGGGCATGTTGGAGCCTTTTCACGGGTCTTGTTTCAACATGTCATATCCAAGGCTTGCCAATGTGCTATTACATAAGAAATTTTTTGTTAAGGACTAACCTATGTTGTAAAGGCATAAACTAACATTCAAAAGTGTATTACTTGATCAAAAAGATTTAGAAAGGGAAGGTAATCATGGGAGCAAGCATGCATAAATTTTAAATTGAAGCCCAAAAAATTAGCACGCCTATGAAAACAATATATGTGATTTGCTATTTCCCATTTTATGTTTTTGATTTTAATCAAATTTTTGCATTAGATTTATGTTTGTCGGGATACATGTTTTGGGAGATCTTGTTCTTGTTTTTTTTTTAATTCGGTTTTTTCTAAAGATTTTTTTGCAAATCTTATTTTTTTGTTTTTTAGATTTAGTTTTTTTTGCAAGCCTTGTTTTTGTGCCTTGGATGTACATCAATTTTTCATTTTCAAAGTTGCAAGTTTGCAAGCTAGGTTTTGTTTTTTCAAGATGCATCGACATTCCAAATGGGTTATTGCTTTATGTTAGAATCACCAAAGTGTGGCACTACAAAGTCACACACCTTTTCCAAGAACCTAGGTAGTTTGTAGAATTACAATGAATGTTTTGTCATTGATTGTTATTGATTGTGTTTTGAACCATAGCTATGAACATTGGATCCTTGGAGATGCCCTACATTTCATCATTCTACATATTGTGCATTTTGTGAAAAACTTGTTGTTATGATTGTTCATAATAACTTGGTCGATCCATAGATTTATTTATTTATAATCAAGAGTTGGAAGAATTTGATGCATTTAGTTTAGATATTAAAAATGAAGATTTGTTTCGCACCACAAACTTAATTGCAAATAGTTTGAAGGACCTTGTTGGGTAGAGAGTTGTACATTTATTAATTGGTGTTCTATTGATGAAGATAGTTGCAAATGCACCTTGACCCTATCGGTTTTTATTTTCTAGAAATTTCCTCAACAATTGATATTTTGATGACATGGATTTCATGCATAACAACCTTCTAATTTGAAATAAAAAAGATTTTTTCCATAGCTGGAATCTTGATGCATTCCAAATATGTTGTCTTTTAAACAAAAAATCATGACAAGTTTTATATTTTGTTAACAAAAATTGTCTAGGTGAGCTAGGTGTTTTTGTGAATTATGTTGGTTTTCATTTGGGGTGTGTATTTTGTGTGTCATTTGTGGGCTTAATTTGTTTTTATAAATATTTTTCATTTTGTTTTAGTGTTCTTAATAAACTTTCTTGGGTTTCGTTAAATGACTAGGTCACATACCTACCTAAATCAATATCCAAACCCTCACCCTATACTTGTCCAACTTTAATTGTGAAATAATCACCTAGGGTGGTTTTTTAAAACTTTAAATATTTAATTAATTGGACTCAACCAATTCTTTAAAAATAAAAAATTGTAAAACTTATACCTATTATTAAAAAAATGAAATACCCACCACACTAATTTAAATACGCAACCACAGATTAATGTGTTCCTTATGAAATTTGGGCAAATTAACACCCATCCTATTGGTATTAATGTTGGGCAGATATAACTTTTTTTATATCCGCCATTTCTAGTTATTCGACTATTTGTTATCCATCGGTTTTAGTTATTATTATTATTATTTTAAAAATCCATTGTAGTATCCTACAAGGATATCATTAAAAAAATCTAATGTTGGATTTCAATATGACCAGATATTTGTCAACATTAATATTTGTTGAATAACCTGGCATTTCAGATAGCAAGATAAAAAAAATTCCAATGTTTTTTTACAAATTACAAGTCCAAAAGTTCATCTTGCTCAAATTCACCTTCATATTGTTTCAATTCTTCCTCTAAACGTAAGATTAACCTCAATCAACTCTATTAAACTAAAAGGTGAACTACAACCCACCCTAGGATCATTAAGCCAATTTTTACTAACAAAAATAATCTCATCTAAATTATCTGACTATAAGTAACATCTCCTCAAATTTATAAAAATTCCAACCAATGGAAAAAAATCTTTTAGTTTCTATCTAAAATCCAATAATGCCAAGAATTTGATGATTAAGAAATGCCACAATTGGAAATAGAGACTTGTGTTTCGCCCACCACTCTAAAAGACATTTAATTTCCTTAACATTCATTTGAAACCTTATAAACATCAACAACTCCTTGTTCACCACCTCTTGTGTTGGTTCATTGGTTTTAGCAAACATTTCAAAAATGTCCAAGTTACTTTTTTCATTAGTTTCCATATTTGCACATGTCTAAATTTTGCCATAGGATGGAGGATGTGGTAGCATTTCAAAAGCATAGGAAATAAGGATGATTGGTCACACTCTTCCACAATGGAAACAACTTGCTCTTGGCCAATAAGAAATGAAATTAACCTTAGACTTTTAAATCTAGGGTCTAACATCAAGGACAACATGTTATGTGTTTTATTTCCTTCATACTTCTTAAAAAATGAAAGAAAACCATTTAAAAGGCCACGTACTTTTCTTCTAATGTTAGATGCAAGTAACGATAATTCCTGGGCTACAACATAATCATCATCAATTAAATCTTGCAAGTTAAGTGAAATTCCAAATTCTTCTTTAAGTTTCAGGCTCATAGTGATTGTTACATTCAAATCATTATAAAGAAACTAATGCCCGCAAGATTGGTTCAATACACAAGCATTTACAATTGAAGACAAACATCAACAATTATTTGAGATATGTGCCAAGTTAAAGGTGGAGGGACATAGCCAATAACCCTCATTGCAATTTGTTGATTGTAACATAGGACAATTGTTGCCTTCAATTACAATGCCTCTTGAAATATGATGATTTTACTTGCAAACCTATAGAAGTACATCAAGGATTGGCAAAAAAATCTTACAATTAAAATAAACTAGAAACAATAAACTTGCAAAAATGGAGCAAAAATAAAATGTCTAAAAACCAAACTAACCTTGTTTTCACTAGAGTGTTTAATTTCCTAGGTCTTAAACTAGCTTCAATGTAAGCTCTATTCCATTTTTAATGACCTTTACCAAATTTCTTTGGCCAAATAATGCATTTTTGCAAATTTGCCTAGGCATATTTAATTGACACATATTTCAAGTTCTTACAAACTTTGTCATTAGTGTCGCAAATTGGCATGCTTTGGAAAAAACATAACCAAAATAGGTTCCTTGAAAGCTTTCTTTTAAACCTAAAGTTTCACATTTGATAACATACTTCAAAACATTTGTTAATGTATTTAAATTTGAACCCTCATCCTTCACATATGTTATGATCTTATTTGTCAAGCTGTATGCATCTAAAAGTTTAATAATATTTCTAACCAAAGTTTGTCATGTAGTTTCAACAACTTCAAACAAACCAAGAGTAACATGTTTTGGATTCCAATTAGATCCCAAAAAAATTATGACCAAGACAAACACATCATGTGCACCTTTGGACATCCACAAATCAAAATTGGCAATAACACAATTATAACCATTTAACAAAGGCAAAACATATGTTTCTTTAGTTTTTTCCACCAATTCATGCAAAATAATGTTTGAAAATAATTTTCGAGAAGGGAATTGCACACAATGACATAATTGTAACACTAAATGTTTTAACCACACACTTTCCACAAATTGCAAAGGCAAATGATTTTTCACTATTAAAAGTGTTAGATTTTCCATAAACATCTTTTGTTCCACATCATCCTTTTTTAACAGATCTTTTGAAGCAAAAAATTTAGATATGGAAGAATTGGAAACAAGTGACCTTTTCTTTGTAGATTGTATTTCAACATTTTCTTTCCCTTCTTTATTAATTTATTCTTGAAACCTTTTATAAATTGTTGAATGATTTGCATCAAGATGTTTTTGTAGACATGTTATGTCACTTGTTTATAATATGTTACTAGACCTTTCCTTAATTATTTTCTTGAATTCACAAAAATAATAGGTTGAAAATGACACAATAAACAACGCATCATTTCAGGAACATCCAAGTTTACTTTCAAGTTATCATTAACACAATAAAAAGACCAACAAAATGCATTTTTATTATGAGGACGCCATTTTTTTTTTGAATTTGCAACTATTGTAAAATTTGTTTAATTTTTTTTTTATTAGATACTACTGACACTCTACTTATTTCAATTTGCAAATTTAAATTTTCTCTTTCTTCCCTTACTTGATAAACTTCAATTTCATCATTTATACGTATTATATATTCTTCAGTTTGCATTGTTTGATTATTAAATTCATTTGACCTTTCCATCTTTCACAACTATTCTACAAGGGCAAATGGTGGAGAAACTAAGGAAACAAATACAAGGTTTTGTTGTGTGATGTGATGATAATGTTCTTATGCACAACTAAATATGACACAAAACATTTACAAGCAAGAAAAGATAAAAAAACTGCAAAACAAGCAAATATATAAAATTGCAAAACAAGTAAACAAAGATAAAACTGTCAAAAGTACAAGGGTTTATGTTTATCTCCAAAATAATTTATAACAAGCCTTATACCACAAACCAAAATCCAAAAAAAAAGAAAACAAAGGAACAAAAGACATGAGATTAAAAAAATAAAAAATGAAAATAAACAAAGGGAAAAATACTTACTGAAAAATATGGGTTTTTGATTTTCAACTTCCGATCACTCCCAATTTTTGCAAGAAAGAATGTGAGGGGGTAGTACAAGATTTTTCAATGAATAACAACACACCCACAATAGAGGTAACACGAAAAACCTTGTATTTAAAATAGAAGAACAGTTGAAGAGGAGAGCAGTAGGGTGAAGAAGAAAGTAGCAGTGCACGAAGAGGAGAGTAATAGGGCGCAAAGGAGAGTAATAGTGCGCAAAGAGGAGAACAACAAGGTGAAAAAGACAACAACAACGCAAAAAGGATAATAGTAGTGCAACACGAAGAGGAGAACAATAGTGTGGTGTGAAGAGGAGAATAATAGCACGATGCGAAGAGGAGAGCAGCATTGTGGCACGAAAAGGAAAGCAATAGTGCGACACAGAGAGGAAAGTAGTAGGGTGAAGAGGAGAGCAACAACGCATGGCGAAGAGGAGAACAATAGTGCAACACATAGAGGAAAGCAATAGGGCGAAGAGGAGAGCAACAACGCAAGGTGAAGAGGAGAAGAACAATGTGGCGTGAAAAGGAGACCATAATCACAAATAGGAGAGCAACAGGGTGAAGAAGAGAGTAGTAGAATGACATGAAGAAAAGAGCAACAATGCGATGCGAAAGGGAGGCAACAACTAGAAGAGGAGAACAACAAGGTGAAAAGGAAAGCAACAACGCGAAGAGGAGAGCAGAAAAGGAAAGCAACAACGCGAAGAGGAGAGCAGAGCATGAGGAGAGCAAAGCAAAACACGAGGAGAAAGGAGAAAGTGGGGCCCAAGCTAAACTCGAGCCCCATTTAAAATTAGATTTAGAGTTGTTTTTTTCTTTAGGTCTAATGGTAGTGCCCACAATAATGTTTTCCCTTGTAATGGCCTACATTGGCGCCACTACCCTTTTTTTCATTATAATAGCCTACACTAACACCCACAATTTTGTTTTGAGCCCCCTAACAACCTACACCTTAAACCTAAATCCCTCTCATATCCATATTTGGGCATGGATTTAATATCCGCCTTGGATATCATATTTTCAAAAAAAATATATTATGTCCGGATATTATATGATTTGATATCATTATTTTGATATTCAGAGATAAGGATATCACTTCGAATATCAAAATTTTGATATCCAGAGGATTTCAAAAGTGATATTCGATCAAGATATCCAGATTTTCAGGATATCCACCCAACACTGGTTGATACCGTGGAAAAAATCCCAAAATTCATTTAAATTATTTGTAAACATTACAAAGATCCCATACTAAAACTAAATCAGGGTCTCTGAGTTCAAACTTCAAACCTAACATTTGTTAGGCTTAATATGGTCACTTATAAGAAGCCTCACTCAATAAGGTGAAGCTACCAAAGTGGGTGCTGGTTCACCCATGGCCCCTCTGTGTACTAATTAGAGACTAAATTGTGAACAATCACTAGGGAGGAGAACTAAGTAGCCTGGTGGTGGTGGTGGTGATGGTAAGCATAGAGGTAAGGAGATAATGTGGATGACTTTTTAAAGCTCATCCACTGATTCTTTTAACTGTTGATATGATACCAGTGAGGGTGCTGCTGGTTCCTCCTGCCCCTACAAGTATGTAATATATACTGGTAACAAGTGCAAGTGGAGATGGAAATAGGCTAAAGAGGGAGAGATAGAATGGGGCTGGGTTACCTGTAGCCTACTGCCTGCCACAATAGTAAGGGGTGGGGTTATTTTGCAGTGTGCCCACCATCCCTCCTCCCATACCTACACCCAGTTTCAGGCACCAGCAGTAGTCAGAAAGTTGCAGTAGGAGTGAGTAGAAGAGAAACAGAGAGGAAGAAGAAGCTGTCATTGCTAAATCCACTAAGTAATTTGACTAGATTAACCTAGTTTCTAGTAATTCAACTAACCATGATTCAACCCCCTAGTTGTTGAGCTAGGGATCACAAAATCTACTAGTGAACACAGTTGTGGATATATCATAGAATGTGTGAAAAACATTCCCAATAAATACTACTATAAGAAATTGGAAGAAAAATCCCCCCAAAAAACACCCCCAGGAGTCTTGAAGTTTAGTAGTGGTATATAGGTGACTTTATGCACCACAGCAGCAAGACTCTTGTGAGTGAAAGTGCTGATCAAAATAAAAGGTTCAGTAATAATAAACACATTATGAATAAGAAGAAGAATAAGCTTCTTCTTTCATTCTAGCTGAGTCCCACAGATATTTAGTTGATTTGAAATTAAATTGTTAATTAGGGACATTTTAGGCTAACCTTTTGTCTTATTGGCAAAAAAAAATTGTCAAAAGGTGACACACTTTTCTGAAAATGAAATATTTTGTTGCAGATTCTTTTTTTCTTTTTTAAAATTTTGAGGACAGTGTTGTCACACTTTATGTCTACTAAGTATTGCTTTAAGAGTTCCTTGAAATAATGTAATCAATTAAATCAAAATCTACCTAGGGATGCTCATGATCCTGGCTCCATCGAGAAATTGATTTTTTTTTTTTTTTTTTTTTTTTTTTTTTTTTTTTTTTTTCTTTTTTTTTTTTTTTTTTT
>Ga0209611_10014437_pt1 | contig 10548 bp, 6 predicted proteins | sample S1TSphgellanicum_3_FD_187693 | JGI IMG/M metagenome (GOLD analysis project Ga0209611, IMG submission 187693) | Host-associated microbial communities from peat moss isolated from Minnesota, USA - S1T2_Fc - Sphagnum magellanicum MG (SPAdes) (version 2) | ecosystem: Host-associated > Plants > Peat... | reverse complement strand
AGCTTTACTTGCCCATGCCATTAACTTGAAATTGACATTTTGGTGACATTTGCATTCCACAAACAAAACATAAAAAAGCTCCAAAATTCAAAGGACAAATGTTATTGAAACAAAATGTTGGTAGGGGCAAAGCTTTTATAAATGTCTTCACATTCTATGTTTTCATGTGAACCGGTGTTCAATTCAAAGTTGATTCATGCATAAAAGATACCTAACCACAAAAAAAATGAAGTAGAATTTTACAATTGAAGAGTAGGACTTGTATTCACACCAAAGTTGGAATTTAAAATTGTTGTTTTGAAATTGGACGAATGATGGTGAAAACATCTCAACATTGTTTGTTGTAGAGGCCACATTTGCACTAATAACCAAACAACATTGAAATTTCACAAGCTCTTCTTGTCAATGTAGTTGTAGGTATTTTCACACCTTTACCAAACTCAAAGCATTCTTAAGCACAATGAAGACCACCTAGAAGGTTGACTAGTCCTCAAAAATCTCCACCTTTTTCAAAGTTGTTCCCATGTTCGAAGGGACAAAATTTTAAATGTATATATTAACTAGGATGAAGTAGAAGCAATCTTGGATTCAATCATTAATGTATTCTATATTTTGATTGTCATCAATCATAATGAATCAAAAAGTGTCAAATATTTTATAATATGATAGTTTAAATCATGATACATTTAAAGTCATCAATATCATTCATTTTGTGTCCATGTGCATGATGAAAAAAAAAAGATCCAAACCAATTTACATTGATACAAAAGGATGATGATGTGAAACCATTTTTTATACACCTTACAGGATTTTGACTTGTTCACGATCGCTTTTGTTTGCATGCACAACACAATCCTTAATAAATGCCTCCATTTTCTAAGACCTTCCTTCTAACTTTGTTGCATTGTAGGCACTTGGGCAACTTTACCCAACCATTGTTGAAGGATTCCACATCTTCATATTTTTCATATAGCTACACCATGCTAATCCCTAGCATTTTTTGCTTCATATTAAGACATTTCTTCAATTCAATTCCTATGTTAACCCATATGGGCATTTCTTTCAGAAGCAATCAATAATGAATGTGTGCAAAAAAGACATGTTTGAGCTTGTAAAACTCCAAAGCTCTTTGCAAAACATCTTTTAAAATGTTTCAAACTCATTCAAAGCAAGCATAAAACCATAAGAACTCATGAATTTGGTTATGTCATACTTAATACTACCCCATTTTGTTTATAGATTTCACACACATGACAATCTCCAAAACCTTGTGGGTTGTGCTTCACATGATGCACATGATGTGCTCCTAAAAAACTAGAGGTTTACATTTCCCATGATTGAATCTTGAAAATAACAAAAAGTTTTTGGCAAAATAGACATTCCTCCACACTAAAATCTCCCACTTTCATTGTTTCAATCTTAGAGCTCCCACTTTCATTCATAGAAACCATTGTGATGGCAATCCCACCTTTGTGTGTGAAAGCCACCATCACTAATTGCATGAAGAAAGAAGAATCTTGAAATAATATTGACACATTTTTACCAAGTTGCAAAGATGTTTTGTTGGGGCCATTCACAATTTGTCAAGCCATCCAACCAGTAGGATTCACCACTGCCCTACCTCTATCACTAAACCTTTTATATGTTGTTGCATGGCTATTTACTATGTGTGGTTGGGCATGTTCTTACAAGTTTTCTTTTCTTGTGGTTAAACTAACATTTGTTGATCAATTATTATGATTATTAGACGAAAATGAATAGTGGGACCAATGTGATTTTATTTTTTTCATGGTTTCATATGCTTACAAGTTTTGATTCTTATAAGTAAACCAACATTTATTGGTCAATTATAGGGATCGGTGATGTTTTTTTATTTTTTCAATGGTAATAAGAGAGTTGTGAAAAGTCAAGAAATAAGGTTTTTTTATGTCTTAGGTGGGTTGGGTTTTTACTCCCAAGATTGAGGGTAGAAGAAATTTTTGTACATTAATATGGTTTGAAAAGTGAACAATTGAATGAATATTCATTTGATAAGCTCCTTCATCAATGGACTACAACAAGAAAATATTTTTTGAACATGTCTTAAAATGGGGAGATTTTGAAATGTTCCTAAAATGTTCATGTAGCACACTAGGCAAATGACAAATCTCAACACAAGAAACATCAAAGGATTCAATTTTTGGACAATTGGTAAGAAGTTCAAAATTTTCTTTTGTTTTCAGATTTTGAATTAATATGATATTCTCCTATTTTTGTGTTAATAAAATAATACTTGTCAATTTGTCATGTGAAATGCATTTATAAATTTTCCATCACACTAACCAAGAAAATCAATTTTCCTTGTCATAAAAAAGATAAGTAATCCCCATAAAAAATAATGATTATGCAAATTCTATAATTTAATGAATTAGGCAAATATTTCTTGATGCCCATTTTTGAATTGTGGGTACCCACTTGTAATATTTTGAGTTTCTTCTAGGATTAAGGTAACATTATACAATGGCTTCTTCATTATTTGAGGTTGTGTGAATCCCTTGATCAATTCAATATCATGCATAACTACATGGATCAACTTGTATGAACCTCTAATTTTTTCCAATTGCTAATTGCTATTGAATTAATTACCAATAATAAATAATAAAAAATTAGTATAAGGCTGAGATTTTATTACAATGGTGATAAAAAATTTGGTTGAAACATAGCAATTATTTTGCTAAATTAGAAATTAAACTAATGTAGGTATGAAATTTCCAAAACACTTTTTGAAACAAAGCTTACCTATGTTTGAATCACATTAATTCCATTAAACTCATAAACTACACACGATAAATCTAAAGAAAAACATACTTTTAATGGCTTCCTTTTTCATTACTTGAATGTTATGATGTTCTTGATTTGTCCTATGATATTTTGAAAGAAAGCTAGGTTTTTGAGTAGGTATGAAGCTAGGTTTGTAAGTTCATAAATACACATGATTATAGGTAGACATGAAAGGTAGCTACAAATATCACAAACAAACAAACAACATTTTTTTCTTATATAGATGTGATAACCTCTTTTTAATTATTTTTCAAGTCATCTTGATTTCTTTGACATAATTTTAAAACCCCTCTTGGTTAGGGACTTTTTTAATTTATTGGTTCAAATCCATAAACAAGTTCATAGTGACTTGCCACATTTGCACTAGTAGGTTACATTCTTGTAATTTGAGCAAATATGCCCAAACCCAATATATGTGAACCACATTCAAAACAATGTACAAGTTATTTCCCCTCCTTTTGTATAAACATGAAATCCTAGAATGTGAACTAAATGTCACCACATGTCCCAATTGTTGGGATCAAATGATCAAAACCAATAACATTTCTCTATTGGCCCTTTTGAAAAACACTTCATCATTCACATAGTTACAAGAGTAAACTTAGTTTCATGTTATTTAAGCCTTGAACTTCATACAAATCATTATTTTCAAGCCATTATAACAATATTGGTGGACTTGTTCTCCTCATTTTCCACATGAACATTAATTATCTATAATATATACCTTGTTGACCACAATTTGGTGGCAACTTAAAGCTTACTAACTTCTCATTCCATGCCCAGTTGGAGGTTGTCCATGAAGTTGATGAAAATGAACATCTAATTTTGAAAATTCAAGAAAACAAAAAAGTTTCACTATTAATAATAACAGCAAGGTACATTTCAATATCAAAGACAATAAAGGCAAGGTGTAAATGAGATCATTGGAGCACTTTGATTCATGAATAAAAAAATCAAAAACCAAATTCCTTTTTGGACCAATTTTGGAACAAAAAGCAAATTATCTCCCCATTCATTAAAGTATTCGTAAAATGCCTTAAATAAGGGATGAAACTATTCACTAGGGGTTCAACAAAGGTTGAAATGTTAGGTGAGCATTAAACTCATAAATTAAATTGCATTGGGTGCCATTGTCAATACCATTTTTTTTTTTACACATTCGCATCAACATTTTTTTTTTGTGGCAAAATTTCACTTTATTTCGACCTTGTTTCATGTGGTGCAAATCTGATGTTTGGATCAAATGGTAAAAATTGACCCTTCTTTGCAAATGTGACATTCTATTAAGGTTAGGTTTCATTAATTTCTTTTCTACAAAAACTTCTTTTCACCATCACCACAACAAAGAATGTGGTTGTGTTTGCAAAAAAATATCATTGTCACCATTGCTAACAAATAAATCATAAATTTTTATTGCGGCTTTCATTAGCGACTTCACTTTCATTACACTTGCAACAACATCTGTCACATATGTCTATGAACATTATTTCTTTATCGCACATTTCATTTGTGGGTTCAAGATTTTAAAAATGAAGAAGTTGCAAGTCAACTTGATTGATTTTCTTGGGTATTGATTCTTGTCTTGGTTCTTTTTTTAATAAATGAAATCTTAAGCGATTAAAAAATGAACATGTCCTTCAATTGTTGTTTAAGTTTTAATGGTGACATTTTATAATTACAATGTGGTTTTGGGAAAATAGGACCATGAAATGCTTTCAAAACAAAAGATCTCAATTGGGCTCGTAGTGATGGCATTGAACAGTGGTGTTGGTAGATGCATTGGAGGTGCTCAAAGTGTTAAAACTTGTGGAATGTGCAAGTTTGGAATTTTCAAGTTTCATGCTACATTTCTAAAACCTAAACCAACCATTTTCTTGTTTTTATATATGAATGTTGAGGAGTCATTTGCATCCATGAGCTTCTTGTCTCTCCAAATTTAGTTGAATTTCAAGTTTATTCAAGTTTTTATTCTCCTATTTTGTAAAGATGGCACCCAAAATAGCTCCTCATGGGCAAACCCATCCTTGGGTGTTACCACTAAGAACCACCTCAAGGAATGGTTAAAGAACCAAAAACAACCAAATCATTTTTTTGGGCCCTTTTCATTAAATGTTTGCGCAATTATAAATTATAAATTTCTAATGTTTATCAATTTCATGCTCTAATATATGGCTTGAAGTTTATTTGGGAATTTTTTTAAAAAAATAATGTTCCCAACTAAAATGACCCCTTAAAAATTTGACAACCTCAACTTTGGAAATTCACAATTAAATCATATTTAATCAATTAATTACCAAATTAAAATTTTCAAATTACCTTAGAAAAAAATTCATAAAAAATTCATAAATCATGTCCCAAATTTGCATTTCTAACCAAAAGGTTCAAGGAAAAAACAAGCATTATGTTCTTGAAACTTTTTCTAAATGCAATGATTAGGAACATCAAAATACACAATATTTTTTTATATCTTTGAGATTTCAAAATCTATGGAACCTAATAAATGCATTGCAAAAAAAAATTTATGAAAATGTTCATTAAATGTTTCTTGTGATTTTTCAAAATTTGATGGGCCTAGGAAAATCAAAGTGTGACATTCCTAGTGGTACCACCAAGGACAAGACTATCATCTTCCCAACTTTAAATTCCAAGCTTTTTTTCATTATCGAGTTCGTATTGAAACTCTTCATGTTTCAAGAATGTTGTTTTTTATCACCTTGACAGCTCTTATGTGGCTGAAAGGTGTTTTTGTCGTCATGTTGAAATACTTGAAATAGTTGATGCTAGTTGTCTTGACCTTGATCAATCATTGTTTGGTGATGTGGGTGTTGATGTAGATATTGTTGATATGTTGTTTTTCTATAACAATTATAGAATCAATTGAACCAAAATTTGCTTCACATCATGGTGGCCCACAAGACCTGAAGGTGATACTAATTAAAAGTTTCAAAATATATGGTTTGTGAAGATGCCTTGGGCAAATATCATTTTCAATGATGTTAACATCCTAACTACAGTGAAATCCATTGTGTGCTCCAAGATGTCGAGGAAAGAAAAGCTACTTGTTCCAAAATGGGATTCACTAAAAAACATGTCACAAAGAATAAAACAAAGGATGGGCAGGCGATTATGGATGCAAAATGTACATATGAAAAGTATGAAATCCAATATGCAACTATGAAATGTCTTTAGTGATGGAGCAGCCTTTCAATTTGGTGTGGTTTCACAACACAAGAGGAAGCTGATCCAATTTTATTCCATTTTTTTGTTGTTGAGGAAAAAAAGACCTATGACTAATTATGAAAGCTTCAAAGCTTTCTTTGATTTTGAAATTGAAAAAAAATTCAAAGAAATGTTAGAGTGATGTTTTTGGCTAAGAAATGTAGATTGCATCCACAACAAAGTCATGGCAACATTGAAAGAAGCCATGAGCAATGCTTCATATGTTGCATTAACAGCTGATGAAATCATGAACATGGACAACCAAAATTGGATTTCAATCCATGGATATGTGTAAAGGATTGGTCTTGGATTCTAGTTTTGTTGACTATGAAATAGATTGTGGATGGTTTTAATTTAGACAAGGGTTCTTATGACCTCTCTTAACCTTTTTGAAGGAATTTCAAAAGAGCACATTACTAATGAACTTGTTTCTTTTGGGGTAGATGGAGCATGCATTACATGGCTCACCAATGCAATTTGGTGATGCAAACATTATTTGATTTGCTAACAATTGTGAGGTTTGAAAACCTCATTTAATCTCTATATTCCTACTTTGCAAAAAGTTCAAAGAAACACATGGAGTTTACTAAACTAATTGACATTTGGAAACAAAGGGAAACATGTTCTTACACAATGTGAAAACATGTTGGATCTCCATGTTATCACCTATGAAACATGTTTTTTGTGAGTATTGCCCCCTATTGATGAAGATGGCTTTGGATTCTCCCACCATCACATTTGGTGCCTCTAATTTTGAATTGCTTTGTGATGTGGAAATTTTGTTGTCTTTGGTGTGTTTGGTCCCAATGTTGGAAATTGTTAATGTATTAATGAAATTTACCCAATTGCGTGATATTTTTGTTTGTGATTTGTGGTGGTGGTGAACACCTAGCAAGATGATTTGAACAAATTCTATGTTGATCATGTTTTAGCTTTCATCAATGGCTTCCATGGGTTGGTGGAAGCAAATCATGATCAGATTAGCTTGAAATGGATCACAAACCCAAACATTGGAATTAATCACTTGAGCTCAAGGCAACATGTTTGGGCATGGCATAGGAACTTAGAAATTAGGGTGGTAGCCTTTGTAACCCAAAAGATTCATCCTACTATCATGAATGGGGTGAAGTTGCAAGCATCAATTGTTGTTGTTCAGTTGATTAATGAATTGGAAATGTGATTTCCTTCTCAAGAACTCATGGATGTTGTAGGGGTGGTTTACCCCTTGTATGTAACAATTGTAAGATGACCCAACGGGCAAATTTGGATCACATCTAAATCCTTCCACGTACCCCTTGGAAGGTTGGCCTTATAGAATTGTGGATTCTCCCACTATTAGATGTTGCAACATTGGATTTACAAAAATCCACATTTGCTTTGTCCATGAAAAACAATGCATGGGCTGCCATGGCCCCTCCACATCTGATTAATCCTTTGATTTGATTGTGGAGGATTAACTACTAACCAAATTGTCAAGTGTCACATCCCATAATACATAAAATTGGCAAATGTTATAGTTGTACAAGTGATTAGATTTGTGGAAGACATTCATGCACTTTTAGCACTCTAAGTTTCATGAAATCCAAGCTCAGAAATAGACTTACCACTCACCTTGATTTGGTAATCCGTATGTTTTCACAACATTTTTACACTTTTTAGAACTTTCCTTATGATGTGGCCATCAAGGAATGGAGGGAAATGTCCATTTGGTATGGGTCTAATGCATAACTTGAAATTGTGTTTTGATTTTGTAAAGTACTCAAAATGTGAAGTAAGCAAGTGGCCTCTTTAAGTCTTCTTATGTTAATTGCAATTAGTAAATATTTAAACTTTGAATGGATGGAATTAGGGAAGATGGTGAAGGGTTCGACCACAAACTTGATGTTTTTAATTAATGGCCTTTGTTTCGATAATCATGGCTTGTTTGGTAAATGACAATCGACAAATTAACAAATCAACACACAAAAGGTCATTTGATGATTTTTCTTAAAAACAATAACCTTTATTGCTTGTGCAAGTCAACCATGTGTTACAATGGGCAAGGCGATCTTTGTCGGGGTTCAATTTCCCCATATGACACATTTGCTATAATTTTGAATTTTGGCACAATATGTTTGCTAGATTCTTAGGTTGTGTTTCCACATATTGCTACTTGTTCAACATTGAAATTTTTGCATTCATTAATTCCATTTGAAAAACAAATAATCAATTTCACATGATATTGAATTTTAAAAATAGAAGATCATTTACAAGCTTGATTAATGTCATGCACATATTGCTAATGGTTTTGGATCTTGCCACACAATATCACTAGTAAATTTACTTCTGATCTACATGTGTTAAAATGGATTTGGTTTTATTTGCAATGCCCAAGGGTGAATGCATGGTAAGGTGGCTCATTTTGGGTAGATGTTCCACTCCATAGGAATCCATAAAAGTTTGCTAAAGAACATGGTTACTTGTTTATCAGAACTTATGATTATAATCATTTATAAATTAATGTTCATACATTTGTGAACATTCATATTCTATTTTTTAAATTAAATAAAATGATGATGATGTTAGCTATTTGGATGGATGCAATTTTTTTAAAATCACAATACTTTGATGTGAATAATGACCCTTTTAGATATTTCATAAACAAACATTTTTTTAAAAAAAATTAAAAGAAAAAATAATTTGTAACTCATAAAGATTTATGAAAAAAAGGTCAATTTTTAACCATTTTAAATATTGTAAAAAAATATTTGCTAAGGTTTTCAAGAAAATGGTCCCATATATATATATGTTATTTATTCCATTTTTCAACATATGTACCTAGTCACTACAAATCAATTAAATTGTAACTTACTGTGAATACATTGATGTTATACCATTGTAGTCCGGAAACTAGTCCATACATTGTCCCTTCAAAAGTCCATTATTAACAATAAAGGTAACATTTTCAAAAAAATAAATTATATTTTTAGTTTCATAATCAAGTTATGAATTTAGAATTAGTTATCAATTAACAAATTGAAACATATATTTATGACCACATCCATTTAAACAAAAGGTACCTTGCAAAAATATGAATGTGATTTCATAAATGAGGCACCTTTCCATGCAATCACCCCCAAAACAACTTTGAAGCAAGCAAGCGTCCTTTGCTTGCTAGCACATCCTTCGCAATCACATTAAATAATCACAACAATCTCATGTTAAATCTTGTTGTGTGGTCAAATCTTTTTTAAACTTTATGAATAATCGCAAAGAGGAGATGATAAAATTAATTGGATACAAAAGAAAAGTTGGATTGGGTATGACTTTAAAGAAAACTCTACTCTTTTGAATTTTTTCTCACTTTTGTCATTTGATTCACTATTTTGGTGAAACTAGCTATAATTCTCACACCCAATTCACAACACTTTGCAAATAACTTTGTTGTATTATAACAAACCAAGCTTCTAGTTGGGCACATGTGTACTTTGTATCCCTAAAGTTACATCCTTCCAAAATGACAAAGTTTTCTTTTAAGCACAAACAATACAAATGATTAATAACATGTAGCTGTAAATGCAATATAACTGTTATGTGCACAACATATTTTGCAAATCTAGAAAATCTGGTGTCTGTGTGAAGATTGCCTTTGTCTACTCAGATGCGGTTGTTGAAAGCTGTTAGAAATTGTAACACCGTTATGGTTGCTTGTTAAAAATTATTTTAAAATTCAATCCCACAGCTGCATGCTGTAGTGCACACTGCACAGGGTAGAGAAATCTAGTTCTACCAGTATTAAGTGGTATTATTAATATTACTCGGACACAAGTGGTATGTTATCATGACCACAATTTACATTGCTACTTACGTCACATTTTCTCATGCTTTACTACATCACCCACTTGCTTCACCAGCATAGGCTTGATGGTACGGGTGGTTGCCAACTTCAAGCACAAGCACTGCCAGTGCAATAATTTGTGCAAAGTGCAAACCCCCCCCAGAAGTACCAATCAGTAATAGGAGTCTTGTGTACCCTTTCCTACTTGCAAATAACATTCCGAGATTTCAGTTAAGGTAATGGGTGTGCAGCTGCAGAGAGAGATTTTGCTATTTATATACACAAAGCTCTCTGGATTTTCTTTTCTGTATCCATAATCTGATCACAAAAATAGGTAGCTTGTATTGTTCAGTTCAACAGAACTCGCCAATAACTTATCTGAAGATGCATACAAAACAAAATGGCAAGATGTTAAACATCCCCCCTACAAACTCTGCAGGTGTCAGTGTAGTACCATGCGTAACACCTACATGGTTCTGCCACAAGTGTTTGAATAATGTCAACACCGTAAATAGTTCAAACAAATTACAATGCTACTGCAATAGTCCAATGGATGGAACTAGGTTACTGGTAGGTACTTGATCTGTGTCTTTAATGGTTGTGGGTTTAAAGTGGTGAGCAATTGCAAGACATGCAAAACAAGAAGTGTGATAATTGGGGGAACTTTAAACAACCCCATCTCGAACTTGGGG
>Ga0209611_10014435_pt1 | contig 10550 bp, 5 predicted proteins | sample S1TSphgellanicum_3_FD_187693 | JGI IMG/M metagenome (GOLD analysis project Ga0209611, IMG submission 187693) | Host-associated microbial communities from peat moss isolated from Minnesota, USA - S1T2_Fc - Sphagnum magellanicum MG (SPAdes) (version 2) | ecosystem: Host-associated > Plants > Peat... | reverse complement strand
AAGGATTGGAATGTTGATGTTGCAAAGAAGGGTCAATGTAAAAAAGACAAATGAGTCATACGCCATTGGGCATATCCATAAGCATCAAAGGACGCTCAATCAAGCTTAGTCAGCAAAAATTTGGAATTATTTCTTACAATAGCCTAGTTCATGTTGGGCATGTACTTGTGACGTTTCCCCCCTCCCCAAAACACTTGGCACGGGCTTGTGGCATCAATGTCAATTACATGATTCTTTCCATTACATCCTTGTCAATTTTGTGCCCAGCCTCTAGATTTGGGGAATGTCCTCCTTCCTTAACCTAAAGTATTTAGAAAGAAATATACTTAAAAAGACGAAAAATTAGGAGAGGCACCTTACAAATTTTCAATTAGACATTTCCTTAGGTCTCGATCACTGCATTTAGTTCTTTACAAAAACGTTTAGGAGTTCCTCATTGCCACTCAATGTCAGGCAGAACTCTCACTTCATCACAACCAAGGGCAGAGTGAACCAATATCCACCACATACACCATGAAGGAGATGGATGGTAAGTGGTCAGGTAACAATTCTCTGCTGGGTTTCCAGTTCATGACTTAACCATGGTGGTTAGCTCAGTTGCTGTTATGCTAGCTACCTAGTAACAACCTGCTTGCTTGCAGATTGTTAGCAGCTAGCCAAAATCAAACATTACCTATGTATAAACCGTCTTCTTACCTGGTGGTTACCTATTTCTCACCTATATATATGACCTACTTCATACTTCTTACAAAAGTGAAACCAGATATTAGAGTTATCCATAAAGTCAGCCTATTTTCACCCTGTCTTTGGGCTTGCTTTCACCCCCTATCCCCTCTTTCAGCACTATCCACAAAGTAAGGAAATTTTATTAAATCTCAGTATGAAATGCTGAAACTCAGCATTTAATGCACGAGGTTCCAGAACAATTATAGTAGTTGTACAGGTAGGAGCGGTGAAAATATATATGTAGGAGCAGCGGAGGCGCTCAGGAAAAAGGAAAGACAGGATGAAACTCAGATTACGACCAAAATTTGGTGGAAAAACTAGTTTGGATCCCATTTTGATTTGTAAAATTTTCATTCCCAGTTAGGGGTTTGATGTCCTATTATGTCTAAACTGGCCGTTTTCGCCCCCCTTAATCGTGAGACTTTACAGATAACTCCATTAACGTAGTTAAGGTTCATCCACAACTGAGTCATGACCGGGCATCCAGTTGATGGTGCACGGGTGTGTGCTGGTTCACTCTGGCCTGTGTGGGCTCCCACAATGACATGAGAGATTCTATGAAAGGAACCCTAGTAAGCGTCATTTCGTAAAGAACTGCCAGAAAATTTCTGGCGTTTCCGAAGGGGGGCACCTTATCCCGTGGAATTTCTCCTGGGCCAAGGGCGGAGGAAAAAATTAAGAAAATTCTCTTGTGATTACACTTGGGGCCGACCATATCCATAATTCCACTTGTTGAGCTGCTTGTTGGTGAAGTGGCCAAAGAGGTCTTTTTATTCTTTCCACTTCTAACTGCTTTTCAACCAATTATAATCAGCCAGGTCATAACTGAGATTCCATCAATTGTGGGGACCTACCAAGAGGCCTTCTGACTCAGCTAGGGAGAAGGTTACCTATGCCTTTCTGGCTATGAATTTTCTTTCTTTTTTTTATTACACCAATTTATTTTATTTTTTATTTTTTTTATTAGATGGTTGGCCAGGGTGAACCAGCACCCACACAATGGTACCTACCTTCACGTTTTTGAGCTAGGCCCCTTAGTGGCCATATTAAGCACAAAAAATTGTTAGATTTGAACTCCGGGTCTAATTTAGGTTAAGCATTGGCTATTTCTAATATTTAGAAATAATTTATGGATTTTTGGATTTTTACCATGGTACCAACATCGGGTGCTAGTTCACCTACAACTTAGATCGTGCTACCAGTTGCCTAGGCCATGTGTTCTTAGGTGGTCGCAGTGTTGGCCCCTTCTTGGGCTGGGTTTGTGTATAGACCTTAATGGGTCTTGATGGGGGAAGACCCACCCCAAGATCAGCCTCAAGTCTAGGTTATTGGTGTCCAACTAACCTTAGGTTTTCTCACACCCAATCCAACCAACGTCAAAAAATTCCTTCCACCATTGAATTTGGATCTTGTGGTCTATGCTTTTAGTTGTGTTCCTTCTTCTTTTCAAAATGAAATGTGTCTTCTTTTGTGCCAAAATGTGATTTTTGTATAGAGGTGTCATCCCATGTGAACATTTTGTATTCTTTGACCTTTTTTGGCCTAAGAAAAAATGGTTGATCTAAACATGGCCCTAACTAAATGAAAACTCATCTACAACTCCCACCCTTCTTTAATTCTTGCTTTCATGCAACATAAACTAATTTTTGAATGGAACAACCTTCGAACAACTAGTTGAACTTTGAAACCTTTAACATCATTGGAAGACATAAGAAAAATGCAATGTGAGATGCCACAAAAAACATTAAGTCAGGATTTTAAGGGGTTTCATTTTGTTGTAGTACGGTGATTATGATCTAGCTAAAAATGACCTCACCTAAAATTTGTAAGGTACAGTAAACTATAATCATGCCCTTGGTGACCACTTTAACGAATTGTGATTTAAACATGTATAATCCATATAAACCCTTACAAGATTGTGACTATATGTGAATTTTTTTTTACAAAAGTCCTTTTATGCTAGAATAAAAATGCTAATTGTTTAAATTTCCTATCTAAGTTACTCTAAATTCCACTACGCATTATTAGACTTGAAGTAGATTGTGGTTTCTGTTTGTTTTAATGTGACAATCTACATTGAGTTTGAGCTTCATAACTATTAGGTTGTGTATCTTGTTGACTATATTTTTTTAACAAAGATTTTTTGCTTGCTTGACAAGCTTGCATATCTTTTGCTTATCTACACTAGAAAGTTGTTGTATTTTCTTTTCTTTTCTTTTCAATTGGATTCATTGTTGTTAGTTTACACAACTTGAACACAACACAAAACAACACTAACATTGCCAAATAGAAATGGAATTTACAAAACCCTAATATTTATCCTAAATTTCCCTCATTATAGTCACATTTATTAAGAAAGCTTTACAAATATTTTGTGTTACTAACGAGTGTGATTGTGATTTTAAAGTATGATATTTCTTACTGAAATGGATGGTTACCAAAAATATGTGACACAAACAAGAATGTGACGAAAATGGGCGTGATTATAAAGGAGGTTTACTATATTTTGGATGGATTCTACAAATTGAAATTTCTTTCCTAGCTTGTAGGAGGGAAATTATGACTTTGACTAGGCTATCATGAATTTGGCCATGAATAACAAAAATGCATAATTTCCCTTCTTTTCCATCAACCTTTTTTCTTCTACAATTCCTTAATTACTTCCTACCAACAACTTTATGCCCTTGGTCTTCCTCACTGTCAATTGTAGCAAAAATAATAAGATTGCAAATTTTGATGCCTCCTCTCTTAAGGTTACATTTGGCAAAATGTTTCTTCTAGCTAGTTGAATATCTTTCCTAGAATTTGGGGAGTTCAAATTTGCAAATTTTTTCAATTACAAATTGGCCATGTAGAAAAGGTCAATACTTGTTAACAAGGGGGACATTTAGTAGCTAGTTCTTGCAAACTTACAAAGTTAAAATTTTCAATTTTTACAAAATTGGGATTTTTTGGCATATTTTACCGTGCTTTCACACTATCATCCTTGCCTTCTTTTGCATTGCCATGCAAATTCTTGGCCTACACAACTTGATGTAGTCCATTGACATACAATCATAGTTGAAAATGTGGATAGTATGTAAATTTTTTTTGACAACATTCATTACACAATCAATGATGAACCATTCCTTGGATTTGAAGTTGCTACTATTCACATCTTTTGATTTGTGCTTGGCCAACACCCTTGCACTAGATTGTTGACTAGCCTATATGTTGAACTCATTACATGTCCATATGTAAATAAGGTTTAAATTGTGTTGTGTATAAAAGCCTTGCAAGTTGGTGTAAAACAGTGCACAAGATGCAATGGATAGCCATTGTGCTTTATAAACTTTAAGACCTTTGCCATTCAAATATCCAACTGTTGATGCAATCTTTTGAACCAAAATCACCAACTTTTTCTAGGTATCCGGATTAAGAAAAAGTAGACATTTGGTCTATGCAAGTTGAACCACTTTCAATTTCAATCTCCAAGGTAATGCTCAAACCCATTTTTTTCATGGTCAAAACCCACTTTACAATTACCTAGTCCTTTGTTGTTGTTAGCATGCGCATTGGTCCCATATTTTGTGACCTTTTTCTACCATTCCAATGGTATGAAAAACATGTTAAAGGAATGTTCCTTAGTCTATAACCATTGGCCTTCCTAAGAGAGGTTTGCCCTTTTTTCATGGTGTCAATAACATTCTTTAGTTGTTGATATGTCAACTATATTAATCTTGCACATGTTTGTGGATGGTGGCTCTATGGGAAGTTTGGGTGGGGTGCTTCCCCTAAATGATTCTTTTTAATTCATCATTTCCATGCACCACTTGTGAGGCATTTGGAGGTTCATGACTATTTTTTCCCCTTTGGCCCAACCTTTAGCAAGTTGGGGGCATGTGCTCAAGTTGACCAAAACTAATCATTTTTTCTCATGTACAAATCTCATGATGAAAAAAGTCACTTAAACTCAAAGTAGATAATAAATGCATGATCTTCCAATTGCAAAGTAAATATATCAAATTAATAATTAAAATCTGAAAATTCTTCCCACACTAAGTTGTCATTTAAGGTGGTTGTGCAAGCGATTGGTGTGAATTACTTCACATTATGTTACAATCAAACAATATGTTACAAATGAAATCTTCCCCATTTTGGTGGTAGAGGTATTGGCTTGGCCAATTTCTCTTGGAACCAAGGGTAATAGAATAATTTAGAATACCTTTTTCTATATGGATTATCAACTAATGTTATTTTGATTAGATCCAACATTATTTTAACATATGATTGTTCCTTTTTTACTGTCAACACACTTGCACTAGGATAAAATTTTGTTTTCAATTTCGGTTTTTGCTTTCACTTCTAAAAGTTTAGATTTCAACTAACTTGTTTTTAGGCTAGATTCTACTTTTGCTTCTCTTCCTGATTCCAATTGTTCTACTTTTGATCTTAACAAATGTGCACTAAGAACTAGTAGTTTTAGAAAAGTTTACAATTCCTTTATCGACTTTAATGGTAGAGAGCTCATGAGTTGAGAGAAAAAGGAATATGAATATGACCAAATGAATTTGTTTTGGAGATCTAGAGCTTGTCATTATGTTGGCCATTTTTGGCGACAAAATGAAAAATAAAAGTTATATGTTTTTTTGGTATCAAATTGCACAAATTTTTCTTCTTTAAGATTAGTACTTGGATGCTCAGATTAAGAAAATATAATAATATATTTAATATATTGTTGTGTATTAGAGTTGAGATTAAATATACAAGGATTTCTATGGTTGTGGAGCTCATGTTGTCCCACCCCTCACCAAAAGGCCAATTGAGAGTTCGGAGTGTTCCCTACTCTCGAAATAAAAATCCCAATCCCTAAACAAAGGGTGTAACATTCTTCATTATGGTTTTTTGAAAATGAACACATCACCAAACAAAGGCAAGGGTCACTTTTTGCTTTAGTTTGTACACCCCCGCACCCATCAACACCTTGTTGGGGGAACAAATGTAGAGAACCTCTTTTTCAAAGTGTGTGAAAAAACCCCTCGTCAAATTGGGGTGTCTCGAGTGGGGTGTGTGTTCATCTCCTTTCTTACTTTTGACACACCTCATTTATGGTCAAATTGGCATTAATTATGCCATATAATTTGGCATCTTTGAACTGGAAGGGTGAGTCCTCATTAGCAAACTTTGTTAGACAAGTGGTTGACCACATAACCTCCATGCTTAAATTTTGGGGTGTAAAAGGCTATCCACTAAATTTTTTTATTGGGCATTTAAATGTAGGGATGACTCTAAGTGGCTACCCATTAGAGGTGATTTATCATTCTCGACGTAATTTCAATGACAAGTCGTAAATGCATCACTCACTTCAACACACTAGCAACATCATAGACATTTTTTTGGGGCGGCTTGGATGTTCACCCATTGATTATTGATCAATGATGATGAGTGATTCTACCTTACACAATACCCATATTGGGACACACATTCCAAAACCAAAGCATTTGAGAAACTTTGGTTTCAGGATGTGTGAAAATGTATAAGGATGTATTTGCAAAACATTCAACATTTTATCCAAATATATAACAATTGATACACAACTACTTGACATTTATGACATTGAGAAAATCACACCAAAAATGATGTAAACTTATTATTGACATCTTCACATGTATTGTGTATTCTTACAAATCATACAAACATGCGTGATCAATCAAATGTAAATAAATACAACATTGAAAATTTTCAAAAACATTCAAGAGCAAGATTATAAATTTTAAAATGTAACTTATATCTATTAAGGAACAACAACATGATGCAAATTGCCCTAATTCATGCTTATGTAGAACTTACATCTAATTAGGCATGACAACATAATGCAAGTTGCTTTTAATTCATGGTGTTTTTTTTTAAACCGCTAAAATTAAACAACCTTAAAATTTGCAAAGTTGCTAAAAGAACGTAGTCCACATGTGTTTAGCTTAGCTTGACAACATTTTATGATAATCTATGAATCTAACACTATTGATATATGTTTATGCTTTATCATCCATTGATGGATGATGAAAAAATAACTTGAGTTTTTGGACATGTCAAGGTTTTTTGAGTTGCATCCATGGACAAGTCCAAAATTTAAATTATCAATTTTGGGATGTTTTCCACTTTTTTATTGATCATGTTGGCCTTTGAGACAGGGGACATCCCCGGAAAAGAAATAAATAATAATGCCTGTGTAAAAACGACCCAGATCAAGAGTATGTGTTGGACTGTGTAGCGGCATTTGCAAGGCTCTCGCATCCTGTGTAAAAAGGGGCTGGCCAAAACCGCATTTTCCTGTGCCAAGTCAGCAAGGTTTTATATCCAAAACATCCTGTACAGTGCGCAGGTAAGGCCAAATTGATTCCATTTTTGGATTCTTTGTTGTTGCTGTTGTTTTGAGCATAGAAGATTCCCGGAAAATCTGTTGCAGAAAACGGACGCAAGAGGAGGATAAAACAGCTTGACTTTAAGAGCAAGCATCCATGGATTCGTGCGCAAACTCCTCCATCATCACTGTTATCTGTTCGCACCCATCAACCTGGAGATAGAAGAATGTGCTTTGTTAGGGTTCTCTGTTCTCCTCTCCTTTGTCAATTTTTAGAAGTTGTGTATGAGATTAATGGTGTCATGAGCTTGAGCTCCTGATGTTGTTGGTCCGTAAGTTGTTGTACATCATGCGCATGGCGGTCGGTGGATTTGAGAGTTTCCCTATAGCCATAAATTGAGATTATTATCTCGGAACTTGGAAGAATTTAGGCTTTCTTGTTCTTTTCGTTTTCTGGGGGGTTTTCTTTTGGGGGGCGGGGGCGGCGGGGCAGTGGATGTGCGACATTCATCATGTGAGCGAAAGTAAAATCGTGAATGGGGAGAGTATATTTATCATCTGCAAGTAAGCAGCTCGTAATTCATGAGCTCATGTCGAGTCTGTGCAATTATGTTGTTCATGTATCCAAGGGTTTGAAGTAAGAGTTCACCATAATACTTTCCCTAGAGGAATATTCAAGCAAAATCAAGTTATAAATGCTGGGCTGAAATAAATTACTTCATTCTGTGCAGGCCCTGCAAGATCATCATCACGATTGCTGCTATCATCTGCATCACCAATTGGTCCCGGGCAGGCTACTTCTCATGAAGCTCTGCAAGACGCCAGACTACTTTCACAAACAACTAATAACTCCAGCGCCACACCACTAGGGTGCATCGATGCGCAAACCGGGGTTCCCGTAAGTTGCCAGCAGCAGCAATTACCTACCCTAATACTCATAGTGGGTATCACTTGCATGCTGTGTCTTATACTCTTGGGACTCACCCTCCTCACTTATTCCTGGTGCAATAGGCCGGCGCGTCAAAGTAATCCAGGATCGGAGGAATCCATCACCAATTCAAATACGACGTCTGCAGCAGCTACCTGTGCCACGGCCAGTAGCTGTACCGATGAGATGGTGATCATGGTGCGCTTGGCTGGCGACGAAGAAGCAAAATTCGTAGCCCTCCCTGCGCCCCTCAAAACCTCGGCGACCACGGCGCTTGCGGATGCCGATGCTTCTTCGCAACCTCCTTTGGACGCGGAAAGCAAAGCTGCTGCTGCTGCTGCAGCAGCATCAACTGCGCATGAAGAAGAAGGTGAGGACTCATCTGTTGTAGGGTAGTGGGGTTAGGGTTTAGGGTTTAGTGCTATAAACCCTGAACCCTGCAATGAATACTGAATGTGAGTTGTAGGTAACCCTTTCATCTCTGGAATCTGGATGAAGAATGTTTTTTTCCCTGGAACGTAAAATGCAATTGCTACTGTCATTAATGCTAGTATTTGATGTTGTTGTGGGTGATTCCATCTCTGGAATCTGGACGAAGAAAGTTTTCACTGCAACTGAGAATGCAATTGCTACTGTCCATAACACTGATGCATTGATGTTGTGTGCATATGAATCCCTGTTGAAAACAATTTAGCAGCTTGGCATTTCATTGTTAATTAAAAAAGGGAGGGGGTTTAGAGTATGCATGTATGCACACTACAGGAAGAGAATGTGGGTTTCCTCACACAAAAAGTCGCAGCTCATGACATGTGTGATGGAAACTTTGTGATTTCATTCATTGCAATGTACAATGTGTGATTGTTTATCGTGTCATATATTACATTAAAGTGGCAATTACAAAGAGTTTGCCTGATGATTTTTAAGTGCTTTTTTCTTCCCCTCACTTTGATAATTAAAAACCTCCAAAATCACTTTGATTTGAATTTGAATTTCACTTTTTAGCAAAATCTCACCAATAAGAAAAGGCTAGATTGGACTTCAACACAAATGGTGATACTTAAGTGGACCCATCAGAAAGTGATGGCCAACTCATAAGCTTTACTCATAGGAGCTCTCACTTTGTATTAAACCATCATCTGAATTTTGAGGTTTTAAGTCTATTGTAAGTGGGAAGGGTACACTAGATGATCTAAGTAATTATATCTAGAAGTTCCAGAACAAATTTTGTGGCATTCCTATTTACAGTGATCTGGTTGTTTGGCTTAACTTCATTAGAAAAAATGTCCAAAAATTTGAAAACTCTACTTAAGTATTACATATTAAGCAGATAGCTAATGAGCTTCTCGTTCTCTGTTATGACCATATTTCCCGAAACTATATTGCTTGCAAATTTGGTTCAAAAGGCGCCCACAACAAACAAAGTTTTTAAAATTGTGTCAAAGTACTGCAATTTGGACTTCTTTTAAGGTGTGTTCACACTTGCTGCTATGGACTCTAGTGTTGAGTCCCCTAACACCATGCTAGCCATTTAAAACTTAAAACTAGTTATCAAAGAAAATTTTATGTTAAGCTAACATTCACTTAACATTAAACCATCACCCATTTAACATTAGGTACCACCTAGGATGCCACCTAAGTTTTCATTTAACACTGACTTAACATCAAGTGTGAATGCACTATAATATCTTATATATTAATTCACTACGTCCGTCGGTCCGTCCGTTTGTCTTTTACTTATCTCTTACTTCTTTCGATTCCTGGCCCCTTTTTCTTTGGTACCCTCTTTCTTCTTCTTTTTCACAGTTTTTCTTTCTTTCTGTACGCAGCTTCTTTTTCTCTGACGTTATTTCGCTTTCATTACCTCTCTAGCGTAATCTCATTGGCTCCGTTACTTTCGGATTTTTCTTTTACTTTACACTTTGTTACCGATTTCTTTCCACTTCAGTCAGTTTACTTTCCATGTACGGTGAGTACGGAGCTAATCGGATGGCGCCCTGGGTTTTCTTTCCGCCGCGGGAAAAAGGAAAAAAACGAGTTAAGTAAAAGATGGACGGGGTTTCGTACAAAAACGCTAATCTTCACCTAACTGCTTCAATAATAATGTGAATAGGATCAATTGAAAATGGGCCCTGGAAATCGTCAGTAGTGTGAATAGGGAAAAAATTTTGGGCCTAGAAAATGGTTTGTGATTGGTCGACGGTAGATTCCCGGCTAGTGGGACATACTTCACACACCCACTTAGCTACGTGAAAGTGTCTACAGTGAACGTGTGTGAATAGGTACAGCATTCTTGGGCCCTCGAAAACGGTTTGTGATTGGTGGAACAAAGAATTTGGGCCAGTGGACAAAATCAATGTCAGTAGAATATGAATAGGATGAATTCTGTTGGGCCCAGAAAATAATGGTTTGTGATTGGTCGAACACAGCTTTTCAGCCAGTGGAGAAAACCGCATACACACACACGCACGCACACACGTTACAAAACAATGGCCAGCAGTATGAACAGGGAATTTTTTTGGGCCCTTGCGTGATTGGTCGACTGTGGCTTTTGGGCCA
>Ga0209611_10014434_pt1 | contig 10551 bp, 6 predicted proteins | sample S1TSphgellanicum_3_FD_187693 | JGI IMG/M metagenome (GOLD analysis project Ga0209611, IMG submission 187693) | Host-associated microbial communities from peat moss isolated from Minnesota, USA - S1T2_Fc - Sphagnum magellanicum MG (SPAdes) (version 2) | ecosystem: Host-associated > Plants > Peat... | reverse complement strand
ATTGCATTTAGGGTAAGGTTTTTAGGGTAGGGTATGTAATTAATAGGGTAGCTAGGTTAGTAGGGTAGGTGGTGAGTACAGTAGCTAGGTTAGTAGGGTAGGTGATGAGTACAGCAGCTAGGTTAATAGGGTAGGTGATGAGTACAGTAGCTAGGTTAGTAGGGTAGGTGGTGAATGCAGTAGCTAGGTAGAAAAGTGAACAGGGTAGCTATGTGTGAGCTCAGGTCCAAGGAAAAATGAGCAAGAACCAAAAGAAAAAAGTATAATGGTTAGCAGCAAAAAGAAATGGACTGTCATGAACCCCATCCGGCGCCGAATGAAAAAATGCAACCCATCCAGTGGACAGAACGGCCAACTAGTGCATTGGTGGTTGTTAATTCACTCTGGCCCATTTTGTGTTATGTTGTCTATGTTCATCCAAAAAAAATTAGATGGGAAATTGAGGTAACATTCTTGGTCAATGGTTTTTTTCTTGGGAATGTTTGCTATTTTACAAACAGAAGGGGGGGCTGGGAATGGGAAAACATGTTTTTTCCAGCAATAAATTTCCTCTTTTGAGGAATTGGGAAATTGAAGGAAAAAAATTGCTCTTGATTATGCCATTCAAATTGTGTTTGTTGTTCTGAAATGAATGTTTTGCATGAGAATGAGAGATTTTGTTTCTGGAATTTTTTTGCAATTTTTGTCCTAAAATTTTGACTTCAACATATACAAAGGATTGCCAAATTCCTACAATAAGGCCCAACATGTAGCCAAAAATATAAAACAATTCTTAAATCTTTTAACTTTCATATCTAGATTATAGTCAAATTTGGCTTAATCTTCATAGGGCTGAATCACCACTTCCCCTACATTAAAGAAAACCCCAAATAAAAAGACAATGGTTATAATTAGTGATTTTTTGCTTTAATTTTTTGATGTTGCATCAGTGGCTAGCATTCTAGGAAAGATTTAGGATCATATGGCAATGATAGGACAGGTATGACAATACAAAAAACTATGTAATTGAACTGGTATTTGGCAACTTGCAAGAGTAGTAGGCCTTCTAAATATGGTGAACCCAATCCAAAACCCCTGCTTTTGTAGCAAGTTTGTTAAAAAATTTCCCCCCCAAAAAAAACATTGTAGGGGTCCGCAGCCCCCAAAACAATTACAAAACTTCGTAGCAAAGAAAAAAGGCTGGTCGGAATTGGAGAAGGGACCATCTGGTCAATGTTTTGGAACTTTGCGTCCCAGGCTCCAGCTCTACTTTGCGGAATGGTCTCAAGATAATCCCTTATCCCGTATAAGAGACCCTTCAAATTTCCCATTATAGCATGTTCATGAGCTTACAAAAAACTGTAAGGTCATGTATAGCCTAATGCAGGCTTTGGAAATTTCAAAGTTCATATTATGCAATCTTAATCAAAAATCACAATGGGTTTCCACATTAAAGGAGGCAGGGTTATAATTTGACCAAAAAAAAATCAATTTCTTTAAACCAAAAAATTAGGATTTTTTTGGAAATTTCTGTTTTTCTACTAGTGTAAGTTTGATTAAATTTGCTAACGTTTTGGAGGAATTCGCTAATTTTGCAATATCACAAATTTGGGAAATTTTTATTATATATATGTAACCCTAGAAGCAGGGGTCCATTGGAAGAGTTTGTACAACTTTAAATGTATGTTTGACCATTACTTCAATTTGTTGGCAATTCAAACCTCATTCATTTACAATAGTTTTTTTATTACCTTTGGAATAAATAACATCTTCCCAACTATATTGCATATAGATATAAATAAGATGTCAATTTTTAGGCTTCTACATGTTTGGAAAGTTTAATTTGTATGCACTTCATATGACTTGTGTCTTTGCTTGTAATGCATGGGAACCATGGGGTTAAAAGATCTTTTCATTTTTTGATTGTCCCACACACTAAAAGCTTGGAACCAAAGCTTGATTTCCTCCACAAGAGAATGACATGAGGGCGCATGTTTTTACCCCTTAAACTTGGGTGTTGCAACCCCACTTTGAGGGAGTTGTGAGGTCGTCACTCACACTCCCGAAAATGGGACTTGGGAGTCTTTCGAGACTCCTAAAAATTCAGAGCGCGATTGTAGGGGTTAAAACACCTCGCATTGAGGCGTTCTTTATGCCATTGGAAAGTTCTTGAAGTGTAAATGTCCAAAATGGCCTCGCATGAGCCATTTGGACATCTGCAGCACAAGTTATGGCCAAAAGAAGGGTTGAGAGTCAAATTGGCAGTTTGACTACCGACCACTAAAAGTCAGGAATCGACCCGATTCCGATGCGTGCAGGTGGAGTGTGACATACCGTTAGAAAGCTCTCGAGGAGAGCTACAACTTTGGTTGAGACCTTGTCTCGATCCGAGTTCGGAACGAGGAGTTATGAATGTCCAAAGTCCCGGGAGTCCAAACCGGGACAGTTTCGGGACTCCACTTTAGGAGTCCCGGGAAAAAGAGCCATTTGGATGTAGGTGCGGTAGAGAGTTGCAGAGAAGGTGATGGCTTCCCCCGAGTTCAGGCTGTGGTGAGTCAAGTGAGTCCAAGTTAGCCTGTGGCTTGTCCCAACACCAAAAAGGTGCAGAATGAGTTCTAACCCATTTGTGAGTTGGATTTGGATGCAGGACCGTGTAATTGAGTAAGCTTGTCCCTCTTCCTACTCTATCCCGGAGCTTTCAGCACACCCCTCTCACCCCCTTTAGTGCTGGAAGTTGGGAGCGTGCCCCGAGTCCCAGAAATTCTGCAACTTGAGTGAGTTAACTCAACTTGGGGCTAACTTGGGAGCACATCATTAGGAATGACTTGGTAATGTTTGTTTTACAAGGCTAATGAGTGTGTTGAGAAACCATAAAACACCCACACAACTTTTTCAATGCCTTTTGATTAGCACCTTATGTTTGTCAATATCCTTCCTAAGAGCTCCTATGAGGAATCTAATTGGGAGGACCTTTAGGACTATTTGTAAAGTCCCATCACTGAGTGGCAATATGCATAAATCCCCTTCCCCCCCTCCTTTCTTTTTGGTGGATTTGCTAAGGAGGTGTCATTAGAAAAGACATGGACACAAATGCCTATAGGGTCCTTCTGGGTCAAGTGGCACCTTTTGCAAATTAAAAATAAAAAGGTTGGGCACACCCCCTTAGTAGTCCATAGAAATGTAGGTACCCAAACTTTAAACAAATGGCCATACGGGATATTCAAACTGACATTGGTAGTTGATGTAGATTTGAATTCCCATTTTGAAAAATAAATACCAAAATTGCAGACTCCAACATCCCCTGGCAAGTAATATAGTTATTGTGCTAATCATTAGCAGAATCATAATTTCCACTACCTAGTGCTACACTTTATGTACTAATATTAGAGTAGGCACCTATAAAGTACAAAGTACAGGGCATAAGATGGGTTTATTCAACAAACATGACGCACCCACCCATTCCTGCCTTGGAATTTCATTTACATTTAGCTTTTCCAGCCCCGCTGACAACATGATATCTTTGCTTCCGTTCTCTTGCTCCCACCACCACCACCTTGAACTCTTGTAGTCCTTCAAGTAATGGTAATTGGCGGCCATAGTGAAATGACAACTATGAATGGGTTTTGTTTTCAATATGGCCATGTAGTTGAAGTGGCAATAATCCAAGTCGAAATCATATTTTGCACGTTGGAATTTTGTGGAATTCCATCAAAGAATTACACTACATGTACATTTGGGAAGTTAATTGACAAAAATATGTGGATGAAATTGAGTGCATTGTTCTTGTGCCTTATGATTTTATTGGGGGCTGAGAATTCATGCCATGCTTATTTTGGGGACATAGTGATTCATATTAATTAAATCATGGATACACCCAAAAAAAAAAAAAATTTGGTGGAAAGGAGCCATATTGATTGGTGCATCAGCAATTATTTTGGATCATTGGGCACACCCCCAATAGAAGCACTTCTTCAAACCCCCTAATTGCAAAATTGAAACAAATGTACACCCCTAGATTTCACCTTTTTAGTTTATGTACATGGGAGTTGCACTTTGGCCAAACCAAATGGGAAAAAACCTAGGTGCTAGTGGGAACATCTTGGGCACCGCATCTAGGAACAATTTGGGAACAATTTGGGAACACATTGGGAACAAAGGAAAAAAACACAAAAAAATCCATGTCCCCCCCCCCACTAAAAAACTCTTATCACAGAACAACCCCATCTTTAGCTGAGAGAATGGCTAGGGTGAACTAGCACCTATGCTTGTACCTTGACAATTTTGAGTGAAGCCTTTTAGTGGCCATATTAAGTTTATAAAATGTTGGATTTGGACTCAAAGAAAAAGAAAAAGTTGTGATTGCACCCATGATCTAGTTAATATGACTATGTCCCTAATAGAACCTCTTTGGGCCCCTAGTTGCAAAATAGAAGCAAATGTGCATGCCTAGATTTTACTATTTTAGTTTATATGCAAAGGAGTTGAATTCCGGGCAATCCATATGGGATAAAACCCATGTCCTATTGCGAACATCTCGAGGAATGCAATTGGGGACACATTCAGAACTTGAAATTTTGATGGGAACATCATGGGAACACATTGGGAGCAAGAAAAAAAAAAAATCCCCCCCTGCCCCCCTCAAAAAGGAAAAAATTGGACCATTCATGAGTGTATGTTGAGCCTTCCCATTGTCTGCATGAAAATTTTGAGACATGGGTAGAATCTTAGGGACATTGTCTAAGCAAGGGATATTATCAATGATTTGAAAAAATTAAAAGGATGTTGGGATTTTTACCATGGTATCAATGTGGGTGCCAGTTCATCCAAGGCCTTTCACTGCATCAAAAAGGCCACATATTTGAAGCATTACTAACATCATCCTAACCTAAAGGATCAAAATTTGAAAAGTTTGTTCAAACCTAGAAGGCTATAAATGAAGATCACGGATTCCATTTGCATGTGAAATCTTGACAGAGTCCTACCTATCTCTAGAGCATACAACTTTGACACACACCTCTCATTTATGAACTTTTTCATCACGATGAACATATTTGTGAAAATGTTAGAAGCCCCAACAATAATTGTGATACTATCTTCAAAATGTTTGTCATCATTTAAATTTCAATCCTCTTGCATTTATCTCTTGCAAAAACCTTAAGAAAAGACATGATTTTAAACTACACTATAAAATATACAAAATGGACCACGTATAACAATTCCATTGGAACTATAATTTTGTATTTAGTAAATATATATTTCATATGGTTTCATCTTTATTGATGATTTCATGTAGTGTTAAACTTTGTATTGGTGAGGTCTAAGCCAAGATGGCATGTGTTCAAGAAGCCCATGCCCATGTGCAAGAGGCCAAGGACTTGGACTAAACCATCTTCTGTCTGTGAAGCCTAAGTCCTTGCCCAAGAGGCCCAAACCACTTTAAAATCTAGGTAATTTTGGTTTTGACCAATGTTGTTCAGTTATCCAATTTTTGGACAAAACTTTGGATATGAATAAAGAATATTATCAGTTCTAAAAAAAAAGATGGATATATATTTAAAATCCCACATATTTTCATATATAGACAGTTACATATTTTTAAAAAATCATTTTTGCCAATTATGAATAGATGATTATTGAATGTTAAAAAATCATGGATATGCAATAAAAATTATACGCATTATTATTTGGACCTATTTGGTTCACTACGTGTCCATGGAGGCTCCCCATTGGGGAATGGCCATTGGGAATTTAAAAAGGTTCTCGAAATCACTCGGAATAAACACATGAACAAATAGGGTTAAAAATAACCCTCGCTAGCATATGAGGGTGGTTTATAGAAGTAGGGGTGGGGCGTAGGGTTCAAAAGCTCAAACCCAAAGTTCTATCAAGTTTGATCCTAAAAACTTGAGTTCTTTATTTTGGATTTCAAATAAAGGCACATTTATGATAGTTGTAAGGAGAATGCAAATGTGAAAATTCTGACTACATTACACTATAAGCACAAAGTAAAACAATAACATATAATGCACAAAAGTGAGCATTCACCTTCACAAATGTTTTAGCATTGTTCCAAGTATGAAACCACTTCCAGAGTATATGTTGAAGGATCCTGAAGATTTCCAATAGCTTTTGCTTCTTGGATTAAAGAGGTTGAAATCTAGAGCCCATGAGAACCAAATAGGATTAGTGAAATTAAAAGGTGGGGAACGACACGCAAAAGTAGAATCTAGTTCAAAAAGGTCAAAATAGAAGAAAGTTTCCAAAATTACAAAATCCATGAGGCATTTAAAGAGAGAGGAACATCAATTGGAACTCAACTCTTCAAAGAAAACTACAACAATCATTTGCTTAATTGCAAGCAGGTTTACCTCGTACCTAGTTATTCCCCAAGAATAATATTATTAAGTGGGCACTAATTTGTTACAATTAATGTTAGATTACTATTGTTGTTCAAATTTGTCTCATCACAACGAATTGGATGCAAGTGCCAAGCATGGTGAACATTATGGCTTTTACACCACCACAATATGAATGGTATCAAACCATAGCTATGGTGGGAGTTTTTGTTTTTGCAAAGGCACTACAAGATGACGATTTGAAAGTTTAATTCACTGAACAAATTATATGTTCTAATTGCGCTCTTTTTTCCTATTTGTGATATTTATTCTGCAAGCAAGTCAGGGCCCCAATACTACCATGTTGGAGCAAATAGAAGTTGATAACATCTAAGTTTGTACTAAGTAAGGTCTTGAAATGTGTGTTGGTAGCTAGGTGTTGTCAACAATTTCATGGACGAACTACCCTATATGTTGCAGTTACACTTATTTGGCAAAGTGAACATTCAGTTGCCATTTATTGGTGCCATCTATGGTACATTGGCAAATGAGGTGGCTTGAACATAGTTGTGTGCTTGTTCACTTGGTGAATGCAGGTCATCCCAATGGAATGTCAATATATCTTGCAAGGCACACATGTGGAGATCAAGCTTGCAAAGGCAAAGACCATTCATTGGACACAATTCGAATCATCAAACTAAAGACAAAAGTTAAGGAGGTGGGTGTGTATTTACTAGTACATATTCTCTTTTGTTGTGCCAATTGATTTTATGATTTGTTGCAACACATTTTGGCGTTAGGAGTAAGTGATCTAAGTCTAACCTGGGCTGGATTTGATATGGACTTGATAGCTGCATTGCCCATTGCGACTACAAAATGTCACAAACCTAAATGCAACCAACGAAACATATAAAGAGAACTATATCAACTTAGATGGTTGAATAAGGGAACTTGAAGGCAAACTAATTGCAATACGTTGCAGGGTGAATGAAATATGCCAAATTGTAATGCTTCATTCGTCAATTTTTGAGACTAAGCAAACAAATAACAAAGATTTTGCAATTTCGACCATGGTTGATGACAGTACAAACATATATCCTCCAACATTTGCAATAGTATCTTTTGGCATAATTGAGTTGATAATGTGACCCAAACACTAGGAACAAGCAACCAAATTGGAGCCCAATATTTGTTCAAATGTTAGGCCGTCATTACAAATATACCCAAACACGATGTTCTTTAGATATTCATGTTGGAGGTTTAGCTTGAAGTCACATGCAACTTTGGTTACCCATGCCAAAAACCTAGTGAAATCTACACCTACATTTGGACTTGGTGACCAACAAGCACAATTGAAATGTTCGTAGTCTGCTAGGCAGCACTTAAGTATTGGACAAGCCATGGTTGGACAACAGGGGTCATGTTCAAACCAAAGATATGGTTGACATTGAAGCTAACAACTCAGGTTTATAATCAGAAGTTTCTTGACACACATATGTTCAGAGCCCAATGACAACAATTACATTTTTTTAGTCAACCCATTGACACTAGAGTGAGTGATAGTCAAGCAACTAGAATATATTGGTTTCAATTTGAAACTCAAGCCTTAAATATTGGGTCATTGATAATGAAATTGTCACCTAAGTAGTTGACAACTAGCACTTGCACTTTTTACCCATATGCCCACACCATATACCCTTGTGATACTAGCTCTAGGAAAGTTTGTTTTCTATGGCACCTCTATTTAGGTGCATAGATTTTTTTGAATGTTGTATGTTGATAAAGTCCAATACTTTGACAAGGGTTGCTATTTTTATCTGCATTATACAATCTATCTGGAAATCTATATGGTCTTGAGTTGTCCATTTATGAAAGTACTTTGTATCTATCGACATATCCACTTGCTCTTCTAGTTCAAGTGTAAGAACTTGGTTGTGTTGTTGTATCGAGTTGAATATTTGCATCACTTGTTTGGTTTCATTCTCAAAATGTTGTTGTGGGGCTTTGGGTGGTTCGCATGGAAAATGATGCATATTTATGCAGGTCACAAAAGGAATGGGTGTATAATAGTTGTTCAAGGATTGGGTGGCATGATTGGGATTCAATCCACAGTCCACCATTGGTCCATTTGCTAGAGTGATTGAAGTAAATACAGATTATGCTACTACATATGGCTTGCATGTAGTATGGAAAACTGCTTCTTCACTAGGAGCAATGTTTAGGAGGTATTTTACTTCCATTTTGCATTGTAACACCAATTTTTGTGTTCAATGGATTATGTGTACATTCACAGTACTCTATTTTGATTTTGTAGGTATGATCAGTTTTGTTTTCGGTTGCTTGCATGTATGGAAATTGCTTCTTCACCAGGAGCAATGTCTAGGAGGTATGTTACTTCCATTTTGCATTGTAACACCAATTTTGTATTCAATGGATTGTGTGCGCATTCACAGTACTTTGTTTTGATTTTTTAGTTATGATCAGTCTGGAGGTCATGATGACACCCTGTAATGATTAAAACAAACATTCTCTCCAGTGAGCTACCCTAAAACCTGCACTGGGGTTTTGGATTGTGCTTTCTTAGTAGAAGAAGGAACCTTGTTGCTCTGTACTCTTGTGGACATTATGAGCCATGGGTGATTAGTTCATCTAGTGGGTATACTGTACTCATCAACGCTTATTAATGGAAATTGTTGCTCCAAGTCTATTTGGATTGCTGTCAAAATGTGAACTCAATAACATCGCATTTAGTTTAATATAGTGGATGGTTGTGCATGATTGGCCTTTAATCGGCCTTCCTCTATTGATCAGAAATTGTTTGGTGGTTTGAATGTATGACTGTATCCTTGTTTTCATCTTGAATGTGGCAGTTGTTTGGGTTCTCATTCAGAATGAGGATATTGTAAGAATTGGGATATGTCCAATGGGCATGCAACATCTTGTGATGTTTGGAGTTGACTGCTGTATATGTGCCTGTTAACAGGGACCAAACTCCACAATGTTAATATACTGGTATAATTTGACTACTACACATCTGGAATGTGTCATACAAGGTAACTACACTGATAATGAATTTGGTTCGGCCTGGTTTTCAAGCGGGGGAGTAGATGCGAAGGGGTTGGCCACAGACTTGGTGAATTTCCCAACACAGCTAATACAGTGTGGAGGTCACAGCTATAATTTTGCAATGACAGGTGTCCCATATCATTTAGCGTGGGCTTGAACATGTCTAATCACAGCTTCTCCACAAATTCTCAAACCCCCAAAACCGCAAAGGTAGTTCATCCTGCAAGTGTGTCTACAATGACTACACACTTCTCCATGGAAGATATTTGAATTACTGCATTAGGCCTTGTGTCAAGGAATATAGCATAGTTCAGATGTTATTAAAGAAGACTTGGGTAGGAGCTCTCGTTATGATGGAAGGAAATTTTGCATCATGAAGTGACAGATTGTCACTCCAAAACAAAAAACCTGAATAACAACATGCAATGATCATAGATGTGGCAAAGAGATTGTAGAATTGGTATTTCACCAATCTACCATGGTTTTAAAAAGGATGTAGACCTTGACATTACCATAATTGAGTGTTGAATGACAGGGCACTCACAAGATAACCATTTTTCGATCACAAATGCCGAAAATGCTCTTAGCATTTGCAGCAGGAAACGCGACAGCAACTCCGTAAAAAATGCAAGTAGTGTGTGCACTCCTGCATATTGTTGTGGATCATCAGGGAGGACAAATTCGTGACTCGAGGCTTCTGTTGTCATAACAAGAGAAAAAAAAGGAGGAGGCTCAAAAAACCAGCCATGGAGAAGCCGACATCTGCCCAGGGGCCCAACCCGATCTCCAGGCGTGTGCTTGGCTTATGGGAGCAGCTGGTGGGAGAAGCGTTGTGAGCGCAGGAGGCAAGGGAGAGCTTGGAGATAGGTAGTAGTAGACGAAGCGACTACACTCGCTCATTGTACACGATACCACAGTTCCTTTCAGAGCGGACGAACATCGAGTCCATTCTGCAAGCAGCGAGAGACATCGATCCTGAAAACATTCAAGTTGCACAAACCTGTAAGTCTTCCTCGGGACTCTCAAGATTTCATTTGTTCTTTAGAGATGTCGTGCAAGTAAAACCTCTTCACTGCGGATGTCAAATTGTTGTCGAGCTCAGCCAGATAAAAAACACTAGAAACCTCACTGGCGATTCAATTTGAGAGAGAGAGAGAAAGAGAGATCGTGC
>Ga0209611_10014432_pt1 | contig 10552 bp, 6 predicted proteins | sample S1TSphgellanicum_3_FD_187693 | JGI IMG/M metagenome (GOLD analysis project Ga0209611, IMG submission 187693) | Host-associated microbial communities from peat moss isolated from Minnesota, USA - S1T2_Fc - Sphagnum magellanicum MG (SPAdes) (version 2) | ecosystem: Host-associated > Plants > Peat... | reverse complement strand
CGCCTTCACACTTGCTTGAAGGCGGAACCTGAACACTAACTATGGTTGCTCTTCACCCTTAACTACGGTTAACTTAACCCTTCTCTTTTTTTCCAATTCTGTAGGGGGTAGGTGGTCTGGCCATCATATTTACAAAGAGGACTTAGGCCCACCCTTTTTACACTATGGCCAGGGACCATGGTCATGGAAATGCTGAGATCTTCAAACACATCCAAAGGTTGTCCCATGCAAATTCAGATTTCATTTATGTGTGGGCCTTGTCTTTGTTGTGAAGTGTAATGTAAAGTGATAACAACTTTGTTGAGGCACTTTAACATATTAAAATTGGGATCAATCCTAACTTTTTTTTTGGGATTATGGTCTAACAAAAGTTTGCGCCAATCTCATCCATTTGTTCAAATAAGTGGGCCTCGCATGAAGTTTTGTTAGACTATGAAACATTATCCAAAGTGGATTTGATGTCCATTTTTCATCCATTCACGTTTCATTATCTCTTAAGCAAACACTTGTGTAAAGTGAACTCGTACCTTAACATGTCTTTTCTTCCAATGAAAGCTTTTCAACTTTGATGGTCATGAGCTTTCAAGTTCTAATGTAAAGAGAGCTGTAGCCAAATTTGGAAAGTAATAAAAGAATTTAGGAATGAAGCTATATTTTGGCCACAAGCTAGAACCTATTGTCTAAATTTGGCAATTTTAACAAAAACATTTTTTTCATAATGTGATGATTTTGGGTCTTTTTTTTTTTTTCCAAAAAAAATGTGAAACTAGCTCTTTTTTTCATGTCACCAAGATGGAAAAAAAAAATTATTTTCTTCCTTTAACCATTTTTAGTTTTGGTAAATTTTTGGTTAAACCCATTTCAAAATAATGGGTGCACCAAAAAAAAACCTTCTTATAGTGTTCAAATTCATGAATAACATTCTAAAAAAATCTACTTATGTGGCAAATCCTTTGTTGATTCTCACTTTTTTTTAATATATTCACCAAACGTGCATCGTTCATTAAACACCCAATTTTGTTTTTTCGTTTGAATTGACATGATTTTGTTTATGAGATTTGCAATATGTTACATTTCAATTTATTGTTTACAATATCAAGTTAATATTTTAAAAATCATTTATAATGCTAGGTGTAATTATATGAACTAAATGCCTTGTTGTGTCCAATGGGTTTTATAGGTTTTCTCAATGTTGTTGGGTTGATCACATCTAAGTAAAGTCATTTCAGTTATAGTCTTTTCATGTAACATATTGATAGGATGGATATGCAATGTTAATTGGGGTTATGAAGATGACAAAATTTTCAACAAGTCTAATTCAAAGCACATAACAATGTTGGTTTTGTTAAGGGCATGGGAATGATGTGAATGAAATTTAAGTTTGATAGAAAGTTGGTAAATGGGAATTATGCAATGTGAATAAAATGTGCAAATAAGTTGTAAGCCAATTAAAAAATTTAGTGGTTATATATAACCTTTTATTATTTAAATATTTTGGTAGAGCATTTCCAAGCAAAGAAGGACATCATGGTTGTTCCATTTAACTTTTATCTAGTATACCTTGTTGTTAATCAATTTAGTGGTTTAAAATTGAACTATGCAATTCATGCAATGCTAAGGGCCTTGCAATTCAAGTCAAAAGCTCATGGAACTAGAGCTCATGAATTATGCCATGAGCTCTTGCTTCATCTTGTAGAACCACATGGTGTGTTCATGATATATATGGTTCCATAATCGATTTTGATGTCTTGCAATTCAATGATACATGAACTACTTGAATGATGCCACTTGCATGAACATTGTCACAAATTCTAGAATATACAACGTAATAACAATAAATATGTAATACATATGCACAAATTTTTTATCCAAATTTTAGGTCAATTCGCTTTTGACATTTGATAAACAACTACAAGTGCAAATCACACATTGTTGAAAATAAATGCAACAAAAAATTAGACAAGCAATCTGCATAATACTTTTAGTGAAAAAAAAGAATTGACTTGCTTCTCAATTTCTATAATTTGCTAACATTGTTTGGTGGAGGAATAATGTTGGCTCCTAGAAAAATGTTTTGAATTTTTAACTTTGTTAATTTAATATATTGCTATTGTTCTCCTTGGCATAATTTAACAATATCAAATCTCTCAATGTGATTTTCACTTTCATCCATTGGTCATCATTGAGGTTTGGCCATATGTGTTAAAGTTCTACAATAAAAGTTTTATTGGGTTTCAATAACGTCTTGGCTTTTTCATTTTTGACATAGAGGGCCTTTGAAGAATGAAAATCAATAAGGAAAATGGAATATATGATGAAATAGTTTGCAATTAAACTAAGTTACCATAAATGTTGAATAGGACCATCTTTAATCCTATGACCTTCAAAATCAAATCTCCAAATCTTTCAATATTTAAACAAGCTCAGAATAGTAACTACAATTCATTGCTCATCATGACAATATTGGGGGATTCAATACTTTGGTTTTCAAGACCAACTCCCTCTATATATTTTTGTTGTGCCCTTTGGAGAATCCAATAAATGAACTTCTAGTAGGTCAATCAAGCATACCCTTCCTTGTCACAATCATATGCCTTGGCTATTCTTCAACTCAAAATGACCTCACAAGCATTGTTATAATGCTACCTCTTCAACAACTTGAAATTCTTTAAAATTGTGATGATTGGTGTTTGTTCTATTTATGTAGATATACTATAGGTGAAGGTGAACGAGATGACATCTATCAAAACACAACTATTATATGAATATTATTGTAGTACATGAACAATTTTGGCATAAATGAAATTATTTTTTGTTTTGCTGAATTTTTGAAATTTTATTTATTATTTGTGCCAAAAATTTATAAAAATTATATAAAGTTATAAATTTGCAAGTTTTTGATTATCAAGTTTGAACTGCAAACCTTAAAGTTCAAGAATTTAAAACTGAAACAATCTAGACACATAAGATGTAAACATTACAAGAATGTCTTTATTATTATTTTATAACCATTATGTACCAAAAATTTTCAAAATTAAAAAACCAAGTGCCGAAGTTAAAATTTTAATTTTAATTAATTATATGACTATTTGTTGCCAAATTCAGGAGTATGACATTCATAGGATTATTGTAGGCCCAACAAGATTATCATTAGTTTTGAGAATTTGGGAAAGGTTTTCAAAGGTGATCACATTGAAAATTTAGTCATTAATTGGTCAATTTTAGTTTCTTCTTTCATTACATGCATTCTACATTATTTTATATTTACAAATGTGTATATATGCACATTTAAAGTGACTTAGATTATTGTATTTCTCTTATAATTAAAGGCTAAGTTTTTAAACTTACAAGTGCCTATAAAAATTATGGTGTGAATTTGATAGTTCAAAATGAAAGATGGTAAGAAATGCAAGATTGTTTGTCATATTGGCAAGCTTTCAAAAAAATTAATAGAAGGCCTTCAAGTTAAGGATCAAGGATGATTATCATGTTGACTTGTATTATATAATCATGGAATTTTGACAATGTAGTACACCAAATTGTTTGATTAACTTTCATTAATATGATTTTGTGTTGCATCAGGTGTAATTGAATTTCCTCCATTCATCCTTATAGTTTGGTTTTACCAAATTTTCCCTAACCTTGCAAAATCTTGGACAACCTGTTAATGGTTGTGCCCAAAATCATAAGAAATGAAAAAGGTGTACTTATGCCATGTTTGAATACAACTTCCTTATTGGTTACAAGGCAAATATTCATTGTTTTGAATGTGCTTTCAAAATTATCCATGATTGATGACTTGGCCCATCTATGTTCCTTGGCCCATTCATGTTAATAAGACCCAACAATGCCCCTTTTAGTTGGCAATTGCTTTATTTGGAATATTTTTAGAATATTTTAGAAATATTTTTTTATTCAGTTTTAATTTTTTTTGAAAATATTCTAAATATTCTTAATATTACTATGTTAAGGTTCATAGGCCAAGATTTGACAATGCATGTTTTGTCATAATTACAATCCATAATGAAAGGACATAATTCATCCATAATTAGGTGGTGCCATGTGGGATTAGTTGGAGGAGTAAGATGACTAACCAATATATCATAAAATGGCCTCAAGAGGTTGGGGGAGGAGGTACAATTACATGCATATTGGGTGCATATGTGACCACAAAACCCCATACATTAGACTAGATGCCACTAATGCCTTTGTTTAAGGGATGGGTTGACCTATTCATTAGCTAAATTACATGATTTATTGATCATGGGCAAGGTATTAAGTTGGCACATATGATTGGTGTTTGGGTTCATCTACATCTTGCCCCTTTTGTAGGGTGGATTAAATTAGAAATTAATTGCTTGGTTGATTTGAAAAATCTAGTTACTATGGTGGACATTTAGAAGGCATTATGAACATGTGTCTTGAAACAACCCCATAAATATGATTTGGCAATTACAAATTATGTGTTAATTGGGTCCAAGGCTTGTGTAAAGTTTACAAGGTCAACCAACAATATGATAGTCAAAATATAATTAACATGTTTAATCATGAATAGATGTTCATTATGAGACAATATCTCCTAGGATGTTATCGTACATGCATTGCCTTTGGTAATGCACACGGAAGGTACAATTCAACTACGAAGACATATATATGTTAGTAATTACAATTGGTCACAAATAGTGAAACATACCTAAAGTGTGAATTCAATTTGGGTAGTTAAGATAGTGCATCACATGGGTCAATTCACTACCCATGATTTTTTTTGCTAAAACACTTCAAACCATAAATATTTTAAAAATAAAATCATCGCACTAAAAATCCATTATTTTTCATTATGAGGTGGAATTTTGGTGGAAATGGTCCACCAATAGTCACAATTTAATGGTTTTAATGAGAGCCTATGCTTTCAATGATGTCCATTTCATTTTGCAAAATTTAGGTGGAATTGCATAGTGGATAAGGAATAAGTTTTACAGTAGTGGTAATAAGAACATCCCCAAAAATGTTTGGTATGTGACTTTGCACATTAGAATTGGATGAAGAAAAATCAAAATATTTTGTTAATTTGGTTCAACAAAATTATTTTGGCCCAACATTTTTGCATAATTTATTGAGGTTGGTAAAAACCAACAAATTTTTGCACCTATCGAAAGAAAATGTAATAAATATTATCTAACTATTGTTCCTTGTTTCTAATTGGCTGATCATAATGATTGGTTTAGGTGGTTTGATATTGATTGTCTCCCACCCATTCCCAATTTCAATTTTGACTTTATGGATGGGGTTGCAACAAAGTAAATAACTAAAATTGAATGCACAAAAATATTTTTGTGGGGTACATACTAGTGTTGTTTTGCTATTAACTTTTAGACTTGTCCTTTGGATACCAATAAAACATATTCTTTTATTTACAAGGAAATATATACATGTAAAAAAATCAATTTACAACACTAGTCGATTACACATTTATTTAATAAATAATTCCTTTGTTGATTATGAAAAGGCTAATTTTCAATTTTCAAAATAGGATAGATGTGCACAAAGGTTATGCATATCAAATTTCCAAATATGGTTGGTTACAAAAGTACAACCTAACTTTCTTTGCAAAACAAACTAGTGGTTAGATGCACATGTAGATGGGGGAACAAAAAACAATAAGAATAATTCTTTGGTAATTAATCTTCACAAAGATTCTTCATTTGAAGCCCCCATAGTAAATATATTTTCCTCAAGATTTATTTCCATGACATCAATTACAATTGTAACAATTTTTTTAACAATATGGTTCAACTAACTTATTAATGCACACTATTAAAGGAGGAATAAAAATCTTGAATTCATATTTAGATTTCATTTGGATTGTATTCCCACATCCCACCAAGTTTTTCATAACACATAAAAAATTGAAGCATAGATCCAACATGATGGCCATCATGTTGTAAGCTTGTTGTGCATCAAATGACTTCATAAGCTCTAAAAAAGGCTTGATTGCCTTTATAACCTCCAATTGCATATTGTTTTGCAAAAGGAGGACCTTAAGGTCAAATGGGTCAAACATTTCAAGACTTTTAAAAAGTTGCAATACTTTAGCTTCCATGTTCTAATAAATGTAATATTTGTTGTCAAGGTATCTAACAATAACTCATGGCCTTAGATTGACTCATCACACACACCAGTATAACATGATTCAAAATAGATGTGATTGTTTCAATAATAACCCACACTTGGGCTTTATGTACTCTTTGTTGTAAAACCATAGATTTTGTGCCTTCCATAATAAATAATTATGATGTTCTTAAATTTAAGAGTTGTTTCAAACATAATGACCTTATTAATGAATGTAGTTTTCACAAAAAATTGTAATTTGTGATAAAACACATAAGATTTGATAAAACATGTCAGTCCATTGTTTTTTTGGCCACGCCAATCAACAATTCTTTGATAAAAGAAGAATGAAAAGGAAATTGAACACAAATTTGTGTAGAATTAACCTAATATTTTTGTTAGTGGATAAGGGCCTATAACCCCATTAAATATAAAGCATTAAATCTTTAAGAAACTAGTGCTAAACCTCATCATTTCTTTGGTAGGGGTTTGTGGTAGTGTTAAAAAATGTAATGATTGCATATTTAAATGGACCCATCCTTTTCTTCCCTAGTTATTGAGTGTGAGCAAGTTTTGTCACCTTTCTCATTGAATTATTGTTTCTATGAGAAACAACTCAAGATGTTTAGTTTGCACATGAGTATTCATGGGAATTATATAATTGATTTTGTTGTATTTAACTAGGCCATTGTAAAAAATAGATTTTGTGTTGAAGCACCAACATATGCTTGTTCATATTTACAAATTATGCATTGCAACACTTGTGGGTGCACAAAATCCATAACCAATAGGCCATCGTTGGTGATAAAAAATCTTCAATAAATAAACAGTTGACTATGAGGTTTCCAAGTTGTAACTTGTGTTTCTATATACACAAGTTGTAAAACATCAATATTTAACACATTGTCAAATTGTACATGATGGACATTCTTGACATTTGAGACTAATGATGATTGCATTTGAATGGAAATAGTTCACACATTTTCATTAAGTCCACCTAGACTTTTAGTAAATCAATAATCCCCTTTATTAACCATTGAACACATAAGAACTTACACAAAAAAAAAAGACACATTAATATAAACACCTAGGTTTCAAGTTCCCAAAAATAGAGAAACACAAATGAAAGAAAGGGAAACAAATGTGAAGTTTACATTTGCTGTGGAATTCAATAAACTTTTTCAATTTTTTGAAAATTTCTTAATTTGTTGAACAACAAAACCATTGATCCATTGACCAACAAAATTGCCCTTTTTCTTGTGCATCCATCAGCAAGCAAACAACAACAATGTGACGCAAAAAAAAACCACAACAAAAGAAAAGCTCACAACTTTTCTTAATTCACCAAACTTTCCCAATTAACGAGATTCTCCCAATTTGTCAAGTAATAAAACCAAGCTATTCTTGAACATCCTTGGCCAAGAAGACAACAAAAAATAATGCGACTTGAAACAAAACAAAAAAATCACAACAAAAAAAAAACCAAAACTTTGCTTGGTTGTTGCGAACTTCAAAGCAATTTTTTTGAAAAAATTGGTGCTACAAAAAGCTTTTAGAATAAAATAGAATTTACATGACATAACAACCCAATTCTTGCAATATATAACACAAGTGTTAAATGCTGAAAATGACATATAAGCTTAGAAAAAAATTTAACAAATTTGCAAAGATCAAAAGTGCCAAAAGTGGATTGTGATGTTCCACAAAATAAAAATGTGAAACATCTAGTTGTTGCAATGCATAACACAAGCGCAAAGTGTTGAGATTGACTTACAAGTTCACGAGAGAAAAATTCAAGGAAAGTGCCAAGGTGTAAAATGCTAAAAATGGATTATGATAGGTTCTCCTTGAACCCTAATTGTAAACAAAAACCATAAAACCAAATCAAAATGCACATCCAACATTTTCAAAACCATAATGGTCAAATTTCATTTTTGCTTAAAGTTTAGTGGCCAAATAAGGTCATATTCATTAGATGCTTGTGTATAGAGTTGATTATTCAAAAATAAAAAAAATTCAAATATGGATGAATACATATTTGATGATTATTTGAATGCATACTTAGATTTTTTTGTATAATTAGTCAACACTGATGCATATTAAACACAACTGGGGATGCTTTATATTGCAATCACACTTAATGTTAGCACCAAACACTAACATTAAGTTAATATTAAATTAATTTTTAAACACAATGTTAACCTTAATGTTAACTAACATCTTAATTTTGATTAATAATGTTTAAATTAATATTAAATTTAGCATTGTGATGATGGATTCACACCATCATCATGATGGTACCAAAAACCTAGCCATTTTATATGTTCCCTTTTTGTACCCATTGCCAAAAGTGGTATTCTCTTTGCTACGTGCATTTCATTGTTCCACTATGTGTCTGCTATTGAGAGTTCCACCCATCATCATTAACTAAGAGTTCTTTCTTCTCTTCTTTTCATTTTTTTTGGTACCTACAACATTCCAAAACCTTCCCTTTCTTTGCATTGTTCTTTGGAAGTTGTGACATTCCAAAGCCTTCCCTTTCTTTGCATTGTTTTTTGGAAGTTGTAACATTCCAAAGCTTTCCCCTTCTTTGCAATTTTTTTGGGGTAGCTGCAACACTTTAGAATAGTGTTGAAAAGTACAGTTCTTATAGAATTTGAACAAGATCAATAAGAAGAGGTGTAAGAGAGAAAAAATAAAAAAAAAGGAAGAAGATAGAGAAGGGGTATGACATGCCCTTCTAAGCGGACCTTCAAGTGTGAGGATTCACCTAGTTGAAACCCAAGTTCGAACCATCGTGAGGTGGCCCTTGCGATGGCTTAAGTTGCGAGTCTAAGTGTTGGGCTAGGTTCGACTCCCAGTTTGATAGACTCATGAAACCGCATAAGTGCTGGCAAACGAGGGTTTGAAGGAGGCATGAGGTGATGGCCTTGGTGCGTTAAGTCCTCAAACTAGATAAGTCTATGGTTAGACCAAAAGATAGGAGATGGTAATCTTAAATGACAAGGCTTTGAATCACTTTGGAAGTTTGTAGCTGATTGAATCCCATTTGTTTAAAAGGCGAGAATAGCCCAAGGTCATGAAACAAATTTGAATGCCGTAGTTTCACCAAGTGCATGGTTTTTCATTTGCAAGTAGCATAAGTGTTTAGGGAGGCATGTGAACAAAATGGAGGCAACGATGAAATGATGCCAAAACGTATTCAGGTGTGAGAGGGTAAAAGGTAAAGTGGAGGAGAATGTGGAGGGTGAAGAGGAGGGGAACAACAAAAGACATGTAGGGCACATTGGAAAAAGATGGTGGTATCTTACCATGACTTATGAGCTTCTTTTCGGGGCTATTACCTTACATCAGATTTTATGTTAAAATTCACATTTTTGTTAGATTTGATGGTAGCTAACACCAATTTAATAATGCATTAACATTGTGTGCCACCTAGGATTCCACCTAGGATTTGATGTTAGTTAAATTTTTTGGTGTGAATCTAACAAAATTTGCACCTCTCCTAACACCGAGGTAGCATTAGGTGTGACTGCAGCTTAACGCAGGTGAGGTCTTAGGTCTTAGGTCAGCAAGTCACCACCAGCAGCGCTGCGGCCCGCCGTAGTCGTACGTGCTCGCGCGCCGGAGGAGCGGAATCGCGTAGTAGGCGACGGCGATGGAGCTTCCGTCTCCAGTTCTTCAGCCATTGGATTCATGGCTAGCGTGGGCCAGTGCGCTGTGCTGTCATCCGATTGCTATAGCTTTTCAGATTCAGGTGCATTGCTTTTAACTTTCCACCCTTGTTTGCACCTTTATTCTCTGAACTACAATAGTTTTGAGGCGTGATTGTAAACTGTGAAACGCCTGTGGATCGTAGAAGCGAGAGAGAGAGAGAAAATGATACCGCAGTTGCTTCTGTTCTGGATGAGAACTCATGTGCTCGACTCGAGCTGCTCGGAGTGGGGTGTGTGTGTGTGTGTGTGTGTTTTGTTAGTAGCTGGAATCGATGTCAGGTTTGTTGCTTGTTTGTTTTTATTTAGGGAATCTATGCCAATGCCAGAATTTTTTCTCTTTCGACATGATAATGCTGTGTACTGGATGCATCCCTGGATTGATCCGTTTAGGGTTTCCTTGTAACAGGGATGTGTGATCTACTTATGCCTTGCAGCTGGCTGGATCTACAATTCCATGATAAGGTTCTTCTCGCCTCCATGTATATTTTTGTCAGAAAGAGAAGTCGTCCGGTGTATCTGTCTGTCTTCTGGTCAGTGTTGTTTTTTTGGTATGTGCTTTTGGATGCACTTCTGCTTGCAAACAGGAACTACGATGATGATGTAGTGTGGTTCAATGAAGAGGTACTCAGTTGTAGATGTGTCCTTAAAACAATAAATAAGAGCAAGGTGGTTCTCATCTGCCATTGCTTCCAATTAGGGCTCAGGAACTGCGGCGGATATGTGAAGGT
>Ga0209611_10014431_pt1 | contig 10552 bp, 15 predicted proteins | sample S1TSphgellanicum_3_FD_187693 | JGI IMG/M metagenome (GOLD analysis project Ga0209611, IMG submission 187693) | Host-associated microbial communities from peat moss isolated from Minnesota, USA - S1T2_Fc - Sphagnum magellanicum MG (SPAdes) (version 2) | ecosystem: Host-associated > Plants > Peat... | reverse complement strand
AATTTTCAGATTCAAATAATAATATTCAAAATTAAAATTTCCATTTTAAGACTCAATTAATAATTTTCTGAATTGAAATATTAATTTTGAGAATCCAAAATAATAATTTGGAATTCAAATTTCAACTCTCAAGTCAAATAATTTCTCAAAATTTAAATTTTAAACTTCAGAATTCAAATATCAAATTTCAAGTTCAAATAAAAATATTTAAAATCAAGTTGCCGATTTTTATACTCAATAAAAAAAATTTAATTGAAATATTAATTTATAATTCAAATATCAGTTTTAGATCAAATAAGTTTTTTGAATTTAAATAACAATTTTCAGAATTGAAATGTTAATTTTCATATTCAAATAACAATATTCAAAATTGAAATGTCCATTTTTAGATTCAATTACTAATTTTCAGACTTGAAGTATTAATTTTGAGAATCCAAAATAATAATTTGGAATTTAAATTTGAGGTTTGAATCAAATGATTATTTAAAATTTAAATGAAAAATTCTCAGAGCTGAAATATAAATTTTCATCTTCACATAAAAATATTCAAAATTAAAATGTTCATTTTTATGATAAATTAATAATTTTTTGAATTGAAATACTATTTTTTGGATTCGAAAATATTAATTTAGAATTCAAAACCAATTTTTAGATCAAATAAGTCTTTTTGAATTGGAATTGAAAATATCATATTCAAATCAAAAAATTTCAAATTTAAATATCAAGTTTCAAATTCTAATATATTTATTTTAAAAATTAAAATAACAATTTTCATAATTGAAATATATATCAATTTTCAGATTTGAATTAAAAAATTCAAAGTTCAAATATTAATTTTGAGATTCATTATATGAACATGTACATATATATATATAATTTTAGTACATAAATTAAAATACACCCCTATGTCATTGTAGAATATCTTTAAGATGCAATTAATTTGGTGACTATTACGACTAATGGGACATATCAACCTATTAATGGATGAAAATAAATGTAAAATTGATGTAACCAATAGGATGAAATTTTGAATAGTTGCATCATAGTTGTGAAAATGACCAAAATAATTTAAAGTTGTTCTTATAGTTGCAAATATTCCCAAATCTAGTTGCAAATGACTATAAGTCGCATGTAGTCGTAAATGGAATGATTACATTTTGGTTTATTTCTACTAATGTATTTTACAAAGGTGAAAAACCTTGCAAATGCTCTTGCATCTATAGGAGCCCCTGTAGATGATGAAGATTTAATGGTCGTGACCTTGAATGGACTTAGAAAATATTATAACTAGTTTCATATTTCAATTGCAGTTCGAGAAACATTTCTTGATTTCCAAGACTTAATAACACTACTTATAAATGAAAAGATGAGAATTTTTGGTACTTCATCCAATGGAGGATCACAAAAAAATGTTTTCTACTCAAATACTAATAGAACTAGAGGTAGAGGTGATAAAATTTCATTTCGAAGTCGACACATAAACTCGCATGGTGGACATCATCAACATGAAGGTTAAGTTATGGAGGTGGATGAGGAAACTTTGGAGGAAGAGGAAATTGAGGAAGTTGAGGAAGTCGTGAAGGTCGTGGTGGAAGTCATCGAAGTCAACAACCAAATAGCGATTCAAATTCCTACTATTGCAGGAAACCTGGGCACATGGCAAAGAACTATTATTGAAAGGAGTATGATGCATGAAATGGAAAGTTGCAACAAGGGAATTATGCGTCAACTAACAATCAAGGTGCTGAACAATTATTTGTGATGCAACACATGGTAAATTCAATGATAGGAGGTGTGAACTTTGGGTCTCGATCCGAGACTATGTCCTTTGAAAGACGATGATGCTTGAAGACATGTGTGAAGCACCTGTCAGTTTATTGGGCCGTGGCTTCATCCTTTGTGGGAATGAAATGTGCCATCTTGTTAAATTGATCCACCACCACCATGATGGCATCGAATCCCCTTGATGGGGGCAAGCTTACCATGAAATCCATGGACACACTTTCCCACGGCCTTTCGGGAATTGGCAAAGGTTGCAACAAACCCACTTGCTTCTTGTTGAGGGTTCGATTTTGTTGGCAAGTTAAACAAGTCTTCACATACTCCTCCGCATTATCCTTCAAGTTGGGCCAATAATAGGACTTCTTTATGAGTGTGGTGGTGCGTTTTGCACCACCATGGCCCGCAAGCGGTCCATCATGACACTCCTTCAAAATGGTGTCCCTCATCTTCCCTTCAGGCACATAGAATCATTTTTGTTTATACCACAATAATCCATTTTGCAAATGGAAGTGGGACTTGCCTCCATTTTGAATATTTTGCCTTACCTCTTTGGCAAATGCATTTCGGCCGCTTGCTAGTCGAACTTCGTTTTGAAGTCCCGTCTCTCCCACATACACCACTTAAAGTTGGTGTTTCTGATTCAATGCATCGAGCACTATGTTCTCCTTCCCGGGCTTGTGTCGAATGTCCACAATGAATAATGCCAATGTGTCTTGCCACCTTACTTGTTTGGATGACAACTTGGGTTGAATGGCAAAGTACTTCAAGGTCACATTGTCAATCCACACCACCACATCTTTGGAGCCTATGTAATGGCCCCAAGTCTTGAGATAATGTATGACTTCCCACATTTCCTTTTCATGTGTTGGCCACCTTCGCTCCGTCTCACTCAACTTCTTACTCTCAAATGCCACCGATCTTCCTTCTTGCACTAGGTGTCACAACCCCATTTTGAGGGAAGTGTTAAATCGCCACTCACACTCCCAAGAATGAGACTTGGGAGTCCTCCGGGACTCTTAAAAACTCAGAGCGCGATTACAAAAGTCAAAACACCTGGCATTGAGGCGTTCTTTATACCATTGAAAATTTCTTGAAATGTAAATGTCCAAAATGGCCTCGCATGAGCCATTTGGACATCTACAACATAAGTTATGGTCGAAAGAAGGGCCGGGAATCAAACTGGCAGTTTGATTTCCGATCACTAAAAGTTGAGAATCAACCCGATTTCAGTGTGTGCAGGTGAAGTGTGATAGACCATTGGAAAGCTCTCGAGGAGAGCTACAACTTTGGTTTAGACGTCGTCCCTATCCGAGTTCGAAGCGAGAAGTTATGAATGTCCAAAGTCTCGGGAATCCAAACTGGGACAGTTTCGGGACTCCACTTTGGGAGTCCCGGGAAAAAGAGCCATTTGGATGCAAGTGCGGCGGAGAGCTGCAGATAATATTATATGGGGGAAGGTGGTGGCTTCCTTCGAGTCCGAGCCGTGGTGAGTCAAGTGAGTCCAAGGTAGCCCGTGGCTTGTCCCAACACCAAAAGGGTGCAAAATGAGTTCTAACTAACTTGTTGGTTGGATTTGGATGCAGGATCGTGTAATTGAGTAAGCTTGTCCCTCTTCCTAGTCTATCCCGGAGCTTTCAATACGCCCCTCTCACCCCCCTTTTAGTGTTGGAAGCTAGGAGCATGCCTCGAATCCCAGAAATTCCGCAACTTGAGTGATTTAGCCCAACTTGGGGCTAACTTGGGACTTGGGAATGCGTCAGTAGGACTCCTCCAATTGCAAAGTCAAAGGCATCGGAATGGATCTCAAAGTCTTTGTCAAAGTTGAGCAACTTCAACATTGGCGCCTTCACCAAAATAACTTTCAAGGTCTCAAAGGCTTCATCGCATGCTCTTTCCCATTCGTGAGTGACGGCGGACTTTTTCAAGAGGTTTGTCAAGGGTGCGGCTATCTTTGCAAAGTTCTTTATGAACTTGCGATAATAGGAAGCCAATCCCAAGAAGGATCTTAAGGCCAACACCGACTTGGGTGGTTCCCAATCCATAATTGCCTTGACCTTGTGATCATCCATCTTCAAACCTTCTTGAGTTAGTTTATGTCCAAGGAAATCCATTTCTGTCACCCCAAACTCGCACTTCTCAAGCTTGGCATACAACTTATTTTCCCTTGGCCTTTGTAACACCTTCTAAAGGTGCTCCGCATGTTCTTCCAAGGAGCCACTATAGATCAAAATGACGACTACAAAGTCATTGAACCATTCGCGGAAAATGTCATTCATGAGAGTGCAAAATGTGGCGGGTGCATTGGTGAGCCCAAAAGGCATCACCATGAATTTGTATGAACCATACCTTGTGCGGCAAGCGGTCTTTTCTTCATCCCCTTCCGCAATTCGGATTTGGTAATATCTCGAACGTAGGTCAATCCTACTGAATACCTTGGCTCTCGAGAGACAATCGAATAGATCATCGATCCGAAGCAAAAGGTACCGGCTCTTCACCGTTGCCTTGTTGAGTGCTCTATAACCAACACATATTTTCAACATCCCATCCTTCTTGAGAACAAAAAGGACGGGTGCCCCATATGGTGATTTGCTTGGTTTGATATAACCTTTTGCGAGGAGTTCTTCGAGTTGAACCTTAAGTTCTTTCAACTCCTCATGGCTCATTCTATATGGGGCCTTGGTGGGAGGTGCCACTCCCGGTACCATTTCAATCGCATGATCAACTCGTCTTCTCAGGGGTAGGTCTTCGGGCAACTCTTCGAGCATCACGTCCAGGAACTCTTCCAAAACTTGCTTTATGCACTTGGCGGAAGTCACCAACTTGGTGGCTTCCTTGGGCTCACACTCATCCAACACCCGCATAACACACATTATGCCATAACCTCCCATGCATTCCTTTTCCTAGGTTTTTCCTAACATAAAGTGGATGGTTGATCCACCCACACAAGGCAACTCGTGTACCTTCACTCGCACAATCCCACTTTTAGATGGGATTCTAACTAGCCTATTGTGCCCTTCTATGAGCACGTTGTTTTGGGTGATGAACTCCATCCCCAAGATGTAATCCATTCCATATAAGGTGGAAACTAACAAATCCACCTTTCCTCTCCAATTTCCTAGTTGGAGAAGAACTCCTTTCACTTGAAACGTAGTGGGATGGGGAAGCCCATCCACAAAGTGCACCTCAATGGGTGCCTTGAGCTCCTCCAAATGGAGTTCCATCCTTTCGACATTTTTTATGAAGTTATGAAAAGTCCCTGTGTCCAAAAGACATAACACATCCCGCTTAGCAATCTTCCCCTTCAAGAAGATAAGTTGATTACATTCACCTTGAGCTAGGTTGGCATTGAGGGCGGTTACCTTAGAGCCCCCATTCCCCGCTTTGGACTTGGGATAATCCTAGGAGTAATGCCCCATCTAGTTATAGTTGAAGCATGATCCTTTGGGTTTCACCCCAACGTCCTCCTTGGGTTGGCTCCCTTTTAAAGGAGCCCCCTTCTTCACAAAATTCCCCTTGGGTTTAAACCCCAAGCCTTGGAATTGTTTGGGCTTATCCTTTGTTGGGCCTCCTTGCCCACAATTCCATTCTCCGTCATGCCTTGGCTTCTTGTGAAGGAACTTGTTGTCCTTCTTAAACCCGGATTTTTCACTCCGCCCCACATCCGAGAAGCCCTCCACTTTCGTGATGGCTTCGGATAGTGAGGAGGGCCAATTTTCCTCAAGCTTCCGCTTGGCCCAAGTTGGAAGTCCCATCACAAATTGGCACACACGATCCAACTCATGCATGTGCCAGATCTCAAGCATGAGTTCGGAATAAGCCCTCACATATTGCCTCAAATTTTCATTTGTGGCATTCACAAGGTCGCAAAGTTTGCACCTCGAGATGTAATCAGAGTTCTTTGGGACAAATTTGATCTCGACGCGTTCCTTGAAGAACTCCCAAGTGTAGCCATGGTTCTTCCCTTCCTCTTGTCTCACTATCCTCCACCATGTGGTGGGATAGCCTTTCAAGTAGGACTGGGCAAGCTCCAAGGCCGAATGCCGTCCAACCTTGGCAACATGCAAATAATCCTCCATCTCTGCAAGCCAAGCGTCCACAACCTTTCGGTCGTGGGCACCATCGAAGTTCCCGAGTTTGGCTGGTTGGAAGTTCGCATCCTTGGATGCTCCTCCTTTGAAGGCCGCAACGAACTCACTAAAGTCGAGCCTATTCATTTTGAGGACTTCCAATTGTTCCTGGGTGAACAAGACTGAGCTCCGTTGCTCTTCTTCACTTTCGAACTCATTTTAGTCCTCCTAGGTTCTTGGTTCCTCCTCCCCAATTGATTCTGGCGGGACTATTCGATCATCATTGGGTTCTTCCAACATGGTTTCTTGTGCTTGTTTGCGATTCTTCTTGGGTGCCATCCGAGACTCCCAAGAAATGAACCAAGCTCAATTGGAGCTCTGATACCACATGACGCGCCCCCAAGTTCCTTGTTAGACCCAAAAAAGGGTTGAACTATGTTAAAGAGCGGAAATAGTTGGAACTTGGTGCCGCTCCCAGCTTCCAGCACTAAAGGGGGTGAGAGGGGTGTGCTGAAAGCTCCGGGATTAGACTAGGAAGAGGGACAAGCTATTTAGTTATTCGGTCCTGCATCCAAAACCAACCAACAAATTGGTTAGAACTCATTCTACACACTCTTAATGTTGGGACAAGCCACGGGCAACTTGGACTCACTTGACTCACCATGGCCCAGATTCGGGGAAAACCGCCACCTTCCCCCATATAGTATTCTCTGTGTCTCTCCACCGCACTTGCATCCGAATGGCACTTTTTCCCGAGACTCCCAAAGTGGAGTCCCGAAACTGTCCCGGGTTAGACTTTCGGGACTTTGGGCGTTCATAACTTCTCACTCCGACCTTTGATTGGGACGAGGTCTAAAGCAAACTTGTAGCTCTCCTTAAAAGCTTTTCAATGGTGTGTCATACTTCACCTCCGCACATCGAAATCAGGTCGATTCCTGACTTTTAGTGGTTGGGAGTCAAATTGCCAGTTTGACTCCTAACCCTTCTTTTGCCTATAACTTTGCTATAAATGTTCAAATGGCTCATGTGAGGCCATTTTGGACATCTACACTCTGAGATGTTTCCAACAATATAAAGAACACTTCGATGCAAGGTGTTTTGACCCTTGTAATTGTGTTTTGAGTTTTCAAGAGTCTCGGAGGACTCCCAAGTCCCATTTTCAAGAGTGTGAGTGGCGACCTCACACTTCCTTCAAAGTGGGGTTTTGATAGTTATCTTTACTTGAAACAGGCCAGTCCAAGGAAAAAGGAATTTCCCTTCCTTAATTTTTGGATCCTTTGGAAGCCACAACACTAAATCCCCATCTTTGAATGTCTTTAAATGTTTCTTATCATATATTTGATGTTTTCTAAGTATCTGAATATACTCAATGTTTTTTCCTACTATAATGTTTTTTTCATCAAATAGAACTAAATTTTCCATTCAAACTAATAATGCATTCATCCGACTGCCATTTTTCTTAGCAAGCATTCGGTTGGTTTGGACTACAAATTCGGTACATTATAATGGCATTGACCCCATATACTAGTTTGTATGGTGTATGTTGTGTAGAAACATTATATGTAGTTCATTAGGCCCATAATGCAGTAGGAAGCATTACATCCTAAACACTAAACCCATTATATCCCAATCATTTCGGTTAACATTCATTATCTTCATTAATGTTTGCTTTAACATTTTATTGGTTGATTATGCTTGACTATTACCTTGAGGATAATAAGTGGTGGATTTATGATAAGTAATCATAAATTCTTACACCAATAATTCGATAGAGTTATTTTTGAAATGGCTTCCTTGATCACTAACCAAGTGGGTAAGACAATTGAAAACGTGTAATAATATTTTCATAAAAAAACTTAACAATGCTTCTAATTATATTATCTCGTAATGCTTTCATGTCAACCCATTTTGTTATATAATCAATGGCAATTATAATATGCTGGTTTCTAGTATAACATGCTAGAGCTTTGATTGGACCCATGTAATCCAACCCCCATTTCATAAATGGCTCAAAAGTAAGAACTTGTTGTAATGGACCTTTGCCACTTTTATACATAAGCGTTAATTGTTAATAAATATCATAAGATTAGCATAATTTTGCCACGTTTCATTGAACTGTCAACCACCAATAACCCATTGTTAATATCTTTTTAATGATTGTGCTTATACCATAATGTCCTCCTACCGGCCCATCATGAAGTTTGGTAATGATAACATTTGTTTTGATAGGTGAAAGACACTACTAAAGAATGCCATCTAGTCCCAATTTATGTAATGTTTTTCTATAAAGTATATATGGTCTTGACTTTATGGTGAAAGATTTCCTTTCCTTTTAAGGAACATCATCTTCAAAATAACCCTTATGCAAATATTCTTTAATTTGTGTATACCAATTAGCAATTAATAAGAAAGAGTAGCATCAAGTAACTGATCTTCCACACCAACAACGGGTTCACCATTGTTAGCACGCAATTATTGGTTTGGTACAAAATGCACCTTTCCCAGTTTATAAATTACTTTGAAATTAAATTCATGTAATAATAATAGCCATCATGTTATTCGTCTAGTTATAGTTGGTCTATTGATTAAGTAAATCAATGTTTGATGATCTACAAAGAACGTGAAACTATTTCCCAATAGATAATGATATAATTTTTTAATAGCATAAATCATTGCAAAAGCTTCCTTCTTTGTGGTCGAATAATTCTTCTCAACTTCAGTCATCAGTCAGCTAGCATAATAAATTGGTTTATCAATGGTATCATTAAGGTTTTGAACTAACATTGTTCCAATAGCATAATTTGATGCATATGTGTGAACATGGAATTCTTTTTTCCAATCAAGAGCAATGAGTATTGGTAATATAGTCAAATACGTTTTCATCCATTGGAAGGATTGTTCACAAGCTTTATCCCACCAATAATGTATGTCCTTTTTCAAAAGTTTACACATTAGGGCAGAGCTTTAGTGGCAAAATTTTGAAATATCATTGATAGAAACTTGCTACCCCTAAAAAAAATTTAATTCTATCACACTCATCGAAGTAAACATATTTGTGATGATGTTTATTTTCCTAGGATCTACCAACAGTCCATCTTCAGAGATAATGTGTCCTAGTAATATTCTAAAGTTGACACAAAATGCACATTTCTAATTTGAAACTAATGCCATTATTTCTACATTGAATCATACATTCCTTAAGATGATTAAGAAGCTTTTCCTTTTGTACATAGACATTGAAATCCTTTAAAAATACTTGCATGAAATCATTAAGATACTCTTTAAAAGTCTGAATAACTATTTTTTGAAAAGTAGCTAAAATGTTGCACAATCCAAATGGCATAATGTTATATGCATATGCTCCCCATTCAAAGACAAACAATATTTTTTCTTTATCTTCTTATGCCATTTTCATTTGATTGTAACCCCTATACCCATCCATAAAGGAGTACATCTCATGTGCAGCAATTATGTCCAATACTAAATCCAAAAAATGTAATGGGAATGGATCTTTTTTAGTTACCTCCATTAGGGGGGGCATGCAAGAAAATCCAAGAATTTGACAATGTTAATAGGATTTTCAAGGCTTCCCCATGGTTTTGATTTGTTGGAAGGCAATGTCCATGCTATGGACAACCCTCCTACTCATCATGAGCTAGAGATGCCAAGTGCCCAAGTTGGGCCATTCATTGAAGGCTCATCATGTGATCCTCCACCATCATGGGGAATGTTGTCGGAGCTTTAAGCATTGGACAGACATTATATTCATTAGGCTTGGCACATTTTTCCATCAATAATGCCTTATAATGGTCTTCAATCTGGCATCAAGGTTCATCGATACTATTATGTGGAGAAGGATCCTTAAGCCCGACAAGCCTCCATGCACCATATTATGATGTTGCGAGCAATTGTTGCTTGCATTGATGATCCAAGGTTACCAATGTGCCTTATTGAACATCACATTATTGAAGGCACAGGGTTTGGATAGGATCGAACTAGTGGACTTAATCATATCAAGATGGCCATGTCAAGGTCTACCATAGGTTGACACAGGTCAAGGACTTTTAGACCCTAGATTAGGGTTATTATAGGAGTTGATTCAAATGTTGTAGTATTTGTAGACCTTTCAACTGCACTCATGTGCATATGTGTTGGAGAATGTCCCACCTTCGGGAGATTCTTGACTAATTGTATTGGCAGCATGGCAACAAATTAAAGCTTGGATTGGGGAGCCAATGCAAGTGGATGTTGTAGGAGTTGATTCATGTGCCCACTATTTACAATGGCTATGGATTAGCTCCACTAGAGGTGTTTCAAAACACATATCGGCTCATTCTGAGGTCACCCACATGCTTGGTGGATGACATTTTGGATCCAAGGCGACATTCTTCTACCATTCAACATGATGATCAACCACCTTTGGCTATAATCAATAGGGTTGGCCTACTTTGGATAACCTTACCTACTCTTTTGAGTTTTCCCCATTTTCACACATTTTGAGATGGTGATCTAGGCATGATTTGGGATGCCATATCATCTAGGATGGAAGAGCCCAATGTTGGTGAGCAAGAGCAAACTATGGGATTTTACATAGGCACCATAGCCATGCAAGGACTTTTTGAATGTGCTTGTAAACGAATATTAGGATAGGTTACAAATCTTACCTGTCTCACATGGATCTTTAATTTTTGTTGGGTTGAATA
>Ga0209611_10014430_pt1 | contig 10552 bp, 8 predicted proteins | sample S1TSphgellanicum_3_FD_187693 | JGI IMG/M metagenome (GOLD analysis project Ga0209611, IMG submission 187693) | Host-associated microbial communities from peat moss isolated from Minnesota, USA - S1T2_Fc - Sphagnum magellanicum MG (SPAdes) (version 2) | ecosystem: Host-associated > Plants > Peat... | reverse complement strand
ATATGCCTTGAACTCTTGGTGACATGTCCACAAAATCTGAAAAAAACAACAACACACTCATCATACTCCAATGTTATGTAATAACTATTCATTGCAATGAGACCACTTCTGCAATGACTTGATGGATGACCATAGTAAACACTAGGGCCACCAATATCTTGTGCCTATGCTCATTCATTGTCTTTTTATAAATAAAATAAAATAAATAGAATATTATTTAAATAAAAATTATTTATTAAAATATTTAATTTATTATTATTATTTAAAAAAACATGAAAAAAAATGAAGAGAAAAACAAAGGACAAACTAATTGCCTCACATGTGAATCTCACTTTTTTTTTTTACTAATTGGACCCGTTGCCTTTTACACACACTCATTTTACCTTACATATTTTATTTTTTTAATGTGAAGAAAGGTCCGATTTTAAAGGTCCAATTTGCTTCAAATTGGCCCCTGGAATTTTGGACCCTGGATCCTGATCTAAAGTGGCCCTGAGTTTCAGCCCCCTTTCAATGCTAATGTACTTTTTTGCAGGTTTTTTGAAAAAAATCTCACCCTGTGTATGACCAAACTCAGGGTTCTGGTGCCCTGTTTTATCTAACCCTAATGACTGTACCTAGTTTTGCACAAACACCTAATCAAGTGACGTGACAAAGTTGGGTACTTTACCAGCATGGCTTGGGACGAGTGCCAGCATGGCTTGACACATGGATTTGGACATGGATTCAGACATGGCTTGCCTCTGAACGCAAAAAGAGCGAAGAAGAGCTCGCGAGCGCAAGAGCAGCGAGAGAGAGCGAGTGAGAGAGAGAGAGAGTTTTCAGAGAAATACCGAAGTTTTTTTGCTCTGTTTCTTCCTCTTTAGATTGGATTCAGTGGTCTCTGTAGCCGGAATAGTATTTTAGGTTGTGGGTTCTAAACACATTCACTCCACAAGAAGCGAGAAAGAGGGAAATAGAGAGGGAGAGGGAGAGGGAGAAGGATAGAGAAATAAAATGGACGGGATGCAGAGGGAAGAGTTGGAGCGCCTCATGTTCTTTGAGCAGACGCGGGAGAAAGCGGCTGCGGGCTACGCACGAAACCCTAAAGATGCTGATGTAGATTGTCTCTGTTTTTTTGTTTTTTCTTTGGTTTGTTGGGTTTCTTTTGGCGTGATCTGAATCTGGATCTTACTACTGTTTTGACATTTTGAAAAAAGAGGAGGGTTGATTTGAGTAACCTTAGCGCTGGGATTTCCATCTCGTCTGTTTTCCTAGCGTCTTTGGGAGTATGTGGGGTGGATGGGTGGATGGATGGGGACGTCCAAGTATGGAGAAATGGAATTGTGATAGAAAGAATCTCACATGGCACACACATACGTACACACATGTACATGCTTTTAGTATGGGGAATACCTTCTTAGTGAGCGCATTTTGGAGATATTGGTTGGAGGTTTGTAAGGTCCAAAAGAACTTTATCACTTTTTTTGATGATTTTGAATGGGATTTGGGGACTTGGGTGGGGGATAATAGAACTTGACAAGATGGGGTGGTGCGTTACTGGAGCTGGCACATTTCAGGCAAGGCCAGGATTCAATCGACATGGTTCAAGGTTTTTTGAAAATTCACTTTCCAAGCCTTTCTTTCTTTCTTTTGTGATTCTTGTGTATAAAGACACCAGGAAAAAAAGGAAGTTCTTGTGTATTTTCCTTCTGAATTTTGTTTCCTTCAAATTGCCATTGTGATTCTAGAGGGCTTTTGCACCAATGTACTGGAATTGTTTTCCCAGTTGTTCTCCGCAATGACATCATTTGACATGATGAATTCTTCTCTGTTGAAATTCTTGTCTGAGTTAGGTGCTTGTAGGATTAGGGTTAGGGTTCAAAATTTTCCATGGTGCTTTGGGAGAGATGTATTAAGTGATTGGAAAATTGCGGTGATTTTGGAAGAGAATGTGTTGGCAATTGAAAATGGAGCCTGCTTTCCTGCTCAATGCCATCATTTGACATGATGAATTCTTCATGCTGAAATTCTTGTCTGAGTTGGGTACTTGTAGGATTAGGGTTAGGGTTGGAAAACAGTGATGAGGATTTTCCCATGATGCTTGGGGAGACATGGATTAGGTCATCAGAAAATTGCAGTTCTTTTGGAAGAGAATGCATAGGTGATTGATTGAAAATGGAATCTGTTTACTCTGAAGTAGATTGAAGTTTCTACCTGATGCCACAAGGTAATCATGTTGGTTTGTTGCAAAAGAAAGAAATGATACCTTTTGTTCATATCTGTTTTACTATGGCTGACACCTCATTCTTTGTGTTGCTTTTTCCTTAAAGTTATGCAAAACAAAACTCGTTTGGATAGCCCCAATGGTGATGGCACCATTCAGTGTGGGAACACCCAATATTACGCATGTCTTGCTCAAGCATTCTTGAGTAGGAGGTGCCTTGGATTAGATTGAAATCTTGAGTTTGGTAGATAATATTGCAGTTTCTGTACTCATAATTGAAGAGAGATGTGGGCTTTATAGCAGGGGAATACCTTGTAGCATAGGGCATGTATGTCCTGCTGAGAAAGTGATGATGACAGTCACTGTTTCGTTTTTTTTTGGTGGATTTGTGAAGCTCCTGCTTGTTATGCCAAAGGTTGTAGTGACCTTTCTTGGGCTCATTTGGCACAACTTATTTTAAGATGTTCCAAACAGAAACAGGGCATTGGGGCATGCTAGTAGTATTGATGAGTGTTTGTTGTTGACAGATGCGGTAAAAAAGCTAGAGGAAGCTCTTCAAATAAAGCCTCGCAAGCATGATGCATTATGGTGCCTAGGCAATGCTCACACATCCCAGGGATTTCTGGTGACTGATACTGATAAGGCCAACAGTTACTTCAAGAAGGCTGCAAGGTGCTTCCAGCAAGCACTTGATGAGGTCCTCCCCATTAAAACTATCCTACTCCTGTATTCCACTGCACTACAAAGAGTGACTTTCTAGAAATGGCAACATTCTAGGAGCAGAAATACTGCCAGCCAACTCTTTGTAGACATTTGACAGAATGTTGCTTCCAGATGTTTCACAGAAACTCTGGACATGGATTTTCTATTTACCCAACTTCTGCACTTCGGAATTTGTCACAAAGGCTTGTCCACTTTGCTTGTTCATTTGTGCAGGAACCCAACAATGAATTGTACCTAAAGGCCCTGGAGATGACTGAGAAGGTGCTCTCAGCATTGACCTTGTTTATGTTTTTTGGTCATTTGGTTGGAGGAGGGTTCAGGGTTCAGGGTTCAGGGTTTTAGGGAGGAGGGAAACTAAATTTGCATATACCCACTGAATACTAAGACTGTTCTTAGAAGGTGCAGCTTTAGAAATCCAGGCAAAGATTGGGCATAGCTGTCGCTGCATGAAGGAGATGTATGTTCCTTCAGCATTGAAGTCTCTGCTCTCACACACTTTGAAGGTTGAATTCTGTGGGATATGGTTGGAGGACAGGCCCCATCACTGCATCAAGAGTTGCAGAAGCAGCTAGCCTCACAACAGGTCATATTAGGAGGTGGCACACCTTCACCCAGTGCTGCCACTTCCAAGGTACTTTCTTTTATCCTTTGCCCTCAAGGCATTCCTTTGGCTCCCCAATGGAGTTTTACTCACACATACACAGACAAAGAGGTGTGGGCTGCTTTCAAATGTGTTATGTTGGAAAGCTTGAAATCTTTGTTTGTGGCATTATGCTTAAGCTGCTTTAGATGTGGACCAATGTGTTGGTCACAAGAAGAATGAATTGTTTTGACATCAAGCCTGGACATGGCTATGACTACTGTTACCTCCATTGGGGTCGGTGTTTGTGAGGCAAATTGTTTGAAAGAAGTAGTGCATTCATATTTTCTAAACATGTTTATTGCCTGGATTACTCTTTGGATGTCAGGGAGGGAAGAAGAAGAAGCAGAAGGAGAGTGATTTCAAGTATGACGTGATGGGATGGATTGTGCTTGCAGTTGGTGTAATAGCATGGGCAGGATTGGCCAAATCTTCTATGCCACCACCCCCACCTCCTTCCCTCAACTCTTAGATAGATCATCATCTACTGACCTATCATTTGTGATGGTTTTTGAAATCACACTACGACTGTAGTTCTTTTGCCCTGGATATCAACATTTTGCAAGGTAAACCATTGATTGTTGAGTATATTTTATGGTGTTGCCTTTGTTACAATACAGGGGATCTCTATGTGAGAATGATTTACACAACATGGTTACAGTTCATAAGATCATCCCTCCTGGCTGTGAGAAAAATATGATGTATGGTGAGTAGAAGGCTGCACTTGGCAATGTGTGACATGATGTTTGCTGTTAATATCATATGCATACTACCTTTTGCAATCCATGAAACTATGGTACATGTTCTGTGAGATAACATATCACTCTTGCCATCCCTCTTTCAACTTGTTCAATCTAAACCTGTGCAGAAAAGTACAGATTTGAGGCATCTTGTCTGAGTATGGAATGAACTCAAGAAAGAGTTTGGAAGGTACTGTAATGTGGTTTGTCATACAAAGGTATGGGAAATAGGGTTCATCTCTGGTTGAGTGTGTGGATAGCATGGATGATGATTCAAAGAAGTCTGATTCCTATACTGTTATCTTTGTCTCAAGGTATCTTTTGCTTCCTTTAGTTAAGCAATTGGTAAATGATTTTTGCTGGTGTGGGCAAGAAACAATCATCCAAGAATAATCATGCTAAATCATTACTAATTTCTATTCCTGATCTAGCAAGACTAGTTCTAGGGTCCTGTTCTTGTGGTGGTTCCAACAAAATGGTGTCAACTTGAGTCCAGGTCACAAGAACCTGGACCTGAAACCCAGTTTCAACCCTGCAAACTGGATACCCTCTCAAGCCACAGAGGTGCCGGATTTGAAAATACAACCTGAACTTTGTGAACTTAAAAATATCACCAAAAACTGCATATGTAGCTCCACCAGACAGAATTGCTGGAGACACATCAAGCAATGAAACACCCTAGTTTTTACACTTTTGGGAACAAATGTGTGTTTATGAGGATCACGCACGACAATATCTAGTACCTACCATCTATGAAGAGTGAATCCACCAAACTTCTTGGGTTGTGTGGCAAGAGATTGATTGATTAGCCCTAAGCAAGTGTTTCAAACCAAGAAATTTCAAGAAGTCACTGGAAAATCTATAGCAATGAAATGTGCTTACAGTCTCCATGGCTTAATGACATGACATTTCAGCAAAGCAAGTCACATCAAAGAAATGATTGAGTCCATAGAGGCCCTACTTGTTTAAGACTTACTCCATCCAATGCAAAATTATCCATGCCTGGTGCAAATATTTCATGCCATGATTAGTGATCTTGCTAATGCTTGGTGTCACATTTCTCCACATTCAGCAATGGTGCATGCAAGCTTGGGCCGATTGTTTTGTCCTGTTTGAACATTCTCTATTTTCCGCACCACCAATAAGCCCTCACCCAATACTCTCTGCCAACCAATCCAACACACCCCAATAAAACACAACACATGAGTTGATGGAATCCACATTTCCAATACCAATGTTGCAGTTGTTTCATATTTCTCATTTCATGTAGCTCTGTTTTAAGAGACAAATGGGTGTTTTTTTTATAATCTCAAATTTGTAAATTCCTCAAAACTGAAGGGGCCCGTAAGTCCTCAATTGGAGAAACACTCTAAAAGAAGCTCATGGAAACCACAAAAAATCAGCACCAAGCAAATCAAACAAAATACCACTGGAGGCCAGATAACATTCTTCCATTGAGACTTTTCAGATACCCTGGTTGATATCCACAAAAGATTCTATCCCCATCCAACATATTCATCTTTGGATGGGTCTAGCCAGACAGACTTCCTTGACACATCTAGAGGTGTGTCAGCAACAGGTTATATTGATTGCAAGCAAAGCAGTAGGGGAAAGTGGGACCCTGAACCATTTGGCTATTTGAGAGGAGCATCCATCTTTTACTCTTTCTGGAAACAAAAACAGAACAAGAAAGTTCAAGATTGAACAAGCTTTATATCAAACAACACTTACCCCAAATACAATGTGTTTGTTGTCAAGCCAATCGCACTTCGCACATGTAATGAAAAACTGCAAAACACAAATAGCAGGTCATGTCAACAATGTTAGATAGTCCTTTTCTTGGATTTGGATGCAATCTCAGACATGAGCAGCAGCAGCAGGACACTGATACAACCTATTGATCGTCTCATGTACCATTCAAGGGCATTAACGTGGGAAAGCCATTGTTGATGGACCACATACAAAGCACATCAGCTTGGTTCATAACCTTTAAAAGTGATTCTTTGAGCAGGTCACTTTTGTGATCGCAGAAAGAGGAGAGACCTGAGCTGTGGGTTAGTGTCAAACTCTTTTCAAGACTCAGGAACCCTAGACCTGAGACAAATGTGCACTCAGGCTTTCTACCAAGAAAAAACTGAGAGGACCAACAGAGAAGGTTTAAAACCTGGCAGCCATTTGTATTTGGCCCACTATTTGCCTGCAAATAAACCACCGGCACACATCAACCAACAAGTAAACCCTAAACCCTATTCACCCTAAGCATCAAAAAATTCTTCAGCATAAGCATCCTTCCCATTTCTTCTTAGCAGTAAGGCTCAAATAATTTCCCACTAAATGTTAAAGAGAGCATGAGGAATATGACTATGAAGAGTACTATTTAAGTTCACTTTGAAAAATTCATTTTCATTGTTTTTACAAGGGAGAATTGATAAACTAGTTCAAAAGCTTCAGAGGTAATGGGTTCAAATATCTCTGATGCAATCAAGGAAGCTTAAGTATCCACGCTGCTTTTGATTATCTGTAGATGCCAATGCAGCATTATGTACCATGGACAGAAGCCCAGGACCGGTATGTTTTGCAGTAAAATTCTCATCATCAAACTTGTTCCCATATATACTGACACAACCACTCCCATCACCCTGCAGCCACCCAACCCAGTTGCTCAGCTCTGTACATTGAGCAAAACACTGATGTAAGCTACACTGTATCTCTATCCAATCCAAGAATACTTAACAGAACAAACCATGCAACCAACAATGAATGCCTCACTTTTGCAAGTTCTCCTTGGCTCCTTCTTTTCAAATACCAAAACCCAAGTGGCCAAATTATTTCAAATCTTTCCAGGGTTCACAAAACCAACCCAAGAACAAAGAGCAGAAGAAGAAGAGTATAGGATGACATTCAAAGAAAACCTTAACAAAATCACCACCCTGTATCATGAAGTCTTTGATGACCCGGTGGAATGTTGAGCCTTTGTAGCCTATGGGGATCCCTGCCTTCCTGCATTCAGGAAAAAATTGTAACATGAAACCCAAAACAACAACATTGTTTTCCAGCTTCAAATGATTCACATTTATTGATTATTTTGTTTCCCTTCCACCCAGGTCATTGACCACTTCCTAGTAGCTTGTCAACCCAATTCCCCTCAGCACATTATCATTGTTGACAGTGCTTCAGAGCAGATTCAATGCATTCTGGATACAATAGCCAACTCTTCAAATCTGATAGAATACAGATATGAAGGACCCACAAACATAAATCCCTCTTGGGTCTCAGTTTTGTACCCTGTTAAATTTTCATGTTGAATTGCTCCCCTAAAATGTACACTACCAGGATGGGTTCAGAAACATCTAAGCATAAGTCATTGACACTTGATCAGGTCGCAAATGTGCCTCCGACCCTAAAACAACAAACCCTGATAAAAGGCTTGTTGCTTGCTTGATTTTTCACCTGATCAAAACACCCAATCGAATGAAGGAAACTATCTCTTGAATGAAGGAAAACTAAACCATATAGCAAAAAAAATGCAAGTACCTGAATTCACCAGTGCACAGTTGCCTGCCATGTTCAACACCCCTCACATATATGTCAGACACTTTGAATGCATGAATACAAAATTGAGCAAAGCTATCTGTAACAGTTCGGTTCAAGCCAAACCCTAGTTTGTGGCAGTAGTCATGCTTGGAAGAAGAAGAAGAAGAAGAAGAAGAAAAGACTTCAAAGACAAAGTCATGAAGAGTGTAGTTAAAGAGATGGCCGAGTTCCAGAACAGAAGAAGAAAGAAAGTCTTAAACCTTGGAAAAGGCAAAAGAATGTCCTGCAGATTTGTTTCTTCTGTTTTTCGTGTTTTTAGCTACTAAAACCTGATCTCCTCCTCCCAAGGATTGTGAAGATTTTCCATGTCTTTGACACCAAACACTTGCTACAATGCCAACAGAACCATGAGCCTTCCTTCTAACCCTAAACCTTCAACCCTAAAAGCTCCAAAGAAGCTTGGTGGTACCTGAAGCTTCTTCTTCTTCTTCTTCTTGCTCCATCTTTAGTAGAGATGCTTGCGGGAATCCAAAAACATGAAGCTCCAGGGAAAAAGAAAGCAAGAAAGCACAAGAGTACAAGAGAACAAAACCCCAGGAAAGAAAAACAGAGTCCAGAGTTTTGGGTGAGTGATAGATCGATCCATCGCACCTGAAGTTTTCAGCACAAAGAGGGACGATATCGGCGAAGAGCTCCATCTTGATCCGACCAGCAGGCAAGCTGCCAATGGTGACATCGAAGAAGACGATAGGGTTCTTGGGATTGGGTGGTCTCAGATGCCATTCCAAAGCCATTCTCGCCCTACCACTCTCCTCTACTAATCTCCAGTCTCTCACTACTACGATCTATATGAAAAAGAAGAAGAAGAAAACGTTCTTCGCTGTAGACACAAGGAAGTGATCAGGCAACAAACTTGTTCTACTTTGTACGAAGAAGAACAAGAACTTCTTTGCTGTAGACACAAGCAAGGGATTAGGCAAGAAGATCTTTGATAGAGAATGATAACAAGAAACACCCAAGTGTAGAAGCTGCTTGCTTTTGCATCTCTATCACAGTTCCGGGGATTAGGGTTTAGGGTTTAGTGAGCTTTCCTCATGCCCGGGTATTGCTTGTTGCCAATTTTTTCTTTTCTGTTTGTGGGTTTTCATGTCTTTCTTTCATCACAATAATGCCTGCCATTTAACCAGATTCCAGTCTGTGTGGAGGAGGAGGAAGAAGAGATGGCAGCCCTGATCTAGCAGACGGCTTTCCAGTCTGAGAGGAAGGAGGGGGAGGAGGAAGAGGGAGATTGGACCACCCCTAATTGTAAATCAGAATTGATCAAGCTTTCAAGGGATTTTACAGGCAGCATACAGCACCTTCAATTGTGCTTCTAAGAAATTGGTTTTTCATGAACAAGTTTGGAAACAAACATTGCAGGAACATATCAGATGTGTATTTCTCTCTTTGGAAATGTGTTTGTGGTGTGCTTTGTTGATCAAGGAGAGAGAGAGAGAGAGAGTCCGATTGAAGAGTATAGTATGGTTTCATCTCAAAAGCAAGAACCACAAAAACAAAATGTTAGTGGGACAATTGAAACACTAGGCTTCTACAACAACCCGAAAAAAAAAAAAGGAAAAATTCAGTATATAGCAATCTCTAATGAACTCTACAAGGTTTTTATGTTTCCTATTGAATTTTTTTAATATGCCATCTAATACTTTTTAACTTGTCATCATGGTTGAGAGAGGACAATTACCACATGTGCCATATGTGACTAAGTTGCAAGACCGCGCCTCCTCACAATCAAAGCAAGGCATATAACAATTGTGAGCTTATGGTAATCATCTTTAGCAAGACATTCTCATGCAGCTAAGCTATAACCCTTATCACAATCTTTACTAAACAATCGGCACCCCTCTTGAACTTGGTGAATATATCTACACTTGCAAGAGTGGCATCCTCTCTACACTTGATATATAGAGAACACATAATGAGCTTGTTAAAATTAGTGAGCTTAGAAAGCCTGCAAGGAATGTGAACATCTATTGGCATGCACAATACTTTTTTCAAAACATGCAAGAAATTGCAACACTCATTTGTGACCATATTTAAGAGCTTTGATGGATGTCAATTGTCTTTTTACAAGTGTTTACATTCATGGCCTTCTAATTTTTTTTGCACTGAGGTCTGTAATCAAACCTCAAAACATCTCTCATCTTTTAGGAGAGGAGTTCTCAACTAGGGGGTGGATCTTTTTTAATATCAAGTTTTGTCCAATCTCATCAAGTATTGTGCATGACCCCTCCAAGTTAAGGCAGCTAGACTCTTACAAAAACCCTTGACAATTCATGTAAATTACATTCTTTGTGTTGATTTATGCTGCAAACATTGAAGTAAGGAAACATCTGTTAATTAGATGATGTGCTCATGTGCAAAAACTTAATTTGTAGAGGTCTTTGAGTCTTCGATCCCCTCATTTTTATATGAACAATCACTCCTAGCAAAGACAAGATTGGCGATGATACAACTTGAAGACATCCTAACTCTAACCCCATTGCAGAGATTTTATATAGAGCTAATAGAGATTCATTATTTGAGAATCTTTTTATTGAGAAAATGTATGGTCAGTTTGACCAATATACTTATGCAATATAAAATTGGTGATTTTAATTCTGAAAAAACGAATGAAGTGAGTTGAGAGAGAGAGAGAGAGAGAGAGAGAGAGAG
>Ga0209611_10014429_pt1 | contig 10555 bp, 7 predicted proteins | sample S1TSphgellanicum_3_FD_187693 | JGI IMG/M metagenome (GOLD analysis project Ga0209611, IMG submission 187693) | Host-associated microbial communities from peat moss isolated from Minnesota, USA - S1T2_Fc - Sphagnum magellanicum MG (SPAdes) (version 2) | ecosystem: Host-associated > Plants > Peat... | reverse complement strand
ACTAGCATAATTTTACAACCCAAAAAAAAACAAGCCACACATCTAGCCAAAATAATCAAAGCTCTAATAAACCAAGAAAAAAAAACCACTCCAAAAGGGAGTGACTTGCAATTTTCCATTGTTTACAAGACACACAAGAAAGAAATAGGGGAAAAAGAGGGAGAGAAAATAACAAGAATGTGCAATGGTCTTAATAGTGAGGATGTTAGAAAGTTGACATTTTGTTGTATCATATCCTTAGTAAAGTAGAATTGTGCAAATAAAAGAAATTCAAGACTTACACAAACAATCTAGATGGTAGACAATGTATGGTAGTAACATCTACAAGTGATGATATACAAACTTTGTAACCTGAATTTCACAAAGATGTGCCTTAACAAAATCATCAAAGAATCCTGATTTATCATCAAAGGTTCCCAACAATTGTAGTATTTAGTCTTATGGTTCATAACCATCATTCTTTCTTCATTAACATATTGCAAATTTTGTTAATGGTTGGCGACAAAAAATAACAATGATACAATTCTTCTTCATCTAATAAATTGTTCATTAGTTATGGCTAACAGACAACAAGGGATTTTGTAGTCATTCACAAATGTTGAAAAGAGAGCGGTAAACCTAAGGTCAAAACTACCACTTATTGCAATAAACACAATACTAATTATAAAAATATTTGTTCAATGAAAAATTCAAAAATTTCAAGATTGTTCCTAATTTTTCACAATAAATGCTTACTACACAATGACAAGTTGACCATTGAACAATTGAATTTTGTGGTTTTTTATGAGAATCTTAAAACAAGTTAAGTTAAAACATTTTATGTTAATTCTAGAAGGTTACCTATTTTTCAAATACAAATGTGGAATAGGTTTGTTTTTAAAATAATATATACTGTTGGTTCAAGTTTTTTCAATCCTTCGTTAGGACCAAAAGATTTCTAAATTTGTGTAGATCCATTCACTCTTCAAATTGGTCACTCATCTTTTTTAGAATGAAGCTAATTAAAATAAAAGCTCTCTAGTTGCTTCGAAATGATTAATGTAGAGGTTGAAAGTGTAAAACACTATTAGATGTTTGTTAAAGTGCTTTCAACTCTTCCCTTTAAAAATTCAGTTATATAAGGCAAAAATTGGAATATGTAAGCAATAATATTTATGAATTAAATTTTTTATGCCATGGATCTCCCAAACTATTGTGGGAGGTTTGCACAAAAAATTATGGGCCTTAAAGTCACGGGAATTCCAACTTTGGGAATTTCGAGACAAAATGATATTTGGGTGTTGGTCCTGTGACCAAGCACAAAGTATACTATAAGGGGTAAGGTGGTGGCTTCCCCCAAGTCTAAGCCATGGTGAGTCTTGTGAGTTTGTGTTTGTTCGTGGTTTGTCCGTGCACCAAAATGCTCCAATTACACACTTATCAACTTGTTGTTTGGTTTGTGCAGGTCCATGTGAGTAATTGAATTGCTTGTCAATCTTCCTAATCCCATCCCGGAACTCCAACACGCCCCTTTACCTCCGAAGTGTTGTGAGGCAAGGAGTGTGCCCCAATTCCTTTTCCTTTTGTTGTCTTCACCTTTGGACTCACAGTTGAATCCATCAAGGAGCTTGGGGGTGCGTCACCTTTGCATCAACAAAACCACACCAAAAACAAAGACCTTGAAAATGGAACCCCATGCATTAATATAATTGCAACGAGCATTTTGTCAAAACATGATTTTCATGACTACATTCATATGACTACATGTTCAAATAAGATCCATCATTAATTCGATTTTGACATAAGCAACTACAAAAATGGTATAAACAACAAGTCTAATTTGACTACATTCCTATTTTTGTAACCATGAAAGTCACATTTTGAATAGTGAAATCAAATCCCCATGCATAACATAATCCTAAAAAAATACAAAGCCTTCTAAAACTAAAACCCCCATGCATCAATGGAACAAAAAAATCAATAGTACTTTCAAGTTCTTAAACCATGCCTCAATCAAACTACACTAAAAAAAAGAGGAATTGTTGGATACTAAATGTCAAATGTCAAAACATCAACAAACTAATTTAATTTTTTTTTGGAATTATTGCCCTCATGCATCAACAAATCCACCCAATTTCTTTTTTTTGGGTCAAGTCTTCAAGCATTAGCAAAACCAAAACAAAAAAAGAAACACAACTTTAGAATTGTTGCCCCATGCATCAACATAACAATAGAACAATAAAACCCACAAGAAAATCAAAGCACTTTTAAGTTGTTATCCCCACATCAATTGAACCACAAAGATGTTTAAAGTCATTTAACCAATTTTGAAGATTCAACTTTCTTCTTAGCCACCTTATCATTAGAAGACTGTAATAGACATTACTACAACAAATGAATATGATTTACAAATATTACAAATTATAAAGAAGTTCAAAAGAACTTTTGAGTTAATGCTTACTCACATGATATTTTAAAAGCATGGCCAAAATCAATTGACCTTCTTTGAAAAGACCTTGTTCCTCAAAAAATTTCATATGTTCTTTAATCAACGTGTCGTCACATGTGAGAAAATGATCCAGAAAACTTTCCTAGGCTCTCTCACACACAAAATGGGCATCATTACACCAATTTTTAATAACAAGAATGAGGTGGTCCAAGTTGTTAATTCCAACATGAAATCATTGAAATTTTTTGATAACACTAATGACAATGAAAATTTTGTTGAACTCAATCAATGATTCAGCCTATTATGTTGAGTACTTGGTGAGCCAAAAATAACACATGTTAAAATTGCATTGATGTGTGATTCACATTATCATAAAAACATGGTTTTTCTACTAGTAACATTGTGGCTAAGATGATTGTAAAGTAAAATCTATTTGTTTAATATGATTGATGATGTTTAATTTGATTTAAATCAAATTTAGGTATGTTTGTTTCAATTTTGAAAATTAGTTATTTAGTCAAATAAACACCACTATGTTGGGCATGCATCATATGTGGCACCCACATGGAATTGTTTAATTTAACCAATTTGACTAATCTAACTATGATCAATTATAATTATGACACTATTTTTGATGATGTGGTAATATTAAAATAATTTGAAACATATTATTCAGCTATTTTTAATTGAATTAATAAAAAAAAGTGAATTATGAATTTCATGTTTTCATTTAAAAAAATATTCACCTAAAAATTAAGAAACAAAATTTGAAATATAATAAAATGACATGTGAAAAAATGGAAGATCAAACTGAAACTATTATCATTTTAAAATAATTTTTAAATTTGAAATTTGAAGTAATGTAAGTTTTGCAAATTTGAAATTTAAATTAGTAAAGATATTTTACAAAACTGAAGACATGTGATTTTAATTATGCAATTTCAGAAGTGAAATTAAATTAAATGATGGTTTAAATATATATATATTTTTTGAAATTAAAAGGAAGTATACATTTCAATGGAATTATCAAATTAGAAATGAATTATGATATTTAAAATGTACATGTGTAAACAATTTCATTATGAAACTAGTTATTTTATATAATAAAATTGTAATGCATGATATTAAAAATAACTATACAATTTTCATATATTTTGCAATAACAAATTATATTACAACATGATGTGGTGGTTGGGTGGTAAAAACTTTGAATTGTGGCTGAGGAAGTGAAGATTCAAAACGCAATTTTGACATGTTATGTCCATGACATCATATCACGAACCCCATTCATCAAACTCAAATTTTATTTATTTTTTCAACAATATAATCATAAATTGTCCATAGTTCAATTTGGAAATTTAAAATAAAAATTTATATTTAAAAATATATTAATATTTTCACATCAATTAGTAGTTTTAGTGATCTTAGTCATTTCAAATAGTCATGTCAACCGGTAGTTTTGATCATCTTCGTCATTTTGGACAATAAAAAAATAGTTAAATTTTTGGCATAATTGACTTGTTCAATCTAACTATTGACAACTTTGTCCAATTTGTTTGTTTTCATTGAAATTTCAATCATAAAAGCCATTGTAAAAACACATATTTGTAGTAGTGCCACCAAACCAAAGGATTATTAGTTTCTAGTAGTCATACACATAACTATTAGAAGATCTACAATACAGTTTTCAATGTTGACATGATGGCATTATCGATAAAAACAATTTGCCCAAAGAAACAATTGACATCTTCAAATGTTGTTGGGTTTGTTATTTCATTCATAAGGTTTAAATGCAAGTATTCCTACAATAATAACAAGTACACAACTTTAACATCATATTCAACAACACTAACAACTATATTGTTCACATAGTCTTGTATGACTTTAATGTTTTTAAAACAAAGGTCCAACATGATGACTAACATATTATGTGCCTTAACATCAATGTAAGAGCTAGAAAATGTTAGAAATGGTGTTAATACATCAATCACATGTGAATTCATCTTCAATTTGAATTCTAGCAACTTTGAATCAAAGTTGCCTCAAATCAAAGGCTTGAATTTTGACCATTTCAAATTTCATCGAAATACACAAGGTGAAAGCAAATGCACATGCATTTAACAATGTTTAATACACATTATTTGACCATTGATAGCAAGGTATTTATAATAGCTTGAGCAATAGCCCAAGTTTTGCACATTCCAACTTGTGATGAAAAATTTAAAAATTGTTGTCACCCATAGTAAATGAAGATTACATTTCAATATTCTAATATCTCTTGGAACATAATGACTTGTGGTGCAAATTGTGTTTTCACAAAAGTTTTAAACATCCTTGTTGATAGCCTTGCAATAATACGATAATCCTTTCATTATTGTTTCCCATTCCTAGATTTAAAAATCCAAATTATAGTCTTTAACAAGGATGTTTGAACATTTCTCAAATTCATTTCTAAAAGTTTTACACGCACCTTGAAATCATCACAACCATCATTACCATGAATCATGGTTTTTAAAGAGGTTCAAGTTGACTAATTTGTCATTTTGAATAGTGGACATGTACATTTTGATTAAAGGCTAAGGGCTTTAATGACATATTTATTTATTGATTGATCAACTTGACTATAATGATTTATTTAATTAGATACATATAGTCAAGTTGTATAACCTTAGTTAAAATGACTATTGTCTTTAATCAAATTGAACATTTAATCAAGATGGCCAATGATTTTTAATCAAAATGATCAATGGCTTTAATCAAGTTGAACATTTAATGAAGATGACCAATAATTTTTAGTTAAATCCGACATAGTCTACTACCCTATGTATCTACCTCCTACCTATTCACTCATCTATTTACTTAGTTAACTATTTACCTATTTATTACCCACCCACCTACCTACTATTTACTTACCTACATACCTACCTACTTAAAACATAAGCATGGTAAAGTAATCAACTAAATCTCCTTGGCAATTTACTTGAGAATAATGTGGAATATTTTCACTTTATTGATTAAAAACAAGATAATTTTTCACTATTGTGCATTAACTTTCAAATTCCACATTGTAAAAGTAAGTTGAAAGTAGAATTTTAAAAATACAAGTAGATTTTGCAATCTACTTTTCATTTATTTTTACACTATGGACTTTTGTAAAGTATGTGGTAAGTAGGTTCTAACAAATAAAAAATTAAATTATTTTTTATGGAGACTCTAAAATTACAATTATTTTTATATCCTTACTTAGTATCAATATGTTTCATTAAATTAGATGTGTTAAGGATTCCCAAATCACAAATTTACCATGTTGTAAATGGGGGTTTTTTTCCTACTTTTAGAATTGATTTGTTTTTAATTTTTTGGAAATAGATTCTTACAAATGTAATAAAAGGCACCAAGGGTATTTTATCATACTTCCATCCACTTTGATGTTATTTTCTGGCATTTATATGCATGACATGATAAAAATGGAGATACAATTTTTTTTCTATACTTTACCATGTTTTTGCCCCCTACTTATATTTTTTCACTTTTGTATAATTTACCTAAGTTTACCTATCTACATACTTACATATAATCTACTTATTTATCCACCCATTTACCTATTTAAGTTTAACCACTAGATTTAGCCATTATGTTTAACCACTATGTTTAGCCATTAGGTTTACCCAAAATTTAGCCATTAATTTTAACTTAAATTTAGCCACTAGGTTTAGCCATTAGATTTGGCACTAGGTTTGACCACTTTGTTTAACCACTAGGTCTACCCAAAATTTAGCCATTAAGTTTAATTAAAATTTAATCACTATGTTTAGCCATTGAATTTGGCACTAAGTTTAACTTAAGTTGAACCATAATTAGATTTGGCACTATGTATAACCTAAGTTTATGCATTAGGTGTAACCATTAGGTATAACTTAAATTTAAGCACTATGTTTAATCATTAAATTTATTCACTAGGTTTAATTTAAGTTTGCCCATTATGTTTAACCACTAAGTTTAGTTTAATTTTAACCATTATGTTTAACCAAATTTTAGTCATTATGTTTAAACACTAAATTTAGTAACTAGATTGAACTTAAGTTTAGTCCTTATGTTTAACCAAGGTTTAGTCATTATGTTCAATTATTAGATTTAATCATTAGGTGTAACAAAAATTTAACCATGAAATCTAACCATTAGATTTATCAATTAGGTTTAACCACTATGTTTAACCATTAGATTTAATTAAAGTTTAACCATTATGTTTAGCCATTACATTAAGTCAATAAGCTTAACCATTAGGTTTAATCAATTGATTTAATCATCATGTTTAGTTTGATTTTAGCCACCAATTGTCACTTAGGTTTAGTTATTATGTTTAGTGATGTGAAATAAACACATGAAATAAAAAACTTAACAAAAGTTAAACACTTTTGATGGTGTAGTCCATTAGTAAGGATTTGGTTTATTTTGTGAAGGTTTGGGGTTCAATTCCTAACATTTGTAACTTATGTGCATGTTTAAAAGGCTAAGGTAAGTAGGTTAGACTAAAGTAATTTAGTGAAATTTGGTTAAGTTAAGTTAGGTAGGCTAGGTTAGGCTAGGCTAACACCTACCTCTTTAAATGTTTTTTTTCGACCTACTTGGACCTATTTACTACCGATTTATTTACATAACTATTAATTTAAAAAATAATAATCCAAAATAATTTTAATTTAGGTATAAATTTGACCTAGTCAAATGGTCCAAACACTACTACAAAATGCATCCTAGTTCACTTTGGGTTTCACTAGATTTTGAGTGAATTTGAACATTTTTATTTAGTGAAATTGTTTAACCCCCTAGTGAATGGGGACTAGTTGCTACGGACAATAAATTGTTTCACTAGTACTTAATGAAACAAGGTTACTCTCAAGTGAAATACAAATTTACTAAACCATTCACTTGCTAGTTAATTAACTAATGAATATGAAAATCAATTAAAATTTAATTATTTAATATATAATATTATTGATAATTTCATGATTTTTTAAACCTATGATTTATTGACATGTGTCATTACCTAGTATAGGTTAAAAACCTAACCTAGGTAGGTAGATAAGTCACGTAATCAAACTAAGCACCTATTCTAGGAATTCGATAAAAGAATATTTTGTCAACATACCATTATTGATCACACACAACACCACTCAGGAGGTTTGATCCTTTGATTTTTGGAATGGAGGCAAGCACCCTTACCATCAAGCCACCCCATTTGTTGTGGTAATATGTTACATTACATTCTATTTATAAAATATTTCATTTTAAACATTACAAAAATATAAACTTTGAAAATTCATATTTTATTGAGATTTTCTTCAAATGAAATGATTTGAATTTATTTTTTAACAAAATTCAATAATGTACATAATTACATTTATTTCCTTTTGAATTTTAAAATCATTTGAACAAATTTTTTTTTGAATATCATTATTTAATAACATTTCAATGACCATTTTTTTGAAAAAAAAAGGTTAATAAATGGACTTTTTTTTGTTAATATAACAATACCACCTATGCTAATCTACTTTCAATTATTATATGACTTATTTTCATTAATTTAAATTATTTCACCCTACATTATTTACGGCTATTTATGGTTATTTTCAATTATTTATGGTTATTTTTGGTTATTTCACCCTAGGCTACTTTTGGTTATTCTAAGTTACTTTCGGCTATTTTAACTTATTTCACTTTAAGTTATTTTTAGTTATTGTAAGTTTTTTTGGCTATTTTAAATTATTTCAGTTTAGATTACTTGTAACTATTATAAGTTACTTTTGGCTATTGAAGGTTATTTCACCTTATGTTATTAACAATTCTAGGTTATTATAGGTTATTTCACTTTAAGTTATTTTTGTCTATTATAAATTATTTTACCTTATATTATTTTTGGTAATCTTAAGCAATTCTAATATATGGTTATTGGTTGTTTTTATTAGGGTTATTGGTGGTTGTTAATGGCTATTGGTACCTATTCTATTAGTGGCTATTCATGCCTATTAGTGCTTATTCTATTAATAATTATTGGTGGTTATTCTATTAATGGCCATTAGTAGTTATTTTATTGGTGACTATTGGTGGCTATTATATTGGTGGATATTGGTGGTTATTCTATTAATGGCTATTGGTGATTATTCTATTAATGGTTATTGATGGCTATTATATTAATGGCTATTGGTGGTTATTCTATTGGTGGATATTATATTGGTGGATATTGGTGGTTATTATATTAATGGCTATTGATGGCTATTATATTAATGGTTATTGATGATTATTATATTACATGCTATTGGTGGTTATTTGTGGTTATTCTATTAATGGTTATTAATGGCTATTTTATTAATGGTTATTAGTACTTATTCTATTGGTGGTTATTGGTTGTTATTATATAAATGACTATTGGTGGCTATTATATTAATGAGTACTAGTGGCTATTTTATGAATGGTTATTCATGGATGTTTTATTGGTGGTTATTGGTGTTTATCAATGGTTATTATAGTATTGGCTATTGGTGGGTGTTCTATTGGTGGATATTGGTGGATATTAATTGGTATTATATTAGTGGCTATTGGGGGTCATTATATTAATGGCTATTAATGGATATTTTGTTATTGAATATTTTGTTATTAAATATTGGTGGTTATTAATTGGTATTATATTAATGGCTATTAATGGATATTTTGTTATTGGATATTGGTGGTTATTAATTGGTATTATATTAATGGCTATTGGGGGCTATTATATTAATGGTTATTAATGGATATTTTGTTATTGAATATTTTGTTATTGGATATTGGTGGTTATTAATGGTTATTATATTATTGGCTATTGGTGGCTATCCTATTAATGGCTATTGGTGAATATTCTATTGTGGATATTGGTGGTTATTAATGACTATTATATTAATGGGTATTGGTGAATTCTATTAGTGGATATTGGTGGTTATTAATGATTATTATATTAGTGGCTATTGGTGGTTATTTTATTGGTGGTTGTGGATGACTATTTTATTAATGGTTGTTAATGGTTATAGTATTATAAGTTATTGTTGGTTATTATATGTTATATTATAATTATTGATGATTATTTTATTATAAATTATTGTTGGATATTCTATGTTATAATATCATAGGTTATTGGTAATTATTATATTGTAGGGTATTTAAAATCATTTTTCATAGGTTATTATTTTCTATTTTAAGTCATTTTTACCTTAGGTCATTATATTTTATTTTAGATTATTTTGACTTATTATACTTAGGATATCTATTATAACATAAAGTAGAATGACCTTGAATAATTTAAAGTATAACTTGAAATAACATATATTAATTGAAAATAAAATAACCTAAGGTATAGCCTAAAGTTAGTTGAATAATTTGATTTAGAATAACTTAAAAGCTTATAATAAACTAGTTAATATACCTTGAAATAAAATAACATATAATAATTTAGGGTACAATAATTTATAATAGCCCATAATAACATAAAATATAGGTTAGAATAAGTAAAGTAACTTAAAATAATATAGGGTATATCATAAAATAACATAGATAAAATATTTAAAAAATATATAAATAAACCTTTTTACTATAGTAAATTATAATAGTGAATTATGTTAACTAGTAATGAAACATGATGTCTACATAGTGATATTATAGTGAAATAACTTTCACTAAGGTGAAATTAGTAAAATGCAATGAAGTTATTTCACTTTTAAGGTCCCATAGTGATTTAGGCTAATAAATTGCACCCCATTTTTGTAGTAATGAAATTGATTACCTAGTCATGTTGGCAAATCCAAATTGATTTGTTCATATTGATAAGGTGATGTTTTTTTATGCTTGTCATTTTGGGTATTTTGATTACAAAAACCAATTAAAAAAAACTATGAATTATAATACTGCATATTGACATGCTTTTGACATGAAATGGCCAAAACGTGATCTTCACAAATGGGATGGATAATTCAAAAAAATGAGTAACGACACTTATTAATGCCAAAGTTAAGGTACTTAGATTCAACCTTTCGTCCTTGACATAAGCAATGATTTTGTTGAATAAACCAAAAGAGTAAAATAAGACCCATACCTAGTTTACAA
>Ga0209611_10014427_pt1 | contig 10557 bp, 8 predicted proteins | sample S1TSphgellanicum_3_FD_187693 | JGI IMG/M metagenome (GOLD analysis project Ga0209611, IMG submission 187693) | Host-associated microbial communities from peat moss isolated from Minnesota, USA - S1T2_Fc - Sphagnum magellanicum MG (SPAdes) (version 2) | ecosystem: Host-associated > Plants > Peat... | reverse complement strand
AGATCTTGCTGTTCGCGATCGTCACGAGATCGCGATCTTCGGAGTTCTTGATGAGCGCCGTATGATATTGGAGATCGCCGATGAGGCCTTGCGCGTGAAGGGCGGTATCCGACGTCGCCTCGACGCCCGCGCTCGCACTTTCGGCGCGTGCGGAGCGCAAGACCGCGTCTGCGTCGAGTCGCGCCGCCGCCGCTTCTTCGCGAGCGCTCGTCACGTCGGCACGCGCCGCATCGAGCTGCGCGCTCGCATCGGCAACCGCGACGCTGAGGTCGGGATTTTCGAGTCGAGCGATCGTCGTGTCGGCGTTAACGCGCGTGCCCGCGCGAACCGGAAGCTCGGCGACGATTCCGTCCGCCGTCGTCGCGACGATCCGCACGCGATCGGGAACGAGGACGCCCGCGGCGGTGACGCTCCGCTCGAGCGTGCCGCGCGTCACGGTATCGATGACCAGCGAGTCACGCGATATCGTGATTTCGCCTGCGGGGCGGCGCGCGTAGAGCGCGGGCAGCGTCCACGCAGCGATCGCCGCCAGTGCGACGACGGCCGCGATCGTGATGGTGGCTCGCGCGATCTGCGGACGGCGACGAATGCGAACGACGTCCATGCTATTCATACCGTAGTGCGACGATCGGATCGACTTGCGTCGCACGACGTGCCGGCACGAGTGCGGCGACGAGCGCTGCGAGCACGACGAGTGCCGTCACGCTGCCGAACGTCAGCGGGTCGAGCGGTTGCGTATCGTAGAGCTCGTCGGTCAGGAGACGCGTGCCCGCGCCGGCCACGAACAGTCCGAGTACGATGCCAAGGAACGCGAGGCGCATCGCGCCGACGAGTACCGTGCGCACGATCTGCCGCGCGTCGGCGCCGAGCGCCATACGGATGCCGAACTCGTGCGTCCGTTGCGTGACGCCGTACGAGACCACGGCGAACACGCCGGCTATCGAGAGCGCGAGCGCGACGAACGCGAGTCCGCAGAGCGCGGCGACGGTGAGACGTTGTTTCGCGACATCGGCCGCGAGCAACGACGACATCGCGATGACCTGCGGACGTGGAACGAGCGGATCGATTGCGGTGACCGCATTCGCGATCGTAGCATCGGAGCTCGCGCCCGCGGAGGAGCGTACGATCAGAGACGACGCGGCCACCGGGAGGTCGGCCATCGGAAGGTAGATCGTCGGCATTGTCGGCTTGCTAAACGAGGTCCGAATGTCGTCGACGACGCCGACGATCGTTCGCGCGGGTGGTGTTCCGGCGCCGCTCGATACGCTCGGCGTGATGTGGAAGCCGATCGGCGGTCGGTCGCCGATGAATTTGCGAACGAAGGTCTCGTTCACGATCGCAACGGGCGCGCGCTCGTCGCTCGTGAACGCACGCCCCTGCCGAATCGTCGCGCCAAGAGCATCGAAGAACGACGCTCCGATTCCGGTAATGTTTGCGTCCGGTTCGTGTCCCGCCGCGAACGTATGGCCTTCCATCGTAAAGTCCGTCGACCAGTTGCGATGATTGAACGGGATCGCGTACGACCATGCAACGCTCCGAACGCCGGGAAGCACGGCCACCGCCTCCTCGACATGCCGCATGTACGAGTAGAGACCGGCATCGGACTCGTACCGTTTCCCGGTCGCATTGATCGGTCCGACGAGGCGTACGTTCTCCGCTGAGAATCCGAGCGGTTGCGCGGTCAGTGCGAGGAAGCTGCGCACGACGAGCCCCGCGCCGATGACGAGCGCGAGCGTCATCGCGATCTCGCTCGCGACGAGAATGTTGCGCGCTCGTGCTCCGGAGCTCGCGTCGCCGCCGCGCCCCGCGCTTCGCAGCGCCGTTGCAACGTCGCGTCGCGCCGAGCCGAAGGCGGGCGCCAGACCCGCGGCGAGCGTACAAAAGCCGACGATTGCGAAGGTGTAGAGAATCGAAGAGGCGTCGACCGACACGCGATCGGCGCGCGGGATGAAGGAGAGGTGCGATGCTGCGAACGCGCCGACGATCCCGTATGCGAGCGCGATACCGATCGCACCGCCGGCGAGCGCGAGCACGAACGTTTCGACGAGCAACTGCGCGACGATGCGACCGCGTGAGGCACCGATTGCGACGCGAACCGAGAACTCCCGTTCGCGTGAAGAGGCGCGGCTGAGCAGCAGGTTCGCAACGTTCGCGCATGCGACGAGAAGCACGGCCGATACGGCGGCGAACAGCGCGAAGAGGAGCGCGCGCACGTTGCCGACGATCGAATCGGTAAGCGAAACGGTATTCGCGGTAAAGAGCGCGTCGTCGGCCGGATAGCGATGCTGCAATTCGGCGACGATTCGAGCGATCGAAGCATTCGCGGTGGCGAGGTCCACGCCCGGACGTAAGCGCGCGATCGCCTCGAAGGTATTATAGCCGCGCGAATACTGCGTTCCGACGCCGCTCTGCGGCAAGACCGTCCAAATGTCCGCGGGCTCGAATCCACGACCGTCGACGTTCGGTTGGCGAAAGTCCGGAGGTGCGACGCCGATGACGCGATACGCGTCGCCATTCAAGCGCACGAGCGACCCGATCGCATGTGGGTCCGCGTCGAACGCTTCGCGCCAGAGTGCGTCGGAGAGGACCACGGTCTTCGGACTACCCGGCTTCGCATCGTCCGCGGTTGCGAATCGGCCGAGCTCCGGACTCACGCCGAGCGTGTCGAACAAGCCGGACGTCGTAGCGATCGCGTTTAAAATACGCGGCTCCCCGCGCCCCGTCAACGTCTGCGCCTCGACTGCGGTATACGCGGCCGAATTCGAAATCGAGTCGCCGAGGCTCGTCGATATGTCCGCAAAATTTGGTAACGAAAAGCTAAACGGACGACCGTTCGTAAACGGATTCATCGCGATCAAGCGGCCGGGGTCCGCGTACGGTATCGGCGCGAGCACGACCGCGTGCAAGATACTGAACACCGCGGCGTTCGCGCCGATCGCGAGTGCGAGCGTCGCGACGACGACGGCCGTGAACGATGGCGTCTTACGAAGCGCGCGCAATGCATAGGTGAAGTCTCGAAAGAACATGGCTGCGTACTCCCGCAAGGCCGTAGTGAAGAGATCCCACATCGCGCCGAGCGCGTAGGTGAGGGCGCCGATGAAGCCGTGCACGGTGCGCTCGTCGGCGAGTGCGAGCGCGAAATCGTCGCACATCGCCGCGCCATACTCGCGCCGAAATGCCGGCGGGCAGAGGAGGAGCACCGCGCGGAAGAGCGCGATCATCCGTGGGCGAGCATCGGTAAGAGATTGCGCTCGCGAGCGACCGCCACGAGATCGTCGAGGCGCTCCGCCTCAGCGCGTGCGATCGAGCGGCCGCGCTCGGTCAAGCGATAGGTGCGTCGCCGTTCCCCGTCGCCGCCCGCGTCGCCGTCGAGTTCCGCGATCCAGCCGTCGGCGAGCAACTGCTTGATCACGCGGTACAGCGTGCCGGGGCCGAGTTTGATCGTGCCCGCCGTCTGCGCTTCGACTTCTTTGATCACGCCGTAGCCGTGGCGGTCGCCGCCCGCGAGCGCGAGTAAGATATAGAAGGTCGCGGCGCCGAGCGGCAGTGAGGCACGAAGGTCGGAGGTCGCGCTCATCCGAGCTTCGGGCCCCACCCGGGGAACGACGCGCCGTCGAAGGCGCGCGGTTTGATGAAGCGCGGCCGATCGTCTTCGCTGCCGGCCGGTTCGGGTCGTTTCTTGGGGTCGAACTTCATGAGAATGCTCCGTTCCGGGTATATCTAAAAAGAATATATCCGAAACGGACATACTAAGTCAAGAGGCGTCGCTTTCCTCGAAGAACTCGTCGTCAGCGTCGGACGCGGCGCCGGAGCCGGCCGCCGCGTCCGATTCGCGCAGGCGGTGCAACACGTGAGCGATCGTGTTGAGGCTGTCGACCATAAGGTCGGTGTCGGCCCCGAGCGACGAATCGTCACCGCCGGGCGTCTCGTCGAGCCGTTTCGTAAGCGCGATCTGCGCGTCGCGAAGTTGGGGGAGCGGCGCCGGATCTGCGTGCCGGCGGAGTGCGTCTTCGAGGATCCCGAAGCTCGCATCGATCTCGCTCGCGAGCGTCGGAAGTTTGCTCGTGGTGACGGCGGGCGACCGCGAGAGGCGGGCGTACAAGCCGAGAGTCGCGATGCCGAATCGCCGACTCGCCGCGAGAATCCCGAGCGCCGCACGCACGGTGATCGCGCGCGGCCGTACGGGTTCGGCGAGCATGCGATCGACGGAACTTTCCGCGTTCGATCGCGCCAGCCACGACTCGCGTTGCGCGAGGCGGATCGCGGCGTCGTCGACGTTCTGCGGATCGACGTATGCCGCGAGCAAGAGGCGTGAGTGGCGACGTTGCTTTTCGAGGAGGTCGGCGAGGCGTTCCGGCACGAGCGTCCGTTCCCACGTCGGCCAAAGTGCGTATGCGGTGAGCGCCAGCGCACCTCCGATCAGCGTCTCCTCGATGCGCGAGACGAGCGCGCTGTGTTCCGGCAAGCCGCCGAGCGCGAGCAAAAAGATCACGTATCCCGTGATCGACATCGTGAAGAGCGCGTAGTTGACGTTGAAGAGCACGAAGGCGCCGAACGCAAACGCGATCGCGAGGACGACGAGCGTCGGCGGATAGGGGTGCACGAAAAATGCGACGATCGATGCGACGAACGCGCCCGCGAGCGTCCCGATCACGCGTGCGACGCCGCGCGAAAACGTGCTCTGAAAATCGTTGCGCAAAACGATTGCTGCGGTGAGCGCGATCCAGTAGCCACGGCCGATCGGCAGCACGTGCGCGGCGAGGGTTGCGATGCCGAGGACCACCGCGAGCCGAATGCCGTGCTGCGCGAAACCGGAGCGGAACGTGAGGTTCGCACGTAACGTCGCGAGTGCTTCGGGAATCGCCGACACCTTCACCATTTGAGGCGCGCGAACGGCCGTGGGTTCGGTGGGTTCACCGGCCGGCGCCGTCGCGGCGCGCCACGCCGATCGGAGCTGCCCGAGCAGCGCTTCGGCATCGCGGGCGGCGCGTTGTACGGCTGCGTCGGACTGTGCGCCGTGAAGCGTTGCGATGGGTTCGTCGAACGCGGTCCACATCGCATCGTCGCTCAACGGCGCACGCGCGGCCGCGAGCGCGGCGGAGATTTCGAGAAGAACCGCCGCCGCCGCTTCGCCGATACGTCCGATCGCTCGGGCGGGTTCGGGCTGCGCGTGGATTTCGAAGAAGTAGCGATCCTCGGCGAGCGCCGCGAGCGAGCCGCGAGCGCGCTCGGCCTCTGCGAGGAGCGCCTCGAACGCCGCGATCTCACCGCGCGATCCGAAGGGCTGCGGGTCCGCGAGCGTGTCGCTGAGCGCCGCGAGGGTCGCGGTAGCCGGTGCGCGGAGCCGCGCCGCGGGAAAGTTCGCGGCGTAATCGCCGAGCGTCTTGTACGCGGCCGCGAGAACGTCGCGTTCGCGCTGGAAGCTCGCGAGCGGCCACACGGTCACGAGAAGCAGCGTTTGCACGACGCCGCCCGCGAACACGAGGGCGGCGGCCGTCGCCGCCTGCGCGGGCGAGTCGTGGAACTGGCCGAAAATCGCGAGGGTCACGACGGAGTTCACGCCGACGACCGTCGCGGTCGTGCCGAGCGACGCGAGGATGCCGTAGCAGAACGCCCACACGACCGCGGCCGCAACCGAGAGCCACACGTTCCCGCCGCAGAGCGCGCCGACGAACGCGGACACGGCGACGCCGGCGGCCGTGAGGAGCGAGGCTACGGCCCCCGTGCGATAGACGCCTTGCCGCGACGCGAAGCCCACGGGAAGGGCGCCGATCGCTCCCGCCGCCCCCGCGAGCGGTTGGCCCGCGATGAGGCCGACGACGAGCGGAATCGCGACGCCGAGGGCGCAGCGCACCCCGAATCCGAGTTCGATCCCCGCGGGATCGACACGCGTCGCATCGCGCCAGATCCGCGCGGCGACGCTCGGGGCTTCCACGATCACCTCTCTCACGACCGCTAATTTTAAGATCGGGGCGCCGTGCCCCCCGATGGCGAAACACATCGACGGCCGAGCGTGTCGAGGAGTTCGTACATCATGCAGACATCAACGTACCGCTACCTGGACCTGGATCGGAACGACGGCATCGCGACCATCGCCTTGGCGAACCCCGAGAAGCGTAACGCGCTCTCGCTCGCGGCGATGGAAGAGATGCTCGAGGTTTTCGCGGAGATCGCGGCCGACACGAGCGTGAAGGTCGTCGTGTTGCGCGCACTCGGGCCGGTGTTCAGCTCCGGCCACGATTTGCGCGAGATCCAATGCGCGGGCGACGAGGCCGACGTCTCGAAGTTCCGTGCGATCTTCGATACGTGCGTTCGCATGATGACGGCGATTCAAACGATCCCGCAACCGGTCATCGCGGAAGTCGCGGGAATCGCGACCGCGGCCGGATGTCAACTCGTCGCCACGTGCGATCTGGCGGTCGCCTCGAGCGAGGCGCGCTTTGCAACGCCGGGCGTGAAGATCGGCCTGTTCTGCACGACGCCGATGGTCGCGCTCTCGCGCGCGATCGGCCGCAAGCGTGCGATGGAAATGTTGCTCACGGGCGACTTCGTCGATGCGGAAACGGCGGCCGAGTGGGGCCTCGTCAATCGCGTCGTCGCGCCGGACGAACTCGCCGGTGCGACGCTCGCGCTCGCGCGCAAGATCGTTGCGTCGAGCGCGTTCACGGTGGGTCTCGGCAAGGCGGCGTTCTACGCGCAGATCGATCTCGATCAGCCGAAAGCCTACGCCTACGCGAAAGAAGTGATGAGCATGAACGCGCTCGATGTCGATGCCCGCGAAGGCATCACGGCGTTCCTCGAAAAGCGCGATCCCACATGGAAGCGCTAGGCGCGGCTCTCCTCCGCGGCATCGGTACCACGGCGGGTTTCTTCTGGGATAGCCTCTACGGCTTGATTTTCGGGTTCTTGATTTCCGCGATCGCGCAGACGACGCTCTCGCGCGGTGCGATGGAGCGCGCGCTCGGCCCGAACTTGCGTGGAATTCTGAACGGCGCCGCCTTCGGTATCGTCGCTTCGGCATGTTCGTATGGTGCGGCCGCCGCCGCGCGCGGTTTCTATCAGAAGGGTGCCGACGCGCGCTCGGTGTTCGCGTTTCTCGTGTCGTCGACGAACATGAACGTCGCGATCCTCATCATGTTTTGGGCGATGCTCGGTTGGCAGTTCGCCGCGGCGGAATTCTTCGGCGGTATCGTCATCGTCGCGATCGTTTCGGTCGGGCTCACGCTCGTGTTTCGCGGCGATACGCTCTCCGCGAGCGATACGGCCGCGGCCGACGCCGGTGCGCGCGTGACCGAGTGCCTGCAGTGCGGGATGGAAGGCGAAGAAGAACACGCCGTCGCGTACGAAGGCCGCACGTATCTGTTTTGCGGGGCGCGCCACGAGGCGGGGTTTCGCGCCGATCCGCAGGGCGTGCTGGCCGCCGCACGCGCGGAAGACGAAAGCATGCCGGGACTCGGCGCGCTTCGTAGCGCGGCCACGTGGAAGACGGTCCTCGATACGTTCTTAGCCGATGTCGAGATGCTGCGCGGCGAACTCGTCCTCGGGTTCGTCGTTGCGGGCTTCGCCGCAGCACTCGTACCGCCGTCGTGGCTCTCGTGGGTGTTACGCGAAGTCGGTGCCGTGCCGTTCGTCGGCTATCCGCTGCTGCTGCTCGTGGGCTTGCTCCTCGCCGTCGTCACGTTCGTGTGTTCGATGGGCAACGTTCCGATCGCGCGTTTCCTCGCGGTTGCGGGCATCCCGCTCGGCGCGAATACCACGTTCATCTACGGCGATCTCTTGATTCCGCCGCTCGTTGCGATCTATCGGAAATCGTTTCCGCCGAAGCTCGTCTACGCGTTTCTCGGGCTCTTCGTCGTGGGCGCGCTCGTTGCGGGCGCGCTCGTGGATCTCGCGTTCGGACGTTCGTTCGCAGCGATGCACGCGATGAGCTCGATGTCGTCGATGTCGTTTTCGAACGGGTTCACGATCGTCGCCAACGTCATCGCGCTCGTCGCGCTCGTCGCCGTCATCGCGATCGGGCGGCGCGGTGCGTCGGCGGCCGGTATGCACGGCGAGGCGCACGCGCACTAGCGGTCTGACGCCGGTCAGTGCGTCGTCGCGTGTCCGCTCGTTCGGGCGACGTGCGCGTAAAGCCGTGCGAGGCGAGGCGCGAGGATCGCTTGTAATCGTTCGGGTTCCGCGAGAAATGCGTCGTGTCCGTGATCGGATTGGAGCTCGACGTACGTGCTGTCGGCGCCCGCGCGCGCGAAGCGTTCCGCGGCCGCGCGAACGTACTGCGGAAGGAAGAGCCAGTCGCTCGAGATTCCGGCAAACGTGAACTGCGGGAACGGCTGCGAGAGCGTTTCGTCGCGCGTCTCGAAGAGATCCATCGCGCGCGTCAACGTCAGATATGCGTTCGGATCCATGCGCGCGGCGAAGATCGCCCCTTGATGGTCGAGATAGCCTTCCACGTCGTAGCGGTCGCTCGCGTTCTTCGCGGGATCGCCGCCGCCGCGATCGGGCTTACGGCCGTACCGCTCCGCGAGGAGCGGCTCCGATTTATACGTGAGCATCGCGATCTTGCGCGCGAGCGCGATGCCTTCGGCCGGCGTTCGCGCGATGCGAATCGCTTCGCGCGCGACCGCGTTGAGCGCGATACCCATGGCGGCGAAATGATCGTACGCGCCGATCGCGATCACGCGCTCGACTTGCGCGGGGGCTTCGAACGCCCAGGCGATCGCCTGCATCCCACCGAGCGATCCGCCCACGACGGCGGCGAACCGACGTAAGCCGAGTTGCGCGAGCGCCTCGCGTTGTGCGCGGACCATGTCGGCGACCGTCACGAGCGGAAAGCGATCGCCGTAGGGGAGCCCGTCGGGTGCGAGCGACGTCGGGCCCGTCGAGCCATAACAGCTTCCGAGTGCGTTGATGCCGACGATCGCGAGCGTTTGCGTGTCGAGGAGTTTTCCCGGGCCCGCGAGTCCGCCCCACCAATCGAGGACGCGCGACGAACCCGTCAGCGCGTGGTTCACGAGGACGACGTTGCTGCCGTCGCCGCGCGGTTCGCCGTAGACGCTTATACGTTGGGTGACGCCGGAAAGCGAAACGCCGCAATCGAGCCGGAGTGGCTCGATTGCGACGTCGCGCTCGAAGGTCGGTTCCGTTACCGTTACCGTTACCGCTAAACCGTAACCGGTTCGGGATAGACGGATTGCTTCGCGCCCGCAAGCGCCTGATCGAGGTCGGCGATGATGTCCGCCGGATCCTCGATGCCGACCGAGAGGCGCACCATGTCTTCGGTGACGCCGGCTTCGATCTGCTGCACCACGTTGAGCTGCTGGTGCGTCGTCGTCGCGGGATGGATCACGAGCGACTTCGCGTCGCCCACGTTCGCGAGCAACGAGAAGAGCTTGAGACGGTCGATCAGGGCCTTCGCGGCCTGCGCGCCACCCTTGACGCCGAACGTGAGGATCGCGCCGGCACCCTTCGGCAGATACTTCTGCGCGCGTGCGTACGAGTGGTGATCCTCGATGCCCGGGTACGAAACCCAGGTGACGTCGGGGTGACCCTTGAGGAACTTCGCGACCGCGAGGGCGTTCGAGGAGTGGCGCTCCATGCGCAAGCCGAGCGTCTCGAGGCCTTGGATGAACGTCCACGCGTTGAACGGCGAGAGCGCCGCACCGAGGTCGCGCAGCAGTTGCACGCGCGCTTTGATGATGTACGCGAGGTTGCCGAACGACGCGACGTAGCGGACGCCGTGATAGGAGGCATCGGGTTCCGTGAACTCGGGGAACTTACCCGACGCGGCCCAATCGAAGTTGCCGCCGTCGACGATCAAGCCGCCGATCGAGGTGCCGTGGCCGCCGATGAACTTCGTCGCCGAGTGGACGATGATGTTCGCGCCGAAATCGAACGGACGCAGCAAGTACGGCGTCGCGAGCGTGTTGTCGATGATCAGCGGGATCTTCGCTTCGCGCGCGACGGCGGCAACCGCTTCGACGTCGAGAACGTCGACCTTCGGATTGCCGATCGATTCGGCGAAGATCGCCTTCGTATTCTCTTTGATCGCGGCGCGATACGCATCGGGCTTGGTCGAGTCGACGAGCGTGACCTCGATTCCGAACCGCGGTAACGTGTGCACGAATGCGCTGTAGGTGCCGCCGTACAGCGACGCCGATGAGACGATGTGATCGCCGGCGCGCGCGATGTTGAGGATCGCGTAGATGTTCGCGGCTTGTCCGCTCGCGACCGCGAGCGCGCCGACGCCGCCTTCGAGCGTCGCGATGCGCTGCTCGAGGACGTCGCTCGTCGGATTCATGATCCGCGTGTAGATGTTCCCGAACTCTTGCAGCGCGAAGAGTCGCGCCGCGTGCTCGGCATCGTCGAACGTGTAGGAGGTCGTCTGGTAGATCGGGACCGCTCGTGATTTCGTATGCGGGTCGCCCGCGTGACCGCCGTGGATCGCGGTCGTATCGAATTTGTACTCGCTGTCTGACACGGAGATTCTCCTAAGCCGGCGTTGAGATGGCCGAGCTGGTGATGGTGGTGACGTACTCCCGTTCCGCGGGAGAAGTGATG
>Ga0209611_10014425_pt1 | contig 10557 bp, 9 predicted proteins | sample S1TSphgellanicum_3_FD_187693 | JGI IMG/M metagenome (GOLD analysis project Ga0209611, IMG submission 187693) | Host-associated microbial communities from peat moss isolated from Minnesota, USA - S1T2_Fc - Sphagnum magellanicum MG (SPAdes) (version 2) | ecosystem: Host-associated > Plants > Peat... | reverse complement strand
CCAGCTGGGACAATTTCGGGACTCCATTTCGGGAGTCCCAACAAAATGTGCCATTTGGATGTAGCCTCGGCGACCAGCCGCAGAGAATACTATAGGGAGTAAGGTGGTGGCTTACTCTCGAGTCCGGACTGTGGTGAGTCTTGTGTGTCCAAGTGCCCGTGGCAAGTCCCAACACCCCAGGGTGTTCCGAATGCTAAACTAACCTTTTGTGGTTGGTTTTTGGATGCAGATTCGTGCTTGATGTACTAGTCCATCTTCCTAGTCTAATCCCTGGGCTCCCAACTCAACCCTCTACCCCTTTTTAGAAATGGAAGCCGGGAGCGCGCCGCTAAGTCACAATTTCCGCAACTTGATTTTGGGAAACCCTCAAGTGGGTTTCACCCCGTGACTTGGGAGCGCGTCAATCAAGCTCAAGAGATCTCATCAAGATATCCAAGATAAGGGAAGGGATGAATCCTTCAATCTCATTAGTCATGAGGATTATCATCCTATTTGATTAGAGGATGGAATATTTCTTAGGTCTCATTGGGCCTAAGAATTCTCATCTTAAACTCAATTGGATGGCAATTTATTCTCAATTCTCATTGGCTTTAAAAGCATGAGGAGGCCATTGATTGGAGCAAAGGATTTCAAAGCTTTCATTGAACAAGGGAAACAAGCTCAAGGAAGGTCATGGAGGCTTACCAAAGGAGAGGGTATTGTGGGTATGTGGAAAAGAAAGAAAGAGGAGGAGGAAGTGTGAGGAAGAATTTTTGGTCCTTATGTGTGGAGAGGTGTTCATGGAAAAGGTGTGTGCAAGAATCAAACATGGAAGGAAGTTGTGTGTAACAAGTACTTGTAGCAAAGCCTCTGGAATTTTGGTTCAATTGGTTGTTCCTCCCAAATCCACCGTTGGATTTGTGTCAAAATGAAATCAGTTTTAGTTTGGAAGGTGTAGAAGGTTCCCCCCAAATTTCAGCATCATCGGAGTTACTGTCAGGTAGCTACATGGTTGGAAGTAGAGGGTGTTATAGTGGAGTTCATGGAAGGACTTCCATGACAAAGCCTCTGGATTTTTATTTCAATTAATTGTTCCTCCCAAATCCATCATTGGATGTGTCAAATTTAAATCAGTCTTAGTTTGAGAGGTGTAGAAGGTTCACCTTAAATTTCAGCATCATCGAAGTTACTGTAAAGGGAGCTACACGTGTTGGAAGTAGAGGGGGTTGAATTGTCTGTTTTTTCCTTCAATCTAAGCAAAGTGGTTTCTAGTTCAAAGCTTAACTCTTGATCAAAAAAATTTTTAAAAAAAAAACTTATGAGATTTTGTAACACGATTCCTTTAGATTAGCTTTTCAAAAATCCAATGCATGCTAGATTAGGATGTTATGTGTAGATGTTGGACACAACGCATTAGACTCTTAGTGAATTTCATTGCATTACATTGAACCACCGTACTTGTTACACTACAACTACATAATAGTTTCACTTCCAAGCGGGTTTGTGAATGCATATCTTCATGTTAAGGGTGTGTAAGAATGCATAACAATACATGATAAAAAACTTTTCCAAAACGTAGACATAACAACTAATACTCTTGATTTGCCTAGAATATTTGTGGGAATCTATAAGTTATGAGTTGATTATATTGAGTTTTGATGTTGCCCATATTCATTATATGTTGTAATGTGTTATTTCATTTGAATTCAATTTTTAAATTTCACTTTGAAAGGGAAGATTTCAAAAGGTATGTGAGGAAGAGGTCAAAATAATCGTTAAGGATCAAGGTGAAAATTATGAAAGTTTCTTTTTAAAATAGTTATAAAGATTTTGCTTTTTCATATAGGTGGGTAGGAGAGATGGGTGAGGTAGTTATTTTAGTAGATGGTGTATACATACATGATGATAATAATTATGTGGTGAATGGCTTGAAGCCATAGGCTATGGATAAATCTAAAAAACAAAATATTAAATTGGAAAATGAATTACACAAATTCATGGAAATAAATCAATGAAATTCATGGTAACAATTTGTTACTCTTATTAACTCTAGAATCACAACCAATGTTTTCTTTGGAATTTTTTAATGTAACCTAAATGGTAATCATCCATAGGAAGATGTAAAGAAAATGACAATCATCCCTAAGAAGGTTTAGCCAAATTTGGCTACAAATTGAGTTTGTGGCAAATTTCTTAAAATGGCTTTCTATACTCATGGTCACACACGAAATTCAATCTATATATTTTTACAATTTTTTTTCTCATTTCTTCATATTGACCACCTCCAAAATCACTTCAGTTTTGAATTTTTTAATTCCCTTTCTCGCAAAATTTTGCTTGGAAACAAAATGTTGATTCAAAACACTCCTCACAAGTGGCAAGAATAATCTATGGAAAAGGGAAATTTTATTTATTTATAAAAAAGGTTTTGTGGAATTCAAGATTTAAGATTGTAAGTGTTGTGGACCATTGTCATACATGAACTTTTGTTCAATTTTTTGTGTAAGCAATAATGAATCCTACATGTACCGTTTCCAAATATGGTTGATTCAACGCAATGAATAGTTGCACAAATCATGTAAAATTGGCCTTGTTATGCTTTGGTGGTTCCTTCGAACTTTCAACATTAAGTGAAATTCATACATACATTTTTTTCAAATGCATGTGAGTTGAATCATAAGTAAGTCAAATGTGCATGATAAGAGGATTACAATGTGAATTTGTATGTGCATTGACAAGCTCGGTGATCATGTAATGAAAGTTCTCAACTTGGTTTGGTTGGTGTTCAAGTTGCATCTTTTATCTTCTCTAGGAGGAGGAAGGGAACAAGTTTTTGTTTTCAAATAAGAACAAGCTAGTGTAAAACCCATTGCCATTATCCTTGAAAAAACAAGTTGGGCATGACATCATTGTTGCCAAATTAAGAGATGAACAAAAGTAACTACCCTCCAACTAATACTATTTTACAATTTTATTTTTTGTTTCAAATTTAGTAATGGTTGATGTAAAAAAAATTCAACAATGTATAATTATTGGACAATAATTCATTTTCCTAACAATGAGTTGGATATTAGGTTCTTCAAAGTCATCGTAGTTTTGAAATATCATGGATATATAAACAATAAGTTGCAAAAATCATGGATTGTGGTCATTGGGAACCCAAATGATAAGATTAAAAGGATTGGTTTGGGTTTAGACTTTATGGGACCCCACTCCCATTCAAGCTCCCACTTACATTCGATGTAAGCATGGGTTTTACATTCTAGTTTAGGCTTAAAATTTTTAAAGTTTGGTTGAGCTTTTCAATTTGTTCACACCATGTGGTAATGGGTTCAAAAATCAATTGCATTAGCTTTCAAGGGAAAAGCCAAAGATATGAGTAGTAACATTTAAAGCAAATAATAGTAGAAACAAAATTATGACACAACTTTATGCACATTTGTCAAAATATTGTTCGAGATTACAAACATACCAGCCAATGAAAGAATTGTTTTTAATTCATTAGAAAGGGCATGTGGAAATGAGAAACAAAGTGGTTCCTTTTATATCCATGTTGGCACCAAGCCAAAGAGCTTCAAGAGGTTGCCAAGCTGCTTTAGCAACCTAACGTTTGCCAACACATCACAATTTGTGGCTTAGGCTTGCAATTGCTTGGCTTGGTAGTAGTAAAAGAATGTAGGGATGCATTATAGAGGTTCTGCAATGTTGGATAAGGAATGGGAAACTAGTAGGAGGTGTTATGCCATGGTGAAGGACAACAACAATGCTACAAAATGGCAAGAGACACCACAAATGCCAATTTTATGTTGGGAAATTGTCGGGATGCTAGGGCACATGAGGGAAAAAGGTTGGGGACACATGAGGATGCTAGGAAAATAGTGGGGGATGTCAAGGAAATAGAAAGAGATGTAAAGGAAATGACGGCAATGTGAAGGATGGAGACAATGGGGGGAATTTTAATGAAATGATGGTGGATGGGGAAATGGCCAAGGATGATTTAGCCCATCATTCCCTTGTTACACCAATGTTTAGATAAGTTTGAACCTTTTCCAAAACCTAAATAATAATTATAAATGTAAGTGCAAAAGGTTGTAGAACAAATTTACCATTAGCAAGGATGTCAATAAGGACTTTAAGGTTGTCCCTTCTAGGAACCTTGATAAAAAACACTTTGAAACCACATATTTCCCAAGTAGGTATGAGGTGAGTGAAAAATGATAACCTATTTTTTGTGGTCTTGTTTGTATTTGGGAGATGGGAAACAATGAATCGATAACCACTTACATATCATTTCATTAACATGAGTCTTCTTTTCTTTGGCGCTAGGTCTCATATTCATATAGCAAAGCAATTGATAAGTTTGTGTTTGCTTCAATATTAAAATCAATAGTTCCTAAGATATTCAAATATAACAATGTACATATTCACATTTGTTGGCCTTGCTTACATGTAGGGATATAGTGTTGAAGTCCATTATAGAATATAGTAGATTTAGAAATTTTGGCCCCCAAGGTAATAAGTTTATTTTTATAAAAGATATTTCAAAGATGATATTTTGACTTGTACTGAAACTTAAAATCAATTATAGAGTCTAATAGTTTGAAGGATTTTGATCCTTAAGAGTTGTTTTAATAAAGATTTCTTCTAGGTGTGTTTTGTTTGCTAGATATCCAAATATTCTTTCTAAATATTTTTTTGATATAATTAGAAATAATATTCAAAACCAATGGTTTTTGTGAATTATTTTTTTTCATATTTAAAGTGGGAATTTTGGGAAACTTCTTTTATATTCCGGATACCTCTTAAACATAAAATTATCATATATATGACAATTTATAGTTTTTTTGGTTAAAATTTGTTGAATTTTTGCCATTTTTCGAAAAATAAAATAGGGCGATAAAAAAGTATCAAAGGATTTTATTAAAAAAAAACCAAGTGGCCAAAATTCACCAAATTTCAATCAATTGTTATTTTTGAATTGCTAGATTTCTACAATAGGTTCCTAGAAATAACTAGAATATAGAAGGTTTTTTTTTTAAAAACGACATTCATATTTGGTCTATAGTCATATGTGGCTAAATATTTTTGAGCAATATCACAAAATTGAAAAAAAAACCACTAAACAACGTTTTTTCATATGTGTTTTAGTGATTGGATTGCACAAAAAGGGGTTGAAAAAAATTTGCCAAAAAAAATGTGAACTTTGTGTTCACTGGAAATGGTGATGATGGTGCTCAAGCAATTGTGAGAAAATCAAAACGAATTGAATAAAAGAGGGTGTGAAGGCTCCTAGAAGATTTTGTGTTAAGGAAGCAAAAGAAGGAAATTTGTTTTCATGGAATGAATTACTAGAAATATTGGATCTTAAAAAGAGAGAAATTTGGCAAAGATTTATTTGGAAGTTCTTCAAGACTTTACTCAATCAATGAAAGGTGAAGTTCATGGATTCAAAGCAATGAAAGAAGGGAAGAAAAACAAGAAAAAGAGGTGACGGAGAGAAAATTTGTGGCCAAGGATTTATGAGTAGGGATGGTGGTAGAGCAACGCAGTTCGTAGTGGTGGGTCATCCCTTTGACAGGGTGGATGCATGGTAGGGTGGACCAATTTTGGAATAAATAGTCCACTTTTGTACTACCTAGATGTGATTCTTATGACCACATTCTTTTGTACATATTGGGATTGTTCAATGGGATTCATTTTGAAATTATGGACTTCAATATCTACATAATGAAATTAATTGGCATGAAAAATACATAAAATTGTAGGAGCTATGGACTTTTGAAGTTGAAAATCAGGGTATGTATCATTAGGAACAATGAAGTGAATGTATTTTTGTTTAGTTCTATGATGGACCTTAAAACTTTTTAAGGACTTGGTTTTAGTTTTAAAATGTAATAATTGTTGAAAATTCAAGCTCAACTAGTTAGGTTTCATTAGTTACTAGAGTAGGAAAGTAACTAAGTTACTTTCACAAGGTTGAATTACTTTATTTATTTATATTAGTTTGGTTATTTGTGGTTTAGTCTTTTAGTTAAATACCTTGGTGTTGATGGCTTGATCCTATTTTCTTCATCACAGAAGTTTGTGTATTTCATGTGATAAGAACCTTGAGGAGTTCTTGATGTTATGTTTCGTGTTGTGAGAATCATGTTGTAGTTTCCTTTCAATAAAGATTTATGTTTGCACTTGAGTAGATCTCCTATTTGTTAACATGGTATCAAAGCTTAGGTTGTTGAATGAGAAAGTTGAAAGAAATTTAGAGCTAGAAAGTCTCTAGAACTAGAGCTTGAGAATCTCTAGTAATATCATAGGAGTTTTTCAAGTGCAAAAGAAAAACGGGGAAAGGAAAAAATGTGAAGAGAAAGAAAAGAAAAGAAAAGAGGTGAGAGGAGATCAACATATTAAGGGTTGTGGGGGTCAAATCTTTAAATCTAAATTTAGATCTATTGTGAAAACATCTTGAAGTGAAACTTGGAGAGATTATAGAAGACTATAGGACGCTTCTATTCTCAAATTTTCAAAAGAAAAGGATATGTTTTGTGAGAGTTATGAGCTTTTGAAGACTCTGTGCTAGATCTAGTTTTTTGGTCATATCTCTTTTGTTTGAGCATTTTTGGATCTACAACTTTGGGATTTTATAGATCATAAAAGAATATATATGTGAGAGAAATTACATGTCATTTGGATTTGTATTGAGAGAGATCCAAGCATCTAAATTTTCAATCTTAGTTTTGAAGTCAGTTTCTTTTGAAAGTGATAACTCTTTGTGGTCATCATTAATAGAGTTGAAATTTTGAACAGATATAGAAGACATATATTTAATGTGTCTCCCAAAATCACAAGGAGTTTGGAGTTTTTGAAAGCAAGTTGTAAGTCATTTTGTGTTTAGGTCTCAATTTGAGGTGATTTCAAGGAAGTAATAAGATCTTTCATTTTATGAAGTTAAATGAGTTGAAATTTGGAGAGATGGTAGTAGACATAACTTTTCATGTTTCACCAAAATTTCATATCGATCCAAGGTCATATGTGAGTAGTGTAGCTTTGCAAAGTTATTGTGATAGAAGTTTGTTTTGAAAAGACATCAAAACAAAATTTTGAAGTGGAGCAAATACAATTTGGGAGAACTTGAAGGAAGGAGTTTGAAAATTGGGAAGTGCAAATACATTATCAAGACCTTCATACAAAAGTGTGGTATGTAATCATGTACTTAATACCATACGAAATATTATATGAGATACATACATATACGTAAAACCCATGTATAGTATAAAATTTTGTATAATACTCAAGACATACATACATATGCAAGGTCCATTTTGTTCAACCTTAACCCTAACCCTACCCCTAATCCTAGAAACCCAAGGAAGGAATTAAAATCATTTGTGAAACCCCAAGAAGACATTGAGTGGTGCCTTGAGAGATGGCGGACGATCTTTCTCAAATTGTAATTGAGAAACTAGATAAGAACAATTTCCAAGTGTGGAAATTTAGGATTATGAATTTCTTGATGGGGAAAGGCTACTGGGAATTCATAACTGGTGATGAGAAAGAACCTCCTCTCCCAGAAAACCCCACACAACAACAAATTCAAGCCAATAAAATTTGGCATGAAAAAACAAGGAAAGTCTTGTATTAGCTTTATGTGAGTGTGTCCGATTCCATGATTGTGCATATTCAAGATGCAAAATCATGCATATACATTGGTGAAGATGTATAGCACTAATACACAAGCCTGCAAAATGCAACTCAAGCAAGAATTGCATAATCTATAGAAAAACAAGATGAACATAAGTGACTATTCTATAAAGGTGAAAAACCTTGCAAATGTTCTTGCATCTATAGGAGCCCATGTAGATGATGAAGATCTAGTGGCCGTCACCTTGAATGGACTTGGCAAAGACTATAGCCAGTTTCGTACTTCAATTGCAGTTCGAGAAACATTTCCCGATTTCCAAGATTTAATAACACGACTTATAAGTGAAAATATGAGAATTGTTGGTACTTCATCCAATGGAGGATCACAAGAAAGTGCTTTCTACTCAAATATTAATAGAGGTAGAGGTAGAGGTGGTAAAACTTCATTTCAAGGTCGACATGGAAGCTCACATGGTGGACATCATCAACATGAAGGTCAAGCTCATGGAGGTGGACAAAAAAACTTTGGAGGAAGAGGAAATCAAGGAAGTCATGGAGGTTGTGGTGGAAGTCATTGAGGTCAACAAACAAATAACGACTCAAATTGCTATTACTTTGGGAAACTTGGGCACATGGCAAAGAACTATTATCAAAGAGAGCATGATGCACGAAATGGGAAGCTGCAACAAAGGAATTATGCATCAACTAGCAATCAAGGTGATGAGCAACTTTATGTGATGCAACACATGGCAAATTCAATGATAGGAGGTGTATAAGATAACAATGTCTGATATGTGGATTCTAGAGCTTCAAACCACATGACTAGTCATGGAGAATGGTTTAGAGACGCAAAGGATTTGAAGACATCAGGATTTGTGGAAATTGGTGATGACATTACACATCCCATCACACAAATTGGCAAGGTGCCATTGTCCATGCAAGATGGGCAAACAAAGTACCTGAAAGATGTACTTCATGTTCCAACCATAACAAAAAATTTAGTTTCCATAGGCCAGATGGTGGAACAAGGTTTACAAGTGACATTCAACCTAAATGGATGTTTTGTGGAAGACATGAAGAACTAAGGCAAATTGATTACAAAAGGAGAAAAGAATGGATGAATGTTCATCTTAGATGTGAACATGCCTGAGGTGAATTCCATGTTATTCTTACATGGAAAAGGAGTTGGAGACATTGGAATTTGGCACAAGCAGGTTAGCCATGTTAATCTCCAACGTCTTAAGCTGAAGGAGAAACAAAACCTTGTTGAAGGTCTTCTCAAATTTGGAACAAAAGAGGTGATGTTAGAAGTTTGTGAAACATGTTAATTAGGGAAGCAAACTAGGCATCCATTCCCAGCTCAAACAACTCATGTAAGTTTCAAACCTTTGGAAATGATCCACTTAGATGTGTGGACCACAAAGACAAAATCCATTGGAGGATGCAAATACTACGTGAGTTCATTGATGACCACACAAGGAAGGTATGGGTCTACTTCGTGAAACACAAAGGTGAAGTGTTTCAACATTTTTTGAATTTCAAAGCAATGGTGGAGAAGGAGAAAGGTGTGAGCATCAAGTGCCTAAAGTCCGATGGAGGGGGAGAATATTTTTCAAATGAATTCAGTGAGTACTTGAAGGAGCATGGAATTCAAAGGAAGTACTCATGTAATTATTCCCCATAGCAGAATGGAGTTGCTAAAAGGAAAAACATGCACATTGTAGAAATAGCACATGCCATGTTGAATGAGAAGAATTTGCCAAATTACTTTTGGGTTGAAGCGGTAGCAACTGCAGTCTATATCATAAATCGAACACCCATAATGGCAGTTATGGCATGACACCTAAAGAAAAATTCAGAGGCAAGAAACCCGATGTTTCACACTTCAAAGTGTTTGGTTGCATTGCATACATGCATGTTCCTGACGAGAAGAGGTCAAAACTAAACCCAAAAGCTAAAAAGTGTATCTTCATTGGATATTCTTCAAAACAAAAAAGATATAGATGCTTCAATCCTTCCACTCGAAAGTTGCAAGTGAGTAGAGATGTTGTGTTTAATGAAATGGTTAGTTGATACTCACCACTGAAGGTAGCAGAAGATGGAGAGGCTAGAAATGGTGATGTTTCATCAAATGTGGAACAAAAATCACAATTAATTAGTGGATCACAAGAGTCTTCATTTAGTGGGTCCAGTAGCACTCCATGGAAAGGAAGATTAAGATCTTCAAACATCGTACATGGTAGTTTTCAAACATCATCTAGAAATTCTCATGTAGATGATGAGTCAAGTGATTCAGAGAAGAGTGAGGGTAAAGAATCAAGAATCATTTCAATTACTACTCATGGAGCTCGGATGGCCAAGAAAGCTTTGAAAACACCTGACAACAATAGTGGAGTACGAAGATCCACACGAGTCAAGTGCCCTGTACAAATATTCACATATGATGGCTTTATAGCTCATCATTACGCATACATGGTGAGAGTTATATAGGAGGTTGAACCCACTTGTTTTGAATAAGCGGTTGGAAACCCTAAGTAGGAAAATGCCATGGATGAAGAGATGGTGGCTTTGGATGCGAATGCTACTTGGGAATTAGCAGTTTTACTAGAGGACAAAAAAACGATTGGGTGAAAATGGGTGTACAAAGTCAAACACAATGCAGATGGATTTGTAAGCAAATACAAAGCAAGATTGGTTATTAAAGGTTATGCCCAAACTTATGGCATAAACTATGAGGATACCTATAGTCCAATTGCTAAAATGACAACTGTAAGAGTAATCATTGCTATGGCAGCAGCAAAAGGATGGTCTTTACATCAAATGGATGTAAAAAATGTTTTTCTTCATGGAGATTTACAGGAAGAAGTGTACATGGAACAACCACCAGGTTACACTAGAAGAAAAACATGTATTTTCGACTACTCTTTGCGACTAAATTTTAGT
>Ga0209611_10014424_pt1 | contig 10557 bp, 7 predicted proteins | sample S1TSphgellanicum_3_FD_187693 | JGI IMG/M metagenome (GOLD analysis project Ga0209611, IMG submission 187693) | Host-associated microbial communities from peat moss isolated from Minnesota, USA - S1T2_Fc - Sphagnum magellanicum MG (SPAdes) (version 2) | ecosystem: Host-associated > Plants > Peat... | reverse complement strand
GTTTTGGCAAAGTAATTTGCACAGTGAACCATTTAACCCTTCTTATACTAGTTTTAATTTCCTCTGCCAATATATGTACAATACGTTCTGTGAAGAAACAAAAGTTAGTGCCTTCGCTCACAAAGCACTTTTAAGTGTGGTGATTATTCTGAAGAATTTTTGCACTGTTGAACACAGGGATTGGATATTGCTGCTGATGAGGCCCAGAGTGCAGGATCTCAGGCTGCCTGTCTCACTCTGGCCCATGAGCTCACTGAGCAGCGGTTCCCAGCACCCCGTCTGCTTGCCTTCAAGGTTTGCTCCTTATGCTCCTCAGAAGTTGAATGGTTGTGGAGGGTTCTGAAATCTTGTCCCAATTTGTGTGTAGGAGGTTAGAAATTTATTTCTGCCTTCAGTTATTTAATTTTCTTGGCAATTCAGTCCTCCATGTTCTCTGTTTGTAGCTTGATGTGTATCAAAATATGACCTATGGGTGCAGTTTGATTTTGCCCTGGGTTCTCAACTTGTTTTTATTTCTTATGCATGCCCATGTTTGGTGGACTTGTGTTTCAGGAGGGGAGCTCACAGGCACGCTACTTGAAGGCTAGGTTGATACCTGCACACAAAGACCCACCCTATGAACAGGTGCGATCATAACCTTAGTTCAGAACAATGTATCTCCCTTCTATTGGCATGGGAGTGATTTGAGTTCTATGGTGAGCTAGAAGCAGCTGTTGGGTTAATGTCTCAAGTTTAAAATAGGGGAATGACAAAGTGTCTACTGTGGTGGACTGTAACAGGATGCAAGGTTTCCACAGCTTCGCTCTTTGAGTGTAGAGCAGAGAGCACGGTTGAAGAACAGTTTTGTCCAGACTGATGAGTCAAGCTTTTGTGAGTGGATGCGGAGTCTCAAGCTTGTTCCACCTTAACCTTTTTGACATGTCATTGTTTGAGAAATCTGTTGAGAATCCTTCCTATGTTTCAATATTTGTAGGTCTTATGCAGTCTTCTGTTAGATCAAGCCTATTACACAAGCTCTTTAGCCATAACCATGACAACTTCAAGTTTGTTAAACCTGTTGGAAGATACCTTGATTACATCTGCACATGTGGACTCTTTTCGGTGGTCATATAAACTGCAGATAGCTGCAAAGCACCAAGAAGGTAGGTATACTGTAAACCTACATTGAATTTGAAGGCTTACTATTCTTTGGAATGCTCGATCTCTCAATGGGCAAGAGAACCCTGCATCATTGTGGAATATTTTACTCCCCATGGCTTTAAACAGCTTATGCTGTCCTTTATGGTATCTAGACATTTGTATGCTCATGACAATGTTGTTGTAGGTCAAAGGCCTGCACAAGAAGGGTGTTTATGGTGGTAAGTGCCATACATGTTGCTGAACATGCATATGACTGACTCCATTGTTCAAACCCATCATTAATTCTGTTTTTCTATTTGGTTTTCTGTTTTCCATAGGATGGGGTTCCTCTTTTTTCCCATGGGTGCTGGTGGGTGCTGGTGTTTCAGTTGGATCTGAAATATTCATTATCTTTATACTAGGGTCATCCCCAAATTGTTTTCAGTGTTGCCTAAAATCATTAGTATTTATAAATTCTCAGTACTTGCGAAGATGTTGTCAATGTCTAGAGCAAACAACACAGCACCTTTGCATATTTTCTATGATGTTGTGAAGTTGTGACACTAGAAATGTGGAATATGGATTAAGTGCCCTGCAGTGCATGGAACCAGGAAGGCCCTCTTAACAAGAGCTGTGTCATCATAGTTACATCTTGTGGATATGGTTCTTTCTTTGTTGCCAAGACATCTGTTGTATTATTCAAAAGATCTAATCTGGGTGAGAGCTGTGGTGAAAAATTAAGTGGGCAGAAGGAATTGCTAACTTACCTCAAGGAGGACTTGAAGGAGGCAACAAGAGGAGCCAGGTTGCAGCTGTATCCCTCTCTTTGATAACGCCCCAGGTATGAGATTATACGTCTGCTGACCCTAAATGATTGTAATCCTTCAATCTCAAAGATCCTTCCAATCAATTTATGTACATTGCAAGTTGTGCATGCTTTGTTGATCATAAGAGGTCTGAATTTATCTGATTATACTTTGATGACAGTGGGATATAATAGGTTTTTGAGGATGTATTCGCTCTTCGATGACCTTTAGAATTGCAAACCACTTGGATTTCCTTCAGAACTGCAAACCAAAGATTTGACTTGATATGTAAGTAATGTAGGTATCAGCAGAGGTATTGATGACCCTTTGCAGATATTGAGGTGCCTCGGTTTTGATGTTATAGCACGGTGAGTGAATAGAAAGGCAACCTACAATATTGGTTCCAACTTCTAAGTGTCTGACCTTTAGAAATGGGGACCAGTGGTACCTAATTAAGCTTCATGTGCTGAGCATGAGTCACTGTAATTTCACACTGGAGCTGAAGTTCACAATCTCTTTCATTTGCTAAACAACTGCAGACCACGATATAATATCTGATGCCCTATCTTCATGTGGCATCAAACTAGGTGGTTCCTGTAATGACAAAGAGTTGAGCTTTGTCCCATCTGATCAGTCAACACAGGGATAAAACATGGGGCAACTTTTTCTGCCAGAATGCATGCGTCGAGCAGAAACCATGATCGTGAAGGCATGGGAAGATAAGAGTTCTACCAAGGTAGTAAAATTGTGAAAGACTATAGGATCCCTGCAATTCACCCTTGAGCAATTACATGACCAACCAAAGAAGTCTAGTGCACAAGCTGTGACTAACCATTTGCAAGTCAAGTTTTCAACATCTGAGATAAACTTTCAACAATTCCCAAGAGCAACAAAATTAGATTTTCTCAAATCATCTGTTTCTCTCACATGGGTTGTTGTTTGCCCAAGAGAAGTTGGATCTGCAAAACAAGTTGAGTTATGCAATACTAGCTATAGTTGGGGTTGCTATGAAAATTGGTGCATAGGCCTCCAACTCAAATATGTAACATGAGGACAATTTTGCAATCTTTTCTTGGACAAATACGTGCACAAAATATTGAGTTTGTGCAGCTATTCCACCAATGCCCAAGTCTATGAATTCACAACATTCACCCCTTGAGAGCAATCTTGGATATGGGTTTCATTTTTCAAGCAATCCAACCATTGAAAATGGATTTTGGTTAGTAAAAGTGGAAGGGCATCATTGCTTCTAAGCATTATATTGCACTAGATGGGATGGACAATTAATGTCATTGATGGAATATGGTGACTTTATTTGGAACAAATAAATCCAAACAAAAAAGGATTTATGCCAATGATGGCATGTACATAGGGGTACCAATATGTTTGAATACAAAGAAAAAACTTTATCATTCAAAAGCAAGTTCATGTTGAATTCAAACCAATGTATATTTTGGAAGGATTGGGGAGGGGGGAAGGCAATCTTAGCCTAATGGCGAAATTTTTTGGAAGGGCAAAAAAAAGTGTTTTTTTGGGGACTTTAAGTTGCTAAAATTTCAATTTTTTTCCTATGCAAAAGTCATTAGATTCTATATTAAATTCTAGTAGGTAGCCAAAAATATATAAGATGCTTAAAGTTTTCTACTTTCATATTTTTGATAGCCAAATCTGGCTAAATCACCTTATGGGCGATCATCACTTCAACTACAACTACACACATGCACAAGTTCCAACATGGAACAAGTCTATCTTGTAATATACACTTGATGTATGCATTTATTTTCTTGTTGGTGGTTCTACACTAGGGGTAATTTGGTGATGTAATGTTGTAAAATGATTTGGAGCACATTTTTAAATTTCTAATTATGAAAAAAAATTCACCCTTTTGTAGCACACATCAACTGTAATTTGTAAAGACTATACTTTCTTTACTTGAAGGTTTTTTTGTAACATTTTAATTTTTAGTTATTTCATAGGAGAAAATAATAAAGGGCAAAAATCCTACAAGCTCATTATTTCGGTAACATCAAAGGATGTGCAACAAAACTTTTTATGATTCATGTTCGTGCCATAGAACCTAAATATGACTAAAGTCTCATATTTGCATCCCTCATTTTCTTGAATGTTTGCCAATCAATCCATAATTGAACCAACACAAACATTGTATGGAATTGCCAAGTATGATGCATGATTTATGGGGAGAGGTGTCGCTCCAAAATCAAATGCAATATGCAAATTGGACCCCATGTAGATTTTGTTAGACATTCAAGAACATGGTATGACCACTTTGACACATTTACAATAAAACAAATTTCATTTGGTTTGTGAAGTAACCCCAAGTGGCGAGGGGAAAAGACAAAACCCCATTTATTGAATTAAGTTCATGAAATATAAGGGTTGAACAAGTGTCCATTTAATGAAATCCTTCTTTGACCCAAAAATATATTTGGAGAGCTAGGTTTTGATAAACTTCTATTTAATCCTAGTCTAAATAGTTAAGCGTCTAGCTTCCCTATCATTGTGGAGTGCTCACTAATTGACGATCCTAGCTTGGATGGTTGAGGTCTAAGCATTATGAACTGCATAGTTGTGTGATTAGTGGCATTTGAGTTTTTCAAGGTGCATCTTTCTATGCAAAAGGGAAAAAAATGGTGAAGTTGCGAAAGATGTCAAGTGGTTGTTGTTTGAAAATGAAGCTAAACCAATATTTGTTGTGCAAGGGGGCTTCTTCGTTTGTAGTTTGAATGAATGTGTCTCTACAAGCACTTGCATCCATGAACTCACCAAACCAAGAGGGGCATCATACATATTCCAAATGGCATGGAAATGCTTCCCAAGCAAAATGGACAAAGGGGCATTCAAGTAAGAAACGAGAGGTGATTTCAAGTACTTGGTTGTTACAAAGACCATAGTTCAAGTCTAGCCCCATTTTTTGGAACTAGAACTAACTAGGAGTCCATGCTTGAGGGTAACCCATATGAGTGTCATGACCTTGTTGGGTCTTGACTTCTACTTTAATTGATTCAACATTTTTTTGAATCCATCTCTTGATTATGTAGATCTTGCAACAACATTAAAGAGTGTTGGCGATGATGCATATATAGCATGTATCCTCTTTTGGATGTGTATCCAAAGAAGGGGGTTAAACAAAACTTGTTGCCTTCTCTCCATTGCCACTCCCTTGGGTCCCATGAAAGTCTTTGTATGAAGTTTTTATTGTATGAAGTTTCAAATCATGGAAAGACAAGCATGTGAAGAATCAAAAACAAAAACATGTTTTTAGTAAAGTTCAATTGTATTACCGAAAAGCTATTTATGAGAAATCAAATGCAAAAACATTATGATCCAATCTTGATCTATTGAATTGAAAGGTTCAAAGCTTCTTTTTAAATATCTTTTCCAATATGGAAAAAATGGGGTTTTTATTCTTGAAAAAAATTGGTGTCATCCACATAAAACTATTGAGAAGAATTTCATAGAGGTAGTGTTGACCAATAAAATGGTTGCAATACAAACTTTTAATATCACGAAATTTCAATAAAATCATGTGAAAATCGTAAAAAAATATGTTCGTGCAAAATTCACATGCTTCAAAATGTAAAAATGGCACGAAAAATATATATGTTATTTTTATATAAATGACGTGTTTTTTCTAATTATGATATCTTGATGTGAAGTATGTATGATTTACATTTTAACTGAATTCATACAATTATAGTGATGTATTTTGCATAAAACCATGTGGTTTTTGTTTATTGAAAATGAACATTCATGTATGTCATTTGAAAAAATAATCTCATCCATTTGAATATTTAAGATATGGAATGTGTATAAATATCGCTCATATTAACCATACATGGAATTCATGTGTTTTTTGTACAAACCTATGAAAATTGAATTTCACATGAAATTTGTACAAACTTACAAAGCTTGGTAAGTTTGTAATGTGATACCTCCTATTAATCTCCTATTAATTCTTACTAACCCTTCAAAGGGATATTGTTCTATAACCTATTCTTATATACTAAAAGGCAAATCTTTTTTTTTAATTAGTCTAATGCATTGCCCCCTTTTTAGTTTGATTCCCATTTGTTTTAATTGTTTTTAATGTTGTTCCAAATTGTCCTAGAAGGAGACCTATTGTGTACTCAACTCCAAATGGTAAACCTATTTTATTAGTGATTGATAGCTAGGTTGCCAAAGAAGGGTTGTTTTGAGACTTCATGTAAGAGTTGTTAGGGTCTTTTTTAATCAATCCATGCTTCACTTTCCTCCAAGCGTCTAATATGGAATTCCAAATGTTAGAAGAGATGTTTGAAAGTTTTCAATTGAAAAAGGCAAGATGGATTTTGGTGGTGTTTTCCAATGCACCTCACCTTTCTAGGTTAGGTGTTTTCCACCTTTCATTTCACCAAGCATTTCAAAGGTACTACCCTAAGCATGAGTCCTTTAACAAGTAGTTTTGTAAGGAGTGATTATGTTTGAACTTCAAGGTCTTAAACCCCAAAGCCTCCTATGTTGGCTAATAAAATGATTCTCTTCCATTTTACCTTTTCTTATGTTCTTTCATTTTCCCCCTCCCCTCATAAAAGTCATGTATGAGACTTTTGATGTGAGTGCACATCGTCACAAATTTAGTATGCAACAAATTAATAATGAAAATTGTGCAAATTTTTTTCATTCATAAGTTCAAACATTTTACACATGAATATCATGCATTGAAAACACATTTGACACATGAATAAATATGTCAACAAATGAAATATGAACCTATGAATGAAAAATTGTCACATGAATTTCCCATCTTCCTACAAATTTGTATGTCAAATGTGTTTTGAATGCTCAATATCAATGCGTGAAATGTACAAATCATGAATGAATTTTTTTTTCACAATTTCCATTACTAAATCGTAAAATGCTAAGTTTGTGATGATGTTTGGTGTTGGGCTCCAATAGGCAATAGTCTACTAGATTAAAGCAATAAGCATTTGGTTGACAACTAAGATTTTGTTTGTTTGAATGTAGTCATGTTAACATGAGCCAAAGTAATTGTAACCAATGTGTAATTTCATGCTTTATTGTAAAAAATTGTATTAATGTTGCAAATTTTAAAACATTCATTTCAATGTTTCTAATAATGTGTTATTATGGAAACATGTGTTAGTATGATTTGAAATGAATCTAATGGAGATAAAATAATTAAAAGCACTTATTAAACATTACAAAAAATGTTTTAAAACATTGTGAGGAGTCTTATTTTTTTAAACTTACAAATGGGGATATTTTGAAAATAGTCTAAAAAATCACACACCCAAAGGTGCATACATGGTTGGCATGGAAATACATGCTTGCCAAGGAGAACTTGTTGGCAAATTAAGTAATCAACTTAACCTTGTCATAGTTGGCAAATGTTTGGAATTTGAACCCAACAAGAGACCTAAGATAGTAGATACCAAGTTGGCATTTTGGTATACATTTTCGGCCCTCCTCTTGACCCCATTTGCTTAATATGTTTTGTTCAAAAGCCCATATTGTGACAAACTTTCCCCCAATTTACTTTAAATTTTGTTATTGTACAAAAGAAGGTGAGGGTCTTCTTTGTTGCATTTAAGTTTCCTTTCACTCCATTCATACAAGGATGTATTGTTTGTGAAAGATTGGTCATGCATGATTGTTCCTCCTAGAAACTTTGGATACCATACCTTGGGTTGTCAAGTAACTTAAGACATAAAAAGACAAAATAGGTATGGGGAGAGGGGGCAACCTTGTCTCATGGACCTAGAGAGACATAAGGGTTGGCCTAGTTTTCCATTTTTATGGAGGTGATGCCCCAATATAATGTTGATACCCATTTTATCCATTAGAGCTTCAAGGATCAAGAACAATAACCACTGGTTAATTATGTCAAATTCTTTCCCAAACTCTAGAAGTAGAAAGGCAAGGTCATGATCACTTTCCTCAACCCAAACCATTGCCTATTAAACGAGGCAAAGATTGTTGACGTTCCTCCATTTTACAAATTCCATATGGTTTGGCCAAATTATCCAAGGGAGGAATTCTTGAAGTCGTTTAGCTATCACAATCACCAAATTTGTTATCCACTTTGGTTTGTACACTCTTCCAATTCTTGCTAATAACACTATCTCATCCATATAGATTTGCCTTATATATGTTTGCATATAATTGGATGATGAAGTTGGAAAGTTCTTTAAGTGTGTTGTTAATACTTTGCAATTGTTCATTAGGTTTTGGATCATTGCATTTTGGGTGAAAACATATTCAACTGTTTAATTCACAATTGTTGAAAGTCCATTTTGAAAGTCCATATTCAATATATTTGGAATTAACATTTATTTCCATTTCCAATTTCAAGTCATGATGTTATAAAACATTTTTCTTTAAATCCTAAAAGTTGTTAGTTCAAGAAAATAATCATTTTAATCTATAAACGAACTTGTAAAATAATTGCAATTTTTTGTATCTTAAAAAGTTCATAACAAAATAGATTCATATTCATATTCCATTCATTCAATGCATCTTTACTTTTAAAAACATTAATCATGAAATATTCCAAAGTTTCAAATACATGGGACTCATACATTGCAAGATAAAAGTCCATATTCATGCATTTTATTGGGTGTTACAAAAAGTGTTATTGAAATTCAAAGTCCATTCTTAGTTGAGTTTTAGGATTTTGATTTTTTTTGCATTTTTGAACTAACATTACATATGTGTGTTCCCTTTTTTTTATTTCTAAAAAATATTAATGTTTAATATTGAAGTATCAAAGGAATGTAGGACTATGTAGTGTGTTTACACCCTTCTTCTATTGGTTCTTGTGAAAATGAAAGAATGTGAGTGAGAATGTGTCACCAAAAATCTAATTTTGTGACATTAGCCAAAGCCTCAAAGTCACATTCCATCATCTCATTGAGTTTGAATTTAAGCTACCAAGAGAATTGACTTCATTCTTTCATCATTCAGGTTCACTTAGAAGTAGTCTTTTGCTAGGATTACTTTCTTAGGGTGGTTGTGGAAGAGCTCCCTTCTTTTCTATCTTCTAGATTTGGCCATTGTTGCATTGCATTTCCTCACTTGGTTAAGACATTTTTCTAAGTGTGTTTAGGATTGATTTGGGCTTAAAAGGTTAAGGCTTTTTTCTTAGCCTTTATTGTTTGTCATGTGCATTCTTGTTTTGTGAGGAGTGAGATGTCAAAAAAGAAATTAGGTTTGCTTGGTCAAGAGCTTTGCCCTAGTAATCCTTATGATAATTGGTTTGAGGCGTTCCTTAAGGAAACTATTGTCTCCACTTTCGCCCTTCTTTTGTCTACTCTTTCATAAACACATAATCAATTGATTTTGGAGAACATTGATTGTGTAGCTAGCCTCCCATTATAAAATGTGAAGTTCTTATTTAATAGCTTGTTGAAGGAATCTACATTCCAAACATCTTGCATCCCTAGCTTGAAAGTAACCTTATGCCATGAGAAAATCTTGGTTTTTCTCATGCTATGGTAAGCCCCTAAATTGCTACCAACTAGTTGTTTACACGATTGAAATCACCTTCTAGCACCCATTGGATTACACTACTATATTTTGTTCTTCCAACAACCTCTAGAGCTAAGTCCTATCTTTAGATGTTTGAGTTGTGTAGATATTGATCATACCTATTGTTTTCGTGAAAAATTTGGAGCATCGTGTAATGGCCCCCCTTTTCCATAATAATGTTTTGTTGTATCATGAAGGGAGTTTGATGAGGGGAGATTAATTTAGTGGTGTTAGCTATAGTCTTATTAAAAGGCTTCATGTAAACTCCTAGGTCCTAGAGTGTGGTTCCACCTATGAATTTAATATTGGAGACCATGTTCTTGCAATTATATGCATTTAGATGGTGCTCTTGTAGTAGCACCATTTGGGGGGTGTTTCATTTTTCACATCCATATTTTAATGGCTTTTTGTTTCTTTTGGCTTTTATCTTTCCTTAAGGTCCTCACACTAAAGGACACAATTGTTAAGGACAAACTATTCATTTATAGCCAATGAATGGGAAACTTTGAGCTAATCAATCCCTAAACTTGAGCTAATATAACTATTTGGTTTTAGATTCTTGCAATAGGGCTAAAATGAGGAAAATAGATTCACAATTTTATTTTTGCATGTTGCTTGTGGAGAGGCACCCACGTGTATTTGCCATTCCTTTCCCCCAATGCTCCCACGTTAATGTCTAGTTTGTCAATCATTTTCATGTTTATTTTTCTCCACTTCAACATGGTCTTTTTGAAGATCAATTATGATGTTAAATGCAAATATGAATGTCAAGATGGTGTTAGCTTGGGTGTTTCCTTGAAAACACTTGTCTTGAAGGTGATGTTGCCACCCAAGCTCTTCCAATTCCTATTTTTTTCTAGATTGTGTCCAATCATGTCCTTCAAATTTTATGTAAATGGGTGAGTTTGGAAGCTTTTCTTTGACATAAAACAAAATTAAAATTGTACTCAAAGGGCCCAAAAAAAAAAAAAAAAAAAAAAAAACCCTTGCCAAGAGATAAAGACTTATAAAAAGAGAGAAAGGTTTTGTTGAGAGATAAAAATTTAGCCAAAAAAATAAAAAATTTAAAGTTTTGTTGAGAGCA
>Ga0209611_10014423_pt1 | contig 10558 bp, 7 predicted proteins | sample S1TSphgellanicum_3_FD_187693 | JGI IMG/M metagenome (GOLD analysis project Ga0209611, IMG submission 187693) | Host-associated microbial communities from peat moss isolated from Minnesota, USA - S1T2_Fc - Sphagnum magellanicum MG (SPAdes) (version 2) | ecosystem: Host-associated > Plants > Peat... | reverse complement strand
ATGATTCAATTATTAATGATGAGTTATCTTTGTTGGATTCTAACATTAGAAGGAAGATAATCAATGTGTTGGATTCATTCCTCTCATTCTTAAAGGTTTATGATAAAAGGAAAGGCCATAATATGACGTCTTTGATGTTAAACCCTAGGTATAAAAGCCTTCGTATTACATCCTCATTTGTTGGAAGGGAGCAAGGTGTTGTTCTTGTTGAGGAATATGATAAGAAATCCTTATATCCTATGTTGGTCAAATGTCATGAGCATTTGCATCCTTTGGTGAGATCAAAGACAAATTTTATTAACTGAAATATTTTTTATCAGGATTGCAATTTGGATATATTTGAACAAATTGTAAACACTAATGAACCAGTAGAAAAACTTGTCAAGAAGGAACTTCTAATTTTTAGGACGTATCTATTGGATGTTAAGGACATCAAATGTCCTTTTCAATGGTGGCAAAAACATGAGGCAATGTTTATTATAGTTGGATCTTTAGCTCGATAGATTTTGGGGATTGTTGCATTGCAAATAGAAAAAGAAAGGATCTTTTTTTTGGCTGGAATTTTTACTAACCTTAGGAAATGTTGTTTACAAACATAAAATTTAGAAAATTTGATTTTTGTCAACAAAAATTGGCCTAATGATCCTAGAATATCCTCCAAACATATTTGTTATTTATTTTGAAAGCTATCTTTCCTTAGTACTTTTCAAATGACTGTTCATTTTTTCTTCAAACATTTGTGTAATAAAAAAATGATTTACATCCACATGTTTTTAAAGCAAAGTTATTCCATTGGTTTTGTAATAAGAAATGAATCCTTTCCTCATTTGAGTTCTTGGATTTATTCTAATTATTGGCTTTGTTTAACAAAATATACAACGCATTATTTATGTGTTTACCAAATCAACTTTTACATTGTCATTTACATGATAAAAAATTCCAAAATAAAAAAATTATACCTTTTGGTTTCCAAATTTTCCTTTGAGCATGCAATTTTTTCAAATTTTCCTTCATTATTTTTCACTGCCTTTTTTTGGATTCCTATTTGTTTTTTTTTTGAACACTACTTCATACCCATCTTGAAAACTACATCATTCACACATATTTCAATTGTTTCATTATTCCCACTTATCATATTTTCATTTGCAGAAGATTGTTCCATTAGCAATTTTCACAAGATAATGTCCAAAGATAATGTAGAAAACAACTTCAACAACCCATTTAAAAACTCTAATAAAATTTCTAATCAAAAGAAAAAAAAGAATGAAAGCAAAAAAAAAACATTTACAAGCAATGGGGTTTAAGGTTTAAATTTTTTTTAGAGAAATCACTCACTTTCCTCTCTCATTTCATCATGGAAAAATATATTTAGGTTTAAAGTTTTTAGATTTAAATCAAAGGTTCAAACTTTAATCTTGCACACAAACAAACAAAACAAACATATTAAAATTCATAAACTATAATAAAACAAAATGCATTCAATTAAAAAAAAATGACAAACAAAATACAAAGCAAAGAAAAAAAACTTAAGGATTTGGGAAAAAAAACACCTCTATTTGATGAAGATTGTTGGTGTTGCTCCAAGCTCCTCCACTTGCATAAGAGAATGAGGAGGGAGTACCAATTAACAAGGCATAGCAGCAAGGTAGTGAAACAACAATGGGTGGGGGGGGGGCCAGGATGTACTTGAAAAAGGAAGGAGCAAGGTGTGATGGCAAGGTGGCAATAAGGCACGATGGTAGGGCGACAATGAGGCGTGATAGTAGGGCAACAACAAATGCAATGATAGGGCGACAACAAGGTGCGAACAACCAATGTGATTTTGAAAATAGCAAGGCGCAAGTAGCAAAAACAATGCCAACAACAAGGCATGAGCAATAAGCCAACAAACAAGAGCTGCTTGCGAACAAGGTGAGAGAGCAACAATGCTTATAAATAAGGTGCAAGCAAGCAACAATAAACAAGACATGAAAATGAGAGCAAGAAAACAAATGAGAGTAGCAAGGCAACAACACGCAACTTCGAGAGCAACTAAGCGCACTAGGCATAAAAAGAGCAAGGTGCGATAACAAGTGCAACAAGGCAACAAGCAACAAAGCAAAAGTAAAAACAACTACAAAAACAACAATGCTAAAACAAAATAATAATAATAATAACAAAAACAAAACTTGAGAGATAACCCTTTATGCAAATTTTTAGGGTTTGCAAAAAGTAGTTGTTGCAATGTGGCAGCTTAAGCCCTAACCCTAAGTTTTTTGGGCAATTAAACCCTGAGACCTGAACCTGGGTAAAAGGTTAAACCTTACCTAGTTCTCAACTTTTGTTTTTAAACATGTAGCTGGGGTGCGGTCTGGTGGGCCCGCATTTGCCAACAATTCATTTAATTCTCAAAATATCCTCCGTCCCTGCGTCCCTCGACTAGTCCCGCGGTTGAGATGCAAAATTCTAAATACCGTACCCAAGTTCACAGCCATGACTGTAGCTGTGTATGTCTAATATACCATCCTCCCATGTGCCATGTTAACGTCCCTGTGTTGTCAGGCTCATGTCAGGGCTCGCCGCCAGAGGGATATCATGCAAAAGATCTGTGTATAGTCTGATACCTTCCCCTTCTGGGATTCTCTCGTGTACAAACTATCAAAAACGCCAACAAGTTATGTCCAAGCTCTATACTCATGTAAAGAAAAGCTTACATAGCCTTAAAATCTTTTAAGTAAAAGCTTAGATAGTCTAAGGTAAAGACTAGGTGGTCCCAAGGTAGAAAGTGCAGGTAGCCTACTCGCTTGAGGTTTTGTGAAAATATTTGGTAGCCTAGGGTTTTGGCTACCAAAATTTGCTGCCCCTTTGCGAAACTGCCCTTGCAATAAATTCTTAATGTCACAAATTATGTTTCTTGATCTGAGTCTCAAAAGCCAGGGAAACAGTTGTGAAGGAGTCACGTCTAAGTTTGCCCTGCTGTTTTATACGACCATCTTTGAAAGGAACTTCTGACATGAATTAGGAAAACTTCCTTGACCATGCTGGCTGTTGTTCTCCGAATCCCCCAACGTAGCACTAATATGTTCATATGTTTTTTGAAAATTCTATTCTATAAACAAGGATAATTTGGTTATTAACTTATTATGATTACCAAATTAATAAGTGAAAGTCATGCTCAATAGTCAACTTGTTGAGTTGAAAATTTGCATATATGCTAATATCATCAGATGGGGTGTTGTCTCCGTGGAGTAATGGCCCTTAACATTACATATGCCCATAGTTGATAATGCATTCAACACAAGAGTACTACTGCAATTCTTATAGACTACACTTTGCCCCATTTTTTTTTGTTTCACCCTTGCATTTCTAGACATGTTTTGGGTCCATATAATACACATTTTGGGCATATTGTGGGTGTCAAGCAATATGTAACATGCTACAAGATCCTTGGCGCATGCTACTTGGCATATTTTGTGCCCTTTAGTACATGTACACTAAATTCAAAAAAATTGCACTTAATTGAGGAACTTTCATCCACTTGGTAGTTTTTCTTTCACATATTTTGTTGTTTTTTGACAAAAAAATTGGGGAAAAAAAGGAAAAAAAAACACTTTTCATCATCCCAGAAAATTAACTTTTAATAACATAGTGGAAATAGATTTTGAAATGGTGATTGCAATGAGCCACTATTCCATTCTTATATAATAGGGATGCAACATATATAAAACTCAATGTGTGATTCATGATGCAGGTTGCAACTGCTATGATCCTTCAATATGGGTTACAAGATGAAGTGTCACATCCACTCGCAATCATTTTGGTGGTGTTTGTGTATTTGTTGCGGGATGGTGTTGGGCATGGGGCCCATGTCAATGGTTACTTCCCAGTGAATTTTTCCCACTTGAAACAAGATCAGCAGGGTTGAACATGGAAGTATCTGTGAACTACTTATTTAGTTTTGTGATCATTGAATCATTTTTGACCATGTTCTGTTCCCTCAAGTGGGGGCCTCTTTCTCTTCTTTGCTGTATGGAACTTTTTCGTCCCATTTTTTGTGCTCCTTTATGTGCCTGAGACCAAAGGAGTGCCTATTGAGGAGATGGAGCTGGGCGGAGAAGGCATTGGTTTTGGAAAAGATTCATGCCAGTTGATAATTATATTGACAATTCTCTTGAGAAACCTTGAAACAAAACCGCCTCAAATATACACATGTATGTAACTTTTAAACACCATTTGACTTGCTTTTGGGTTGCAAATGGTGTCCAATTTGAATTCAGAAAAATTCAAACAAAAAGTTATGATTATCACAAGGTAGTCAAGGCAAGATGATTTGCCTACTTATGCCTTGATTCACTAGTACAACATGTATAGTTGTGGAGGTGTTAAAAAAATGGGAATTTATGTCATCCTAAATTTCCAATGTGGTGGGAAATATGTGTCCTTAGTTTGTGTCTAGCATTGAACTCTTTGGCTATTGCTTGTACTAAATTACGATTTCTCCATATGTTGTCTTCATGTTGTATTAGTGTGGCATATCCTATTGAGCACCTCTTGTATTGTAGCTTGAATTATTCAGTGTTTTTCTAAGTTTTAGTTTAGTCCTCTATGCCCATTTAACTCATCTTTGATCATATCAAGAAGTTGTTTACTTTTTGATCCTGAGAAGCCCAATGTTCTATTATACTTAGTACTATGTTTAAGCTATTGAGCATATATTGTAACTTATTTTACAAAGTATATGCATTTTTGTGAAATCCAATTTTCGTAAAAATTGTGAATTTTTTTGTGGATTAAATTTTTTTATTGAACTTTTATTATTTTTTAAAAGTTCAAATTTAACAACCATTGCTTCATAGGTCTGAAAATTATGAAACTAGCACAGTGCATTTGTAGTCACCAAGGGCAAGTTCAAATGATATGAAGAGCACACCTCCAATTTTCCTTAAGTTTAATAAATTAATTTCTATTGTATTCATTGGATGAAAATGCTCAAAATTCAATAACTCAAATTTTACTTTGATGTTTTGTGGCATACAATTTTCAATATATGATTAACTATGGAATGAGCACTCAAACATGTATCGCTTGTAAGCCCATTGTGTTGTTCCACAAACATTACAATTTCTACAATCCAAATCATAGGTCTATTTGCTTGCTCATTAATTCAAATAGCCTTTCAAAAATTATGAGCAATGTTTCTATGTGAAGTAAAGGAATTCATGTAAAAAAAATTGATTAAGAATTTTTTTACAACTATAATAAAAGTAAGACGAAGCCATCATCAAGATCCATACAATTTAAAGTCAGTGTCTATAGTACTAATGAAGCCATATGAAATTCCTTAAATTGGTGATATTAATAAAAGTATGGCATAAACAATTTGATGGTTTGCAAATATTCCTAGCTATTTGAAAGGGAAGGTGAGGGCCTTGAGAAAGTTAAGAGCATGACATATGATCAAAAAATGTCATGCACACCCATCAAACTTATTCTCCTTCCCAAATTCCATCTTTAAAATATTGAAGTCCAGGAAACTATATTTTGAATATTTTATTTGACAATTATGGCCCCATTTGACATTCGTATTGTGATTAGCATCAATTATCATATCAAGGTGTCTACCAGCTTGATTGAAAACATTGTAAAAGTGTACAATTTCTACTAATGGTTTGATTTCAAAAAGTTAAGAAAGAAGTTTTAATTCCAAGAAGCCAACCTACCAACACAAAACATAACAAAACCACAAAATTTTAAAAAAAAAAAATTGAAACTTGCCACAAAAGAAAGAAATTAAGAAAAAAGAAAAAAAAACTAAGACAGACAAAAGATCTTTAAGCAAGAGCTCCCATAAAGAAAATCAACCACCCAAAATAAAGACCCCCCCCCTCCCCAAGGATAGAACACAAATATAACACACCAAAGTAGTTCAATATTTACATGATATATAGTCACAATAAATAATGTTATTCAAGCTTTTAAAACTCAAGCTAGAAACAATCACTTAAAATCAAACCTCAATAATAATTTCAAATTTCCAAAATCTTAACCTAACGTGTTGCATAATAAAACAACTCATTGCATAATGGCTTTGCCTAATGTTATATGACCATGATCAATATTTTATTCCAAAGACCAACTCCTTAGGAAGGAAAATAAAGAATATTTAGGAGTATTTTATTTTTCAAAATTGAATATTCAAAATTAATTAATTGTTTGGGAGGCATGTGCCAAACCTGCCAAGGCACTACAGTATATGGAATATATGGAATCTAAAATGTTTGAATTTCAATGTGTGAATACTGAAAGCTGAAAACTAAAATTTGAAATTTGTATATGAAATGTTTGGAATTTGAAAATTTGAGAATTAAAATGTCTAAATTGGGATGTGTGAATACAAAGCTGAAAATTAAAATTTGAAATTTGAAATCTCTATGTGAAGCGTTTGGAATTTGAAAAAATTGAAATGTTTGAATTTGGATATGTGAATACTGAAATTTGAAATTTGAAAAATGAAATTTCCCCTTTGTCCCATTGTTGAACTTTTGGAGTGAGAATGAACTATAGACATGTAGCAAAAGTTTGAAAGATCAGGCAAAAAAGGGGAATTTTGCTAAAGCTAGCAAAGGCATTGCAATGTGTAATAGAAAAGTTTATTGAACATTTTGATGGCTTTTGCAAGAAATGGAGATAGTAGTGCGTTTAAATATCAACTTGACCATTGTTGTTTTGAATGACAATGGTTTTTTAGTTTTTAGTATTCAGACATTTTAGTTTTTAATTTTTAATTTTTAATATTTAGACATTTTAGTTTTCAAATTTTCAAATTTGTTCAAGACATTATCTAAGCTATAAATATTTCCAAAGCCCATTTCTTAACTTTAGGACCCAATTGGAAGAAAGACTAGAACTATGTTTGAAAATTGAACATGAAACCTCCATCACCATAAATAGTCGCAACCTTTTTCTCTTGATGTAGGAAATAGTTTGCTATTGCTGATGGTAGTCATGCTCCCATAGTTGCTAAAGAATTTCCAAGGAACAATGTGTTTGGGCTCATACGCTTGCATACACACACTCCCTACATACCATCCCATCCTTCCCATTTTCCTTTTTTGGTGCACCCAACAATCCTTATCAGAAAACCTTTAATTTAAAAGACCACAAGAAAACAATTGAAAAATGTTTGATGCCAAGCTTTTCAATGCAAGTGTGATTGAAAACTTTTGAGAACTTCTTCCCTAAAGCACATACTAGAGAACAAACCTTGAACATTCCTACAAACACAAAAAGAAACAAACTTGATTGGAGGGTAATCCACTTGTCATGATGACTCACAACAGGAAAAATTTTGTATTTGAAAAAAAATTGTAGTAGAAAAAAAGGACAGACATGGAAATGGAGAATTATCAATCAAAAGTGGATCAATTATGTTGACCCACATTTACCATTATCTAAGCAAAAAACCCCATCAACTAGCATCACTTTCCTACACATGAGGCAAAGTTTCCTAGAGTGATTTTTGCAAGAAAAAGTTAATCAAGAACTACTTAGGCCCAATATTCTTCATCCTCAACTTACAGAAGATTGGAAGATGACAATGTACAACCAACTTGCTTCCATCACTATTGATGTTAATTTGATTTTAAGCATTAGATTCCAAGTTTCATGTAATGTTCCAAGACCCATGGGAAATGATCCATACAAAAGATCAGACACTACACGTTGGGGTGTCAATGGGAAATGCGTGTCATCGGCACCTTTGTTTATGTGCTCTTCAAGATCTATTTTCACTTGTCGTTTCAAGATACTATCATATTTTTAGGTCCCATTGAGTACTAAAATTCTAGGAGCTTTTGAAATAATTCAATTGATAACATTTCAAAGTTCCAAAAAATGCATAAACTTCATTGTACCAGTGCTAGAAGCTAACAACCATGGATGTTCCTTCTTTTGAGATAATTATACACAGTCATGAAGCTTAGTATTCCATATTTGCATCATGAAGGAATAATTACAATGCTATTGTTGTTGCAAAACATTCTTCAATTGCCAAACTGCATTTGCTATATTTCCCACAACTTCAAGCTATAGATAGCCAAATTTGCTTATATTATCATGTCCAGGGTTGCTAAATACTTTTATCAAGTGTAGTGTGATTTGACTGAAAATCAGCCTACTGATTAAAGATTCTTTTGGCAATTCATGGTTCCATTTCTTGCTTGTACATTATTAATTCACATAGTCATTTGTTGAAGTTTTTGTAGCTTGCATAGAAAATATGCAAACATAGAGAAAGGTATAAACAATGCTACTTACCTAAGGGAAGTAGATGTTGTGATATGGCCATAAGAATATCCAAGCCTTTATCCTTTATCATTTTTTTAACATATTGATAGAGGTGTGATAGAGCATGCTTGGCATGCTTTGGGCGCACATTCTAAACTGGGACAATGGGTTCACCCCAAAAAACCTATAATGTATAACAACATGCTAGTTTTAGAATGTTTGATGAAAGGAGTAGCAATGCAAACCCAATGCAGAAATTGAAAATAGTAAATTTAGCACACTCTAAATGTTTGGCACATGTGAGCCAACTCATGCAAATGCAAAAGCAACATTCTATTGCACAAATTTGAAAAATTGAAACAAGCCCAATGGTTGAAAACTCCATCATTCACCATATTCTGCAAATTAGATACTCACAACACCTATTCCACCTATTAATTACAACAACACTTCACAAGTTGATGCAAAAGCCCCAAAGGTCGTTCCATCTCCTAATTAAACATCATGAACATGATTTGCTTTGTATAGTGGCACTGGATTCTTCCTTCTTTGCTTTATTGGCTTTTCTTTCTCCTTTTTCTTGTGTTTGTTGTTAGCTTGTTTTAATGTCAACTTACTCTAATATCTTTCAGGAAAAGGTGCCACCCACACATTGCCTTGCATAAATGATGCAGTAACAAGAAACAAAAACAAAAACAAAAACATTGACGCGCTCCCAAGTCCCTAGTTAATCTCAAATTGGGGCTAAGTTACTCAAAATGCGGAATTGTGGGGACTCGGGGCACGCTCCCATCTCTTAGCACTAAAAGGGGTAGAGGGGCGTGTTGAAGCTCTGGGATGGAACTAGGAAGAGTGACAAGCTATTCACTTACTCGAACCTGTACCAAAACCAACCAACAAGTTGGTTAGTTCACTTTCTGGAACACCCTTGGTGTTAGGACAAACCACGGGCAACTTTGGACTCACATGACTCACCACGGCCCGGACTCGAGGGAAGCCACCACCTTCCTCCATATAGTATACTCTGTGCCTCTCCACGGCACCCACATCCGAATGGCTTTTTGTCCCGGGACTCCCAAGGAGGAGTCCCGAAACTGTCATGGTTTAGACTCTCGAGACTTTGCACGATCATAACTCTTTACTCAGACCTCCGATTGGGATGAGGTCTAAAGCAAAGTCTTAACTCTTCTCAAGAGATTTCCAACGGTGTGTTGCACTCCACCTGCACACACTGGGGTTGGGTTGATTCTCGACTTTTAGTGATCGGGAGTCAAACTGCTAGTTTGACTCCTAGCCTTTCTTTTTGCCATAACTTGTTCTACAGATGTTCAAATGGCCCATGCAAGGCCATTTTCGACATCTACACTTCAATAGCTTTCCAATGATATAAAGAACACCCCAATGCAAGGTGTTTTGACCCTTGTAATTGAGCTATGAAATTTTGGGAGTCCCGAAGGACTCCCAAGTCCCAATTTCAGGAGTGTGAGTTTCATCTTCACACTTCCCTCAAAGTAAGGTTTTGACAAACATCATCATGATATTCTCTATTGCAAATTAGGTCAACTTCACACTTACATTCGTCTCAATGGATTTTAAAGCTTTTTACATTCTTTCTTCGTCTCCTTTTCACATCATTGCTACAACTATTTATAATGAATATGTAGTTGTTCATTACTTCTTCATTGCTTGCAAATTGGCACCAACAACAACAATTCATATTTCTTCATAACCTTAATTCTAGAATTGTAAGAGAGTTTGAAAAAAATGGCAATAATAGCAATCAGACTGCAATAATTACACAAAGCTACCTTAGATTGATGATGGCAATTTTGTTGTTTTTTTTATGGATAATTGCTACAAAACAACTATTAACTCAACAAGTTGGAAAACATCCAATTTTAACAAAAACTAGACGATAAAGAAAATGAAAGAGGTCAAGTAGAAGGAATAATGTTAGGGAGCAAACAAGCGAAAAAACTTGAAGATTTAAATTGATGGCGGTATCGTAAGTGTGGAAGTAGAGTTTTTTTATTTCTTTTAAGCATGGACTTCAATGACTTCAATCCTAGAAAAACTTGTTTCTTGCCATTTTGATTTTTTAAATCACCAATTGCGATTTTAAGAAAAGGAAGGAAATGTTCCCACCTTTCATTAAAAAAAAATGAATTCACACATGGTCAAAATAACACCAGGTGAACATTCCACAGTTTTGTAATCTTTAGGTGTCTTCTCTTCATTGCTACCCTTTCACTTCTCTACTTTTTAGCTTTTTGTCCTCCCCCCCCCCCCCTTT
>Ga0209611_10014422_pt1 | contig 10558 bp, 6 predicted proteins | sample S1TSphgellanicum_3_FD_187693 | JGI IMG/M metagenome (GOLD analysis project Ga0209611, IMG submission 187693) | Host-associated microbial communities from peat moss isolated from Minnesota, USA - S1T2_Fc - Sphagnum magellanicum MG (SPAdes) (version 2) | ecosystem: Host-associated > Plants > Peat... | reverse complement strand
TTTCAATTTCATGATTTTTTAAATCCCACTTTTGTGAGTGATGTGGATTTAATGCCATCCTAATGGGATGGAAGTCCATCCATGAAATCTCAAGATGAAATAAAGTTCATCCAAGAAATACAGTCTACAGTTTTATCTCATCCATAAAGTGTAGTTTATTCACAATTTTATTTTTTGCATTAAAAGTGATCAATATTCCATGGATGCATAGGCATAAAATATCATTCATCAATTTTCAATGGGGGGATAGATGAAAGTTCATCAATGAATCCAAAGGTTGCTAGAAGGGACTGTAACCAAAAAGAGAGGGTGCCGAGACAAATCAACAATTCTGACTACCAGCATGGGCATGAACAGAGTGGTCTCTTTGCCGATCTCCTCAGGCAAACCACAAATCGCTAACCGTTTCTCGTTAAACTCATCACAGAATGCGCCTACTTGCATACACAGATCCTTGAATAGAAATAGTTCATATATCCACAAATCGGTAGAACAGACAATCAGAAATCACAGCTCACACCTTGCCTTTCATGAAAATTTCCAGAGAGCACAAGCTTTCTAACTTCCTTGTATTCATCAAGGATCAGACACTTATGAAAGTCTAGCCCTTACAACACTGTTTGGCCAAGTTGCTGGCGCAGCGGAAGAAATTGCAACCTAGCCAAGTTCTCAAAACAGCTCTCTACACAGCTTTAGACAACTCTCTACAACTCTTTATTACCTCCAAGTCCGTCCTTCTCCGTCTCCCATCTGCCTTCCTGATGACATCGTCTGGATCTTTCAGCTGCTCGCTCTCCACTGCCTCGTGTCCTCTTCTCCTCTTGTCCTTTCGCTGACCTGCCTTCCTTCCACCTCCCCTCATCAATGGAGCTCCATCCCTCAGCATCATTGGCGTCACCTCTTCCCTGTACTCCATAATAGCCCAACAAAGAGAAAAAACCTCCCCAGGCAACGTCCGTAGCAGTAATCTAGAGATTTCGGCTGTAGAAATGACGACTAATAAATCAAAAAGCAAACCTTAAAAGCATGCCGTGTTCACACCAGTGAGGTGCCCTATTGTTCGGTCACAGGACATCTCTTGGCTATGAACATCCTAGGAACATATGTGTGAGTCATGGCCTTCAACAATCAGCCAAACATCCCTTTATATGCTTCTTGGAAAAGAAAATAGGGGTTTACCTAAGGAGGTTTAACACAACAATCAAGTTCAATGATTTGAATTCGCATGTGGTGTCTACATTTCATGGATGAAAAAAATTATAGATTGTATTTCTCGGATAGAATTTATTTCATCTTGAGATTTCATGAATTTTTCATGGATGGACTTCCATCCTATTATGATGGCTTCAAATTCACATCACTCACAAAAATGGATTTTTTAAAAATGAAATTTGAAGTCAAAACCTTTCAATTTTCTCTCAAAGGTTCAAAATTTTTATTTAGGGGTGATTTGAATTTTGAAAGGGCTCCTCACAAGCTCCAAAGACCCATCAAGTCAACAAAAAAATAACAAGAAAGAAAGAGAGAGAGAAGGAAGGGAAAATGACAGAGGGAGCCCTAGGAGCTGGCAGGAGAAAAAGAAAGACAAACAAACAAAAAAGGGCAGTCTGATATTCTTGGGCAAAAGTTTGGGCAAACCCGGAAAAGACATTCATGCCTTGGACAGCCCAAAGTTAATTTTTGTGAGCAGTTTGAAGCTCATTCAGGCAATCCATTAGGGGAAGTGGACCCGGCAATTTGGCAAAATAGTAAAATAGGGTATGCAAGATAAGGCTTTAGGAATTTGCTTGATAAACATTAATTTTGCTCAATATTTAGCCATGTGCTTGTGTAAGCATAAAGTATGGTATTTAGAATAGTGTATGGTGTTTAGCATTGCATTTCACATAAAATTATTGTGTTTTAAACTTAAACGGTTGATTATGTCATGTGGGGAATTGCAAGAATAAGTTGTTCTAGCTAATAAAAAATAATGTACTTAAATGATTCTTAATACACATTATTCAATGAATGAAATCCTTAATTTTGGGAGGATATGGGAGCTGACATCTTGCAAAAGGAGGGAGGGGGGAGATGCGATCATAAGGCCCCTAAAAAGGCATGATCAAATATTTTAAAATATTTTAAACATGACACTTTTATTATAAGAAATATATCATTTATATTATATTATTCCAACTATATTCACATAGATTTTTCATTTAATTTTGGATCAATTTTAAAAAATTGATTGAAGTTTCCAAATCATTTATTCAAAAACAATTTGTTTAAATTATGTCCATCTTGATGAGATCTTGATCTAAATATCTACTAAAAATTTTTAATTAAATTTTAATATAATGAATATATGATTGATATGATATTTTTAAGTGATTTTAGGATTTCAAATTAATTTTGATTCAATTTTGCTTACATTTGATTGAATTTTTTTGTCACGAATTATTATTTAATTATAACACTAAGTTTAACTTAGTTAAGCTTAATTTTAATTAGTTAGGCTAATCTAGTTTACCTACCTACCATTTTCCAATGTGAACAAGTTCAAATTTTTTCATGTTGGGATATGATCCTTTGTTGTGTGATTTCAAATCATTTTTGATGATTTGAAATTTTATAACATTATGTTTTTCTATTTTGTAGTTTTTTTATGTTTTCATGGTTTTTCATTTGCACATCCTGTGTCGTTTCATGTTTTTCTGTGTTTAAGATTTGAATTCTTACATATTGCTTTCAATTATACTATACAAGTTAACCTTGCAAAGAATGCAAATTGGGCACTCGTATTATGTCAACACCTCATGCAAAATGTTACACAATAAACATGACAACAAACAAATCCAATGTGCCCTAGACTTTACATAAGTTGGAGATATATGGTTATAGTTTTTTTTTAAATAAAATTATTCAGGTTGTAAAACACAACAAAGTTCATTAATTACACAATGATTCTAATGGACTACCAAGAATGAAATCAGAGGACAACTCCCATTAGGTAGGTCAACAATACAAGTTACAAACTACCTACCTACTAATAGTTATTATAAACTATTTATTATACCTAAGTTAGTATAATACCTACCTATCTAGTTAATATTATACACTATTAATAAGGTTAAATACTAGTAATTACATACTTACACTACCAAAAATCTTATAATATGTAACCATTCAATTTGTGACTACATGCGATTATTTGTCATTTGCAACTATGTTTTATCAATTTTACAACTAATCACCATCCTTTAAAATTTATGACTATTTTTACGATTATGGTGTGATTACAAAATTGTACATCTTTCCATATTAACGAGCTTTTTGGATTTTTCATCCAAAAAAAGTTCCTATATTCATTTAGTCACAAAATTAATTACAACTTGATTACGTATTATGTTGTGTTTATACATTTAATGTAGACTAGTGTTTTGCAAACAACATTAAAATATATAATTCAGTTTTTATTCAAGGTATGTTAAATATTTTTAAAACATATTTAACATGTTGAAGTGCATTTAGATTGTATTTAAGGTATATTAAACATATATTTGCCCACATTATAGGCATATTCAATTGAAAAAAAATCATTTTGAATTAATATGGTTCCTTTAAAAATATAACATCTTTATTAAAATATAATTAAATTATAGTACCAAGGTCATATTAATATGATATAAGCATTGTATTAAACCAAAATTAAATATTCATAAATTATTATTATCAAATAATTGATTAATTAATATAAACTATGAGGTAAATAAATTATTTATTTACTTATTCTAACTATTACCAACCAATTAAGTAATCACTTATTATTATTTATTATTTCAAAAAAAAAAGTTGATTCATTAGATGTTATATCATAAATTGATACAATAATTATTCATTATTCATGAATTCTATATATTAATTAATTGATTAGTTAAAAAAATATGCACCATAGTTAATTGATTGGTATTTAATTTTTATTAAAAGATCAGTAATTTTATAAATATATATTATATATTTAATATTTATCATTGAATGATTTTTCAATCATTTATTAACTAGAAATTAATATTTATGATTTAATTATTACAAAATAACTAATAATAACACATATTTAATTAATTTAATACTAAATTTTTAATATAGGACTTTATACAATTTGGTGTATGGAATGAACTCCACCCAGTGGCCACCAAATTTAACAATTAATGATCTTTTTGACGTGAATGTCACATTATAATTTTTTTCAATTACATTATTTCCAAATAAAAACAACTTTGTAACCAACAATTCCAAAAAGATCCATGTACACATTATGTTAAAAACATTCATATCAAATCTAAGACAAGACTATGAATTTTCATGAGTGATTGAAAGCCAAATGTTAGTGCTCTCATCTAACATCAAGATACTCAACCCTTTGAATTTGAAACAAGAAGAAAGGCCAAATTGGTGAAACTACATCATACTATCACACAAATTTTACTAATACTTTTCAAATATATATACGCCATAAAACTTTTTAAAATATAATTGAATGTTTGGTGGCCACCAAGTGAAACATAAAAAATTGTAAGCTATGGGAACCAAATGACACAACTCCCATTGAAAATAAGGAAAAGAAACTCAATGTTTTAAATCTAATATATTGACAACATGCTAAAATTCTAACAATGGCAACTTGATCCATCCATGTTAATTGTATAATAACAAATCTATTATGTTTCAAATTCCATATATAATTTAAATAGTATTTATTCTAATGCCTAGCAAGTGATAATACATAATAGATTATCAAAGTCACAAGTATATGTTCCCAATAAACAAAAATAAAAATTCATTTTCTAAAATACTTGAATAAGGCGCAACATACCAATAACAACAATGTCTATGCATGCAATTTTATTATTCATGTTATAACAAATCCATTCTTTTTAGGGCTTTACATACCAGGTAGGAAAGTTGACACCTGGTGGCCACTAGAGATTAAGGATCATGTGGAACAAAATATATTATTAATTATTAGTCTTTAAGAATGTACATGGATAAATTTCAGCAAAGAATATTTTTATTAAACCATACAACACAAAATTGCCAAAAAGATTTAAAATGACAATCCAATCAATACAATGATATAAAAAACATCAAAATTTTGCAAATATAATTTAGTCAATGTCACCAAGAGCTGTCACAAATTGGTTGTCATTCTAAAAAAATTAATCTAATAAAGTAAAATTTCTGAGTAATTATTCAAATGATTAATTATCTGATTATTCCTTATTTAATAATTCTGAAATATCTCATTAATTATGATTTTTTTTCAATAATCTGATCTAATCACTTAATCAATAATTATGGTTAATAATTAATGACTATTAATTATTAAATATTTAGTCATAGGTTAAATTGTCTTGCTATTATTAATTATTGATTCAAATTGATTGAATGTTTACTTAACAAATTAATAAAGTTTGTATGTTTTTTTTGTCTAACACCTATCATTTTTATGAATTCATATTTTTAAATATAAAATAGTAATATATCTATTACTTTATTAATATTTATTAAACTATGTGATGGTTATTATTTATTAATAAAAATTTATGGTTAATAGCTAATAAATACTAATTAGTTAATAGTTAGTGAATTATAAAATAAAAAATAATTAATGATTCACAAGTTAAATTTTTTAGTTAATATTAATGATTATTTAAAATTATTTAATATTTACTAACTAAGTTAATAAGTTAGAAATTAAATATTTTATAGTTATTATTCAAGAATTATTAATCAATTAGTTCTTTTTTAGATAATTTATTATCTAATTATTTTTTATTTGACTAACCTAATCACTATCATTTTTTAAATGTTTATTTTCAGAAGTAGAAAATGATAGTTTTTTAAAAAGTAATTGAATAAATTAAAAAATATGTTATTTTATAAGCAATTGCCAAATAGTTTGATATATTAAAAATAATAATGATTAAGTTGTGAATTGACTAATTAATTGAATATTAAATATTTATTTCTTGAAATAATTAATTATTAGTTTTGAATTAGTTAATAGGTTAGTAGGTATTAAGTCTTTAAACTACATATGCTAGGGTTTAGATAAATATTAAATGGTTTAGGCCTAGGTGTCACCTTGTTTAGCTTTAGCCCAACCTAGGGGCCACACATGCTACATTAATTAGTAGGCTAGGATAATTAATGAATAATAAGTTAGGTTAATTAGTAATATGTTGGGCTACATAGGTAGTTAGGTATTAATTAAATAAAATAGTTAGCTAGGTAGTTGTTAGTAGGTAGTTGTGACTAAATTGCAACTGGGTTATAACTAGATTCCAATTAGGTTACAACTAGTTTGCAACTAAAATGTTTATCCCATATTTTTTGTCTTCCATGATAAATTTTTAAACTTTATAAAAAGACGAATTTAAAATGTTGGAAAATTGGAAAAACATTTGGAATAACCATTTGGGATGAACTAATCACAATAACTTGACCTTAAAGGCTAAACTTAAAATGAAATAAATTTTGATTAATTAGGTGGCATTTGGCCTAGGTCTAAGCTTACCCTAGGTGGTTTAAATCATGCCTAATCGAGGTTCAAAACTAGCTTAGGTGATATGTAACCCTATGTGGGCCACATGTCAACAAACTATTGGTTGGACATTTGGGCCATGTTTTAATAAACTATTAGTTGAATATTTGGGCCACATGTCAACAAACTATTCGTTGGACTTTTTGTTTAGCCTAATTGTATTATAGTTGAAAATAACTGGATGGCCTAATTGGAATATAGTTGACATTTCAGCTCAAATTTTTATGACATTATGATTGTTAGCAAATGAAGTTCATCCCTAGGGGGGTTACAATTGAAAACAACCATTAATTATAATGGTCAACATCATTTTTGACTGAAATAATTGTGCATGGCTATTGGCGTGGTGTTAACACATGGCCATGATCATCAATTACAATTTCAAGCTTGACTTGTACTTGTCAACTCCTATGGTAACTAATTGGAAAAAATAATTGACAATTGAAGGGTTGTTTTTAACTATCCTATATATAAAAGCAAACATGGTGTCTATTTGTTTGTCTGTCTGTGGCAACAAAAACAAGACGAGGTCCTGAAACGAGCGAGGTCCTCAAAACTTTCGAAGACCTGAACCGAGGTGGCCAGAATCCTCAATAAAGGACCTGAATTGAGATTATCAGTACCCAGTCCAGTCCAGACCTTGAAACAGACCTGAAACGAGGTTCCCAGAAAGAAAACCCGTCGTTGGGGACCTAAAACGAGGTCCTCAGAGAGAAAAATCGTCGTTAGGGTCCTGAAACGAGGATGCACTCTTTTACTCACCAACACTGAATTTGTTTTTTTTTTAGGAATTCATAACAGCCGTCTTTGATTTGTTTGGGAGAACGATTGTGATGAATCCTAAGAACCGACCTGATAACCATCGGGGGTCTGTTCCTGTTTTTCAAAAGAAGTTTGAGACAATAACCTAGACCGACGGTTCTTTGATTCTGATGTTTTCTAATGAGAAAGAACCGGAGGTTCTTTTGTTTTTCAAAGCATTGCGACTGGCAATTCTCGGTTTCGGACATATTGAAGAAGAATCGATAGTCGAACACAGGTCTGGTTCAGTGTTGGGTGCTGCTTTTGAGTCTTTAAAGAACCACTGGTCCAGGTCCTTTAAATATTTCAGACCCTAAGAGCCCCCTGCTTCCTGTTCATTGAAAAAACAGGCCAAGGTAGCCACTACAGGAGGCCGAGCGAGGTGCCACGGGTGGTTAGAGTTTAAAGAAACCGGGGGTGTCGCGCCCCCAAGTTCCTCGTAGACCCACTTAAGGGTCCAAATATGCGGCGATGCAGAAGCGGTTGGAACTTGGGGCACGATCCCGACTTCTAGCACTAGAGGGGGTGAGAGGGGCGTGCTAGAAGTCCCGTGAAAGACTAGGAAGAGTGGACAAGCTTGACTCACTCACATGGACCCTCCATTAACCACTCCAAGTGGTTAGTCCAAAGTTGAAACACCTTTGGTGCTAGGAAGAGCCACGGCCCGGACCTTGGGGAGACCATCACCTTCCCCTTTAGAACTCATCATGGAACCTTTTTGGTGTTGGGACAAGCCACGGGTGAACTCAGACTCACTTTGAGCACACACACACTCCGGGCTCGGGAATAAGCCACCACCTCACTCCCTTGGTGGGGAAGCTAGCATCTCCCCCCCCTTGGGGAAGCCAACCACTTCCCCCTTATGGTATACTCTGTGACTCTCCACAAAGCCCACATCCAAATGGTTATTTTTCCCGGGGCTCCCGCGCGGGAGTCCCAGAATCGCGCCAAATGGGACTCCCGGGACTTTGAATCCCCATAACTTTGCGAGCAGATCTCCGATCGTAATGCAATCTAAAGCAAAGTTGTAGCTCTCATTGAGAGCTTTCCAACGCCGTGTTGCACTCCCGAATCGGACATCGGGAAGAGGTCGATTCCCGACTTTTAGTGGTTGGGAGTCAAATTGGCAGTTCGACTCCCGGCCCTTCTTTTGGCCATAACTTGTGTTACAAATGTCCGAATGAGCAATGCGACTCATTTTAGACATCTACGCTTCAAGAGCTTTCCAGTGATATAAAGAACGCCACAATCTATTGAGGGTTTGACCCCTGCAATCGCTCTCTGAAGTTTCAGGAGTCCACCGAGACTCCATCTCCCCAAGTGGGAGTTGCCTTGGGAGTGTGAGTGTTCACTCCCTCACACTCCCTAGCACTTTCTTGCACTCCCGGTAGTATGTGATGTGACTCCTGGGCTTCCTCTTGGCTTAACTCCCGGGCTTCCTCTTGCCTTAGCTCCCGGGCTTCCTTTTGGCTTAACTCCCGGGCTTCCCTTTGGCTTAACTCCCGGGCTTCCCTTTGGCCCGCACCCTTGCAATTCCCTTTGCCATGGTCGCGAGCCCAAGCTAAGGTTGCGACAGGGGGACTTCACAGTGGCCGAAGGTCACGGGCACCCACTCGTAATTGTAATTGAGGACGAGTTGAACCCATAGTTGGAAAAGAGGGGGTTTCTATTAATGAATCAAAGACAAGGTTGGGGGGCAAAAATAGATGGCAAAGTGGGAGGCATGGAAATATGTTTTGGGGAGGGAGGCAATGTCTCGTCCTCATTAAAGGAATCACACAAATTGATGGATGCCAAAGTCAACAAAAGGACATTGTTCACATCTTCTTTCGATTTCTTTTTGATAAGGAAAGGGAGGAGGCTTTCGTTTGCATTTATAACAAATGCTCCAATTCCAAGAATGACAATGGGGTCTTGTGAGCTTATAAGAAGGTAGTCCACAACCTTTTTATATTAGCTGCCCCTTGAGGGGCATTTCTTTGTATTGAAAGTGTGAGAGCGAAAGGGCTACACCAGGGTGGCAATGCCTGCAATCTACTGAAAGCTTCTCTCACCACTGCAAAGCATGCCACAGCAACTGGAACATTTTCGCCCACATTCCTTTCCTGTACAGCTTTCTGACTCTTTTGACAGTTTTGAGGGTACTACTTACTTTTACAGTTAGCTATGTTTCTTGAGTGCTAGCCAACGTCATGACTGAGTCTTCCCCATTGCTTATGGAAATGTGACAAAAGCACAGGACACAAATTTCTAAGATACAGAGAGATTGTATCATGGTTTGCATAAGATTTGTGTCAAATCATTATACCAAATGATTTTGAAAAACATAGGTGATAGATGATGAAGTCAGTGTGTAGTTATGGCACCTCCGCTACTCAAGATCAAAGCTGTAGTTCTGGGCCAGAGTGAACCAGCACCCACCCAGCACATCATCCACTGTATGCCCGGTATAACTCAGTTGTGGATGAACCTTGGATGAAGAACCTCAACTGAATTAATATCTGGTTTCACTTTGGTAACCCTTTAGTGGTCCTACACCTATAAAATAGGTGACTACCAAGTAAATGAATGGTTTATAGTTTATACATAGGTAAGAGCTGTTCTTACTACCTACCTACTAGCAGCCTGCTTTTGGGTTGTTATCAGGTAGGTGATAAAAAATAGGTGACTGATCTAACCACCGTGGTTAGTTTGAGAACTGGATGAACTCAACAGAAAACTATTTCCTGACCACTCAACATCCATACATCCTTCACGGTGTGGGGGTCGCTCTGGCCGTTCCGTTGTACTTTTGAGCTTTGGATATATTTATTGTCTGCCTGAAATCACACACTTAAGATGTCTCTAGTCTCTACCAGTGTTGGGTGGCTATTTGAATTTATTTCATAACCTTTGGTTCCAGTTATTTCAATACTTTAAAATCAAAGAACCTCCTGTTTCAAATTTTTTGAAAACTTAATCTAGAATCCCAAGAACATCCAGTCTTTGAGGGGGAAATTTCAGAATTGAAGAACCTTTAGTTCTGCGCTTTTCAACACCCTCAAAGAACCCGTGATTTTCATGAAACAAGTGAAAAAAGAACCAATTGTTTTATAGAAGGTTATTTGATTGGTTGCCATATTTTGTTTGGAGCAATGCTGTTAAGTATCACAATCAGTTCTTAATATTTTT
>Ga0209611_10014420_pt1 | contig 10559 bp, 7 predicted proteins | sample S1TSphgellanicum_3_FD_187693 | JGI IMG/M metagenome (GOLD analysis project Ga0209611, IMG submission 187693) | Host-associated microbial communities from peat moss isolated from Minnesota, USA - S1T2_Fc - Sphagnum magellanicum MG (SPAdes) (version 2) | ecosystem: Host-associated > Plants > Peat... | reverse complement strand
CGCATACTGGGTACTTCTCTATCTAGTGCAAAGTTCCTTGCGACATTGAACTAGGGCAAAAGCATTTTCAGCTGCCTCTGAGGGGATTAGATACTTTTCTATCTTAAGTGGTGCATAGGAAGCTAACGTCTGTTAAGTCTGGTTCTCTCAGAGAGAATTGAGTAACGTTGTCATAAGCAAAATACAAACATTTGTTTAAGCATACTGGAGGAAGACAGAACAGAAAGAAAAACATTTACTGAAGACTTCAAAACAACCAAAATGTGTAGATTTGATGGCCATATACACCAACTGACATCTTGTTACAGAAGCGAAACAGAGATTGCAATATACAGATTATTCAGAATAGAAGCGCTTGCACATGAGACAATAAGAACTGCAGCAATTTGCACAGGTGAACAAGAAAGAAGGGAGCTCCCTCTTGATTGCAGCATTTTGTATGTGGCCATAAAGACATACTGATCTGCACCAGAGTTTCATGTTCTGGTTTGCTCTTGAGCTCTTCCACACGATTCTGAGTACCTTTAGTGATTGACTCTCTTCAAATAGGAAGCTACAGAAGACTCTCAACATCCCAAACATGATGGCAAACTGATCTGCACCAGAGTTTCATGGTTCTAGTTTTGATCTTGAGCTCTTCCACAGGATTCTCAGCACCTTCAAGTGATTGACACTCTCTTGCAAGAGGAAAGCTAGAGAAGAATTTCAACATCTCAAAACATGGTGGTGTTACAGATCTGCACAAGATTTCCATGGTTCCAGTCTTGATCTCAACATCTTCCACAGGATTCCAAGCACCTTCAGAGTGATAGACACGACACTCTCTTGCAAGAGGAAGCTATAGAAGAATCCAACCATCTCAAACATGATGGTGATACATGCAACCAAAATGGTGGCAGCAGCACCAGTGCAAAACATCTAACAACATTCGAGGACATGTCAGAGAAAAGGAAGGAGCTTCCTCTCCATTCAGTAGCCATTTTCAACCTGGCCATAAGAAGACAGACATACCAATCTGCGGTGGCAGATTTTCTTCTTGCTTTGGTTTTTCTTCTTCTTTTTCTTCCCCAGGGTTCAGGGCACCATAAGCAAGCTGCAAAACAAAGCTTTCATTCTGAAGAAACTACAGCTTCCTTTTTCTACTTGCAGTACCTATCAGCCTTCTTCTTGACTCGTTCATCAAGAGCTGCTTCTCTTGACAGCACTTCCGGAATCACATAACCAAATCTCTTGGTCTCCACTGGGAAAAGCTCCTCGTACTTCTTGCTCTTCTTGCCATCCGGAGCGTGGCCTGTACCTGTGTCGATGTCATACACCGGTTTTCCACTTTTCTTTCCTGATTCTTCTCCTACTACTTCCACCTCTGCAACAGGATCCGTGGCTTCTTCTTCTTCAGTCCCCAGCTGCGCCTTCTTCTTGTGGTTCTTCTTCTTCTTCTTCTTGTCTATCGTTTTTTCCAGACCTGGCCCGCCTTTGAGACTCAGCTTCCCACCTCTCACTTTCTCGTAGGATGAGGACATTGCCGCAAGCTTCACCTTCTTTCTTTTTTTCTCAAGAGAATCAACAACGCGTACACTCCAAAATCCAGAAACCCTACTCCATCAGCTAACCGTAAAACGATGCCAGAAAAAACTGTGAAACAAACCGAAGCGCAGTTGAGATGCCGCCACTCTTCCTACGTCCTCCCGCTCGCTCTTCTCCACAACCGCTTGCCTGCACGCTCCGCTCTACTTCCCCCACCCCTCCTCCTCCTCCTCCTTCTCCTTCTTCTTATCACCGACCGTAAGAAGAACCTCAAAATATCGTCGACAAAGAAGAGATCATCTCTTCGCCAACGGCCTGGCTGTTTTCTTCACATAGAACAACACTTTTGCATCTGTCGCTTGCGAAGTGGGTCCCAAGCATCCAACGACGATCGATCTCGACTGGCGCAAAACATTCTGCGAACTGACTGACGCCAGCGTTCGACGAGGACGACGAGCACCAAACCCTAACCCTAACCCTAACAGCAGGAGTGCACGCAGTGCACTCTGACGAAGAAGCTTGCAATAGTGTATCGAGATCTTCTCGCGCGCAGCAAGAGGATCATGAGTTCATGACGTGCAAGGAAGGAGGGGTAGGCTAAAAGTGGGGAAGGAGATGGGAAGACAGTCAAGATCGAGAGATTGTTTGTTTTGGTGTGTTTTGTTAGCTGAGTAGGGAAGAAGAAGAAGAAGAAGAAGAAGAGGGTTTATGCAAGCAAGCATGGCGATGAAGGAAGCGGATCCTGCGTTAGGGTTCTTGACAAGGAAGGAAACGGAGGTGAAGTTGCCACGTCCCACGCGGGTGAAGAACAAGACTCCAGCTCCTGTGCAAATCACCGCGGAACAGATCCTCAGAGAAGCGCGGGAGAGACAGGAGGCTGAGATTCGACCCCCGAAGCAGAAGATCACAGACGCCGAGGAGCTTGCGGAGTATCGTTTGAGGAAACGCAAGGAGTTCGAAGACCTGATACGTAGAGTGAGATGGAACACGAGTGTGTGGGTGAAGTACGCACAATGGGAAGAAAGCCAACGAGACTTCGCCAGGGCGAGGTCCATATGGGAGAGAGCATTGGAGGTAGATTACCGCAACACTACTCTGTGGCTCAAGTATGCAGAGATGGAGATGAAGCATCGGTTCGTCAATGGCGCAAGAAATGTGTGGGATAGGGCTGTCTCTTTGCTGCCACGCATCGACCAGCTATGGTACAAGTACATTCACATGGAAGAGATGCTTGGGAATGTAGCAGGAGCAAGACAGATACTTGAGAGATGGATGACATGGGAGCCTGATCACCATGGCTGGTCTGCATACATCAAGTTTGAGCTTCGGTACAACGAAATTGAAAGAGCAAGAGCGATTTATGACAGGTATGTGCAATGTCATCCCACTGTGAAAGCATGGGTCCGATATGCCAAGTTCGAAGTGAAGAATGGCGAAGTTGGGAGAGCCAGACAGTGCTACGAGCGTGCCATTGAGCAATTGGGTGAGGATGGACAAACCCAAGAGCTGTTTGTTTCTTTTGCTGAATTCGAGGAGAAGTTCAAGGAGGTGGAAAGAGCGAGATGCATTTACAAGTATGCCTTGGACCATATCCCAAAGGGACAGGCAGAAGATCTTTACAGGAAGTTTGTGCAATTTGAGAAGCAGTATGGTGACAGGGAGGGTATTGAGGATGTGATTGTGGGCAAGAGACGATTCCAATATGAAGAAGAGATTAAGAAGAGTCCATTGAATTATGACATCTGGTTTGATTATTGTCACCTGGAAGAGAGTGTTGGTGATAAGGCACGAATCCACGAAGTGTATGAGCGAGCTATAGCAAATGTGCCTCCAGCAGATGAGAAACGGTATTGGCAACGATACATCTATCTCTGGTGAGTTATGATGGCAAGAACAACTCTCTTGGACTGTTCTTTTTTTCTTTGTGGATTTGTGTGCAAGCTTTAATCTCTTTCCACTTCTATCTTGCTCAATCTGATCTGGGTCTGTTGAACTTCTGTTATACTGGCATATCAGGATCAATTATGCATTGTATGAGGAGTTGGAGGCTGAAGATCTGGAGAGGACTAGGGAGGTCTACAGGTAAGCAATTCTAATCTACGTAAGTTCAAAAGGCACAACACTTGTTGTGCTTCACAGCAGGATTTTTCAGTTCATATTGCAGCTTAGAAATGTGGGAAGAGGAGGAGGTCAAGAAACACATGTATTTCATCAAGTCAGGGATTCTCACCCACAAGTCTGCATCAATCCATAGTTCCAGATTGTAAGCTGTATTACATGTGTTTCAGATGACTGATTCTGGGGTTTTTGTGCTGTTGCAGAGAGTGTTTGAAACTGATTCCACATAGGAAGTTCTCGTTTGCCAAGATGTGGTTAATGGCAGCACAGCTTGAGATACGACGGAAAGACCTTAAATCTATGCGGCAAATCTTGGGATCTGCTATTGGCATGGCACCAAAGGATAAAGTATGTAATACCCTCATCAATGTCAAGAATTTGGTGCCAGATGAGTTTTAGCACTTGATTCTCTGCCTAGTCTATTGGTCTGAGATCAAGAAGAAATTGACATTTCTTCTCCCTGTAACATTGTGAGGTCAACTTAAGCCTGATTGTGGTGGGGGTTTGATTTGCAGATTTTCAAAACATATATTGAGATAGAGTTGCAGCTTGGTAATATAGATCGATGTCGAAGATTGTATGAAAAGTATCTGGAGTGGGCACCAGCCAACTGCTATGCCTGGAGCAAATTTGCAGAGCTGGAGAGGTCTTTAGGAGAAACTGAGAGGGGCCGGGCTATTTTTGAACTTGCCATTGCACAACCTGTTCTTGATATGCCTGAATTGCTTTGGAAGGTGGGGTTACATTCTTTTTTATCAAGGGTCTGTGATGTTTATCAAATGGGTGAGCATGCTTTTGTGCTTATCAAGACTGTATGTATGCTTTTTCCTCCCACAATGGTTAAGATGTTCTCTGTTGACATGGAGTATTCTCCCATGTGTATAGGCATACATTGAGTTTGAGATTTCCGAAGGGGAGCATGAGCGGACAAGGCAACTGTATGAGAGGCTGTTGGACCGTACAAAACACTTGAAAGTCTGGGTTAGCTTTGCCAAGTTTGAGGCAACAATGGCATCAGAGGAAGAATCTAGGGCACAAGAAGAAGGCAGGGAGCCTGATCCGGACAGGTTACTGGCAGAAATGAAGGAACGAGTGAATAAATCCAGAGGTGAGTCTTCTGCATTGAGGTCAATTTAGTGTGTTTTCTTGTACAATTTCTGGACATTAGAGGTCAAATGGTTGGCTAAAATGCACACTGATTTTGTCCATCCGGTGGTCCAGCAATTTTTGAGAGAGCTTTTGAAAGCTTGCAAACAACAGCACCTGACCAGAAAGAGGAGAGAGCTATGTTGCTTGAGGAATGGCGGGATACAGAGCACAGCTTTGCAGACCTTGGTGATGTGGCAACTGTACAAAGGAAGATGCCACGGAGAGTGAAGAGAAAGCGGCCCATCTCTGCAGAAGATGGGACACCTGCAGGGTATGGAGTTTCATTCTCATCTAATGAACTTCCTCTCTTGACTATTTTTTTGCTCACATAACTGCAGTTCATTGCTTGAGCATCCACAGGGAAGAGAAAGAGGAAGAGCTTGCTGATAATTTTTTGATGTTGGACTGCACCCTGAATGATCTGTGCAGGTTTGAGGAGTACACGGACTACATCTTTCCGGAGGAGTCAGGCATGGCTCCCAACCTTAAGATTTTGGAAGCAGCTTATAAATGGAAGAAGCAAAAAGTGGGCTTTGATGAGGATGATTAATAGTCCAAAAGTGGGAAATTATGCATCTCCGCATTCTTGTACATAGTGAGTTTGGAAAACTACAGCTAATGTTTCCGGTTGGGTATGCATTTGGCAAAGCATACAAGCTGACTCACAGTGCAATTCTCTGCCTTCTGCGGTGTTATTTTTCTGCATTTGGTTCTGATGCATTGCAGGGATCTTAGTCCCATTTGTAAGAGTCTTAGGATGTAACTAGCAAAGATGCAAACCTGAAAAGCACAGATTAGATTGTTTGTATTCAGATTGGGTTGCAATTCCCAAACAACATGACTAAAAGTAGCACACTAAACCAGGAATGCAATCAGTACAATTACAACACGAGGAATTACTGATGTACAAGTATGCTCAAGTCTTGCAGTAGCATTTTTGATACTTGCTAAAAGCCAATTTCCAGTCTTTGTAACATGAAATTTTTACACAGCTTTCAATAGTTCGACTTTTATTGAGATTATCTTTGCTTGTGTTGAGAAGGAAATGATGTTTACATTGAGAAGATGCTACTACTTTAGATGCTTTTTGGCTTGAACAAAAAAAGATGAGATTTTATTATGTGGAATAAATTCTGACCATTTAGATGTAATGTAAACAAAGCTGGTTTTCAAGATCCCACCCATCGGTTGGATCTGCCTTAAAAGGAGAGACTATGGAACAATTTAGTTTTCACCACATTTTGAGGGATGTTCACCAGGGGTTTCTATGAGCTGTGAATTCATCTCTTGGGAACTTCATGCAACACTTATTTTAACTTGTTTTTTTTTCTTTTTTTTTCTTTTTTCCCCAATTTTGTGTCATCAAAAAATTGGCAAGATTTGGCCAATAATATATGAATTTACTTTATGAAACCAAAGTTTTGTATAAAAAAGAAACACTTGGTTGAACTTGCTATACCACCAGCAGTAGTAAAAGCATGGCCTTTGTAGTATATTTTGGATGAAATATTATAGTAAAATTGATTTGGGCTGAGAAATATGCTCATGGAAGCTGTCAGAACATCTCCAATGGTGCTCAGTATGCGATCCTGTAGGATAAAATTGGATGATGCAAAGTCAAAATATGCCAAGTTGGCTCAGTAAAACTGGTTTGGGATCAGCATCACTGCACAGTGTGCGGTGGTTGGTACAAGGTGCATGCAGAGAAGAGTGTAATAAATATGATCTGACTGCTACTGAGTGTTTCTGATTGGCCCATCGTAATAATTGGTTCAGGAGTGGTTCGCTATTAGTAGTCCCCCATCTATTTGCTGTCCCAGCTTCAGTTTTATGGGTGGGGTTGCAAAAAAAGTAAATAACTAAACTTGGATGTGAAACATATTTTTGCAACTGTGTGCAGCTGGAGATGCTAAAACACTACACAATAATATCAATATATTGTTCAAGCTAAGCCTACTTTAAGCTTTGGGACATCAAAACTTGGTATGGTTTTATCATGACAATTTGTGACATGTTTTTCAGAGCAAATGCTGAGAAGATATAAAATGTTGTGGCAGATGTTTTCATTTTGGGTGGGTATATTCATTTTAATATATTAGCTAAAGGTTAAGTTCAAAATTTTAATAAAAAAATCAGCTGGCTAAATGTAAATAAGCTTTGAGAATTTCCAAACTGTGTAAGGGTAGAAAGGCTTTGCAAAATAATCAGTTCAGATAAAGATCAATGATGAACATTTATGCTCTTTAGAGCATCTCCAGCGGTGCTCAGTTATAACCCTTTGAAAATATTTTTCACATCCAAGTTTAGTTATGTACTCTTTTGCAACACCACCCATAAAACTGAAACTGGGACAGCAAATGAGTGGGGGACTACTAATAGCAAACCACCTGGACCAATCATTATGATCGGCCGATCAGAAACACTGAGTAACAGTTAGATCATATTTGTTACACTCTTTTCTGCAGGTGCAGAGCGCTATTGCACCATTTACCAGCCACGGCAACATGCACAATTATACGGAGCCAAAACCATTTTCCTGAGCCAAAAAAAACAGCATAAGCTGGATTTAAGGGTAAATATTTCATCATTTATTCAAGCACATACCATGTGAGTATAATAAGTGGATAACTATAGGATAATTTTTTTAAAAATAAAGAAATAGAATTACTTGTGCAATTGGCATTGCAAACATTAAAAACATATGCTTGAAGCATTTTTTTAATAATTGAAACCAGTAATAAAACCTAAAAGGCTCCAAGAGCATATGGTAAGAGTTTTTTCCAAGGTAATATTAAACTAAAGAAAATAAAATACGACATCAAAAAATATTTTTTATATTCAATAATTAGTCACCATAATTTGAACAAATCCATCATAACCACATGAATTGCAAAACATGAAAAATGCATTTATGTGCTATATAGGTAATGGTTTTGGCATATATATATATATATGCACCTTGTCTTTGGCCTTTTCAAAACAATTACCCTCCCCCAGGCATTTCAGACTTACACTCCCCAAGGTAACCGGGTGTTTTCTGAATAACCGGAAAATTCACTGGAATGTTTAGTTATATGGCAATAGGGCCTGCTAATACGGAGCAAAATTATAGTCGATTATACGCTGGAATCGACATGATCAACATTAGGGTGTCGTTTCTAGCTTATAATCGACCTGATCAGAGTTAGGGTTTTGGTTCTCGACGTTTGTTTGTCTGTGGAGGGAGGAGGTTCTTCACTCGGAGCTGAAGAGCTTTACGTTGTGCTCGGAAAGATTTGCAGAGATGGAAGGGAGGAGTGAGGAGCTCGGCGATTTGAAGAATGGCAGGGATTTTTTATGGATCGGTGTGAATTGAAGCCGGGAGAGAAGTAGGTGTGCAGATCGAGAGAGAGAGAGAGAGAGAGAGAGAGAGAGAGAGAGAGAGACATACACAACACACACACAGACACCGAACAGTGAGAGAGAGAGAGAGAGAGAGAGAGATGCAAACGCAGACAGACACGCACGCAGACCTATAGATAGAGAGATAGAGGAAGTTTGTGTTTTTTTCTTGCAGGATGTCTGTGTCCGCAGTGAAGCCATCGGTGCGTTCAACATGGAGCGTTGAATCTCCAGAAGTAGCTGTAGCGCACATGAATGGGAGGAATGGGTACGAGGATTCAAATGGAGGGATACTTGCTTTCGAAACCGAGAATTTCGATTCCAAAGGATTTGTGGATGCGAAGTTCCAGTCCATGACTGAGAAGGTTACATACATCCTTTCCTTTCTCTCTTCTGGAAACTCTAATTAGTACTTTCTTTTTTGTGTGTCATAGGTCTGATCAATCCTTTGCAACGAAGAGCCTTAGTTGCCAGCATTCACGGATTTGATTTGGACGCCAACGAAAATGAGAGTCTGAACCAACTTGTGCTTGAATGCCAGCAAACCCCAAATGCTAAAAGCATTGATCTTCTGCTGCAATATGCAGGGGATTCGGAAGCTTTGTGATGAGCTCACAGACTTGAAGAAAGCATCTGCTGAGGAGATGCGGAAAGCCATATATGCAAACTACGATGCTTTCATTAGGTTTGATGCTTCCTCTTTCTTTCTTATTCTGCTACTATCCATCAATCCCTTTCACATCATCATCATGGCAACTTGGACAATGTGCACAACCTTTAGTTGATAAGCTGTAGTTGCATACAATGAATCTAAGCAGCTCACTACACTAATGACAACATTGCATATCGCAAGTAGCTGTGCATGAGAAGTTTTTGATTTTGTATTTAGAGCTCAATAGTTTTGTTTCAAGAAATGCTTCTTCTTTTTCTTTTATTCCTTTTTTCCTTCTTGCATGCTATAGCAACAGTTTTCTTTTGTGTCTAATTTTATGTTTCAAAGAAAAAGAAAACACCTGCTGAATTATTCACGCAGATAAAGAGGCTGAAACTTGTAGATCTTTATAAGTATTTAGGATTTCTCTCCTTACTTCAGGATTTCAGTGAATTGAGAGATGACCCAATGACTAGGTTATAGAGATTCTAGATCTGAGAACATAACATCAGCCAATCAGCAAACATGAAAATGGAGGAAACCCATCATCACTTAAGAAGAGAGAATACAAAACCTACAACGAAACTGGACTGATTTGAATAACAGGAAATAGCAGTATGTAACTATGATCAATGCTGAGTTTGGGCACACAGTGCCAGTCTCTTAAGTCTCTTACACCACCACTGCATTGTTACAATATAAGTTCAATTGTTGTGTGTCACTGCAATCTCACAAGTGCTGATTTTTTTATTACATGGTTTTTCTACAGCCAAGTCCAGTAGCTGATGAAGTCAGTGGGAAGTCATAGCAGCTAGTCGCTGCTATTCATAGTAAAGGTGATGGTGTGATAGTTTGTGATTGGCACTCATATGGTTGTGACAGCACTCATTCTGGTCATGTTGATTTTGGTTCTGCTGGAATTTACAAAACAGTTGCATTCAAAGATTTTTTGTGGTGTATCCTTTACAATCTCATACATGCATACAGAAATGGTGACTGAGGGTACCTGCGCATAGCAGATGCAACTATTACTGACAGCTGAAGATATGAGGGCTCCTTGGTTTACAATGTCAAGGGTTTTCAGTTTGTAAGAACTCCATGTCTGTTTTGTGAGAGCAGCACGTCACAGGAAATCTCAGAGTTGGAAGGAGAAATTCAAACCATGCGCAACCTGCTTTCATCCCAAGCCACTCTAATCCACATACTGGCAGAGAGTGGAGCCTCCATATCCTCTGGGCCAGCAGGCACCTCTTTAGATACAGATTACTATTCAAAAGATGGCCAAAAGCCCACAGATCTAGAGATTCGTGCAGAGAAGATCCCAGATATCCTTGATGTTCTACTGGCTGAGAGGAAGGTGGAAGAAATGCTTGCTGTCTTGGAGGAAGGAGAGCAGTTAGTGGCTGAAGGACATAACAGAAGTGACACGGATGCAGGATTAACCCAGGTTGCAATTTCAGAGCTCCAAGAAGCCTTGTCAGAACGGAGAGCCAGGCTTGTGGAGGACCTGGCCGAAGCAGTTCAGCATCCTACACTCAGAGGATCAGAGCTCCGATCTGCCATAGCTGCTCTAGACAGGCTTGGTGATGGGTTGCGTGCTCACACACTCTTGTTGCATTCTCACTATGACCGCCTTCAAAGGAGCACAAAGGAGCTCCGGCCCAGTGAAGTCTCAAATGGCGGAGTGTACACAGCTGCACTCTCACAGTTGGTCTTCTCAACAATTGCCCAGGTA
>Ga0209611_10014418_pt1 | contig 10559 bp, 8 predicted proteins | sample S1TSphgellanicum_3_FD_187693 | JGI IMG/M metagenome (GOLD analysis project Ga0209611, IMG submission 187693) | Host-associated microbial communities from peat moss isolated from Minnesota, USA - S1T2_Fc - Sphagnum magellanicum MG (SPAdes) (version 2) | ecosystem: Host-associated > Plants > Peat... | reverse complement strand
GAATAGAAGCGTCTTATAGTCTTCTATAATCTTTCCAAGTTTCATTCCAAGATCTTTTCATAGTAAATCTAGATCTAGATTTAAAGATCTGACTTCCACAACATTGATATGTTGATCTCCTCTCACCTTTTTTTTTTCCTCTTCACATTCTTTCCTTTCCCCGTTCCTCTTTTGCACTTGACAAACTCCTATGATATTAATAGAGACTCTCAAGCTCTAGTTCTAAAGACTTTCTAGCTCTAGATCTCTTTCAACTTTCACATTCAACAACCTAAGTTCTAATACCATGTTAACAAATAGGAGATCTACTCAAGTGCAAACATAAATATTTATTGAAAGGAAACTACAACATGATGCTCACAACACAAAACATAACATCAAGAACTCTTTAACGTTCTTATCACATGAAATACACAAACTTGTGCAATGAAGAAAAGAAAACTAAACCATCAACACCAAGGTATTTAACTAAAAGACCAAACCACAAACAACCAAACTAATATAAGTAAAGAGAGTAATTCAACCTTGTGAAAGTAACCTAATTACTTTCCCACTCTAGTAACTAATGAAACCTAAGTAGTTGAGTTTGAATTCTCAACAAACAACACTTGGAATGTCCAACACCATCGTTTATCTTATTTCTCCATCATTGGAAGGTGTGGTTGACATTTAGAACTCTAAGCAACAATTGGAAAATTCTAAAATTGTTGCAAAAGCCCTTGAAGAAGATTATACTCCTTGGTCACAAATGTTGCTCCAGTGCACGTTTCAAATGTTCTTGTGGTGACCCAAGCTCCCATTATTAAAAAAAATCCTCCCCCTCCCCTATTGAGAATTCAAGCTCAACTAGTTAGGTTTCATTTGTTACTGGAGTAGGAAAGTAACTAGGTTACTTTCACAAGGTTGAATTACTTTCTTTACTTATATTAGTTTGGTTATTTGTGGTTTGGTCTTTTAGTTAAATACCTTGGTGTTGATGGTTTGGTTCTCTTTTCTTCATTGCACAAATTTGTATATTTCATGTGACAAGAACCTTGAGGAGTTCTTGATGTTATATTTCGTGTTGTGAGCATCATGTTGTAGTTTCCTTTCAATAAAGATTTATGTTTACACTTGAATAGATCTCCTATTTGTTAACAGTTACAAAGGTCTAATCATTTTGCAATGAGTTGTATTCCTTATTTGTAGCTTATATATGGTTGCTAATTAGCCCCAACCCATTGCACAAAATATGCTGGCAGACTATGAATGTGGATACATGTGAGCATTGATGAACCATTATGTGTGGAGGTGGATGGTTAGTACACTCAAGAAAGGCCAATTTTAACCTAACACTTTAGTGTATTTAGGTGGTCCATTAGGTGATTAACTTTCAACTCAAGCAAAGTTATCTTGTGAACCTCATTATTAAATAACCAAAGATGTCATTACTAGGAAGACATGGATCATCAATTTTTTAACAATTGGATTATCTAGGTTTAAGGTCCTTTTGCACCTTTTGAATTATGTAGGCTATGATGCAACATGGAATTGTGATAAAAGTAAATTGCTTCAACACATTGGGGTACTTTGGGATGTTACTAGTTCAATATCTCTTTCACTATAATATTGCAACATGTCAATGTATCCTAGGCTATGCTAAAGCACGAAATTTTGCTCAAACTACGAGGTTAGTATGTTTATTTCAACAAGCATGGTAGTTTTTTTAGTTTACCTAATTTTGTTATTGCCTATTTATTAAAAGTAGATTGTAGACTTTAAACCTTAATGTTACTGAATTATTGTTGTTGTGTCATCTAATTTGAAATCTCTATAACCTTTTTATAAGGTCACCTATGTCAATCCTAGTGATGACATTCTTCATTTTGCACATTAAAATTCTTTAAAATTCTTCATTTAGCACTTTGTCATAACATTTTTTACCCGCGAATGTTTACCAAATTACACTGGTTGATCTATAAAATTCTTTAAAATTCTTGCTTCTTTGGGCTTCCATAACATTCTCGCACCAAGAATGTCATAACTATGATGTCAATCTAGTTGTATTTGCTTCTAATGCTACAAGTATTTGAAAAGCAACATCATCAAATTCCACCAAGTATCCAACTCTGAAATATCTATTGAATTTGGTAGAATATAGTGCATGTCAATGACAGACCTTGCAATTTTGAAAGTTATGCCCCTCAGATAGCCTTATATTGCTTCCTTTGCCCGTACTTGTTTCCTTGTGGGACAAAATGTTCATATAGTTAATTACAATTAGGTTGAATATTAATACATGTCCTATTAGAATATTGACTACCTACAAATGCACAATGGATGTTCCAAGTTGGCACATCCAAGTAGAATAATATAATGTTTTAATTAGAAGGTCAATGTGCATGCACACCATTGAGGATTAAACTCTTGAAAGTTTCATATTTATTTTACCTAGTTATTAAGCTGTCCATTCAATACTTGATACCCTAGGGAAAGATGAACATGCAACTATCACGGTCCTTAGTATACTTGCAAATAAATAGATTAAAAGTAATAGGTGAACACAAATGTTCTTGGTGACAAATAATGTTGAGATAGGGATGTGGACAACACTTAGTGGTCGTGCAGAACCATGCTAAGCATACAATGTGATTAGTTTGCTATTGAGGACATCATATGAATGTTAAAATATTATGAATGTCATTCTTCTATTAGTAATGTTATGATCTTTAGATGGGATAATGTGAAGAGGGGGTAGGATGTAATACCAAATCTTGAAATGTGAACTCCAACAATCATCAATTAACAAGAGTGTTTGACACAAAATTTGTTTAACATTACAAGATGGTCCTTGATTACAATCTCATTCACCACCTATCTGTTTCATTGCATAAGGTGGTTATTATGGCTTCTTGGCCATTGATGCCCACTAAGGGCAAAAAATAAAATAGATCATTTGAGGTAGAAAAGAAATGCAAGACTAAGCTACATTCTTTGCCCTTGGAGTTTATTGTTTGGATGGCATTTCTAAAGTGTCTCGGCTAAGGCAACATAGGTTGATAGCTAAGTTCTTTAGACATCTAGCCATGAGCTTAATTTTTCTATTAAAGGTGGTGACTAGAATCTGAATAGCTTCTAATGAACATAATATTTCTACTCCTGTTACTATTCTATATAATGAATTTATATGATTTCATTGTGTTGGAATAACACTCATTGTTGTTCTTTAGACATCTAGCCATGAGCTTAATTTTTCTATTAAAGGTGGTGACTAGAATCTGAATAGCTTCTAATGAACATAATATTTCTACTCCTATTACTATTCTATATAATGAATTTATATGATTTCATTGTGTTGGAATAACACTCATTGTTGTGCTTGAACCTGCTTGTCTACCATTTGTGCTACTGCCTCAAATCTAACATGCAATGTCATGCTTTAAAAACTTATAATAATTTGGTCTATGAGATTACCATTCTTCCCAACATAGGCTTGCTAATTTGTTTAGAAGGGTAATCTTGAATGGAATGAAGTTTACCCACAAAAACTACATGTAGTTTTAATGAAAATGTACTTGTGATAGTTTTCTTTGAATTGTGTTTTTAGACTATTAGCTTGTGCAATGGGTCTTTTGCTTTGGCAAATGGTCTAGAATTTGTTGTAGCATCTTTATTCGTGCTTAAAGGGCTATGTTTATCATGCACTTGAGCCCCCAACCACAATACATTTTATGTAAAATTCTATGTGCTAAAGGCTTGGATGTTTAATTTGCTTGCATAGTTGCAACCTTGAATGAAATAAAGTTTATAGTGTACATAGAAGCTTGCCACAGTTGTAATGGAAATGTACATGTGACTATGTTCATTTTGTTGTGTTTTTGGAATGTTGGCTTGTGCAATGGATCTTTTTGTTTTGGCAAATGGTTTGCAATTTCTTGCAACGTCACCATTTGTGTTTTGAAGGGCTATGTTCATCATGTAGAAGCCCCCAACCACACACTACTCTATGTAGGATTCTTTGTGCCTAGGTTTAGTTGCTTGATCTACTTGTACATGGGCAAGTTATAATGAAATTAAGCTTACCCATAGAAGCTTGTAACAAATTGAATGCTAATACTATTGATTTATTTGCTCTAGTTATATATCTACACCGATTGTGAGCACTATGGATTGAGGCTTCCATGTGTCTTGATGAAATGTGACATAAACTAAGGACACAAATGTTTGTACAATGGTTGACTTGAAATTTTGGTCAAAATATTCATTTCTTATCTAGAGTCGTGTTAGAAGCTGATGAAGTTTATGCTTGATGTTCATGTTGAAGGTGATGGTTTAACACTTTGTGAGGCAAGGGTAGGAGGTCTATTTTGAGGGCTTGTGTTCTTTCTTTCCAACAATTGTTACTGAAGTTGAGCATCCATGTGCTTTCTATCCCAAGAAAATTGTTGATGAAAGTATGTTATTATTATGCGTCGCATTTTAAAAATCTTAAATGGTTATTTAGAAACCAGATCTTGTATGCATCCTTTTCTTTTATCATTGGTCCATCTATTTTCTTTCACCTCTTTTATATAACATTTTGGTGAATGAACTCGAACTTTATTCTTTTTTTGGGGGTTCTTAAATTTGCTTGAATAAGTATAATTCCTATCAAGGTGGTTATGCCTAATGTTAGGTAGATGCAAAGTCATTAATTCCCCATTTTGTCGTAGCTACCATAGTTGGTGTGAACACATTATAACTAAATTGGGTTTGGTATGTCATAGTCAAAATGCAACCATTACTTGGATCTTGTTGACTTTCCAACATGTATATGGTCTAAAATCTCTACAATTTCCTTATAGTTTCACCTATGTCAATCTATCCACTGTGCATGTCTAATTTTGCAACATTATTGTTCGATTTTTTTGTAATTGTATAACAATGGCAAGAGGCCAATTAAGTCAAGTAAACCATGGGTTCAAGCTTGGTGACACAATTAAAATGTGGGACTATGTTTCATACTAATTATGTTTTTATGATGAGTAAGGCCATGGCATCGTGAGTGGGTCTTCTTATTATAACCAACACCAATTGCTTCAAAAATCTAAGAAACTACTACATTTGATGTCACAAAATTCTAGTTACTTGAGCCATGTGAGAATTAACAAAATTAGTACCCCATGCAACAAATCAATACCATCCATGAAGAAGGTGATGGCAAGATGGTTTGTGAGCACTTGAAGTTGAATGTTGTATGGGGTCCTAATTTATGAAGTGTTGTGCATGCAGGCATTTCAAGTTGTGACCACATCAAACTCAATAGCTCCAACAATGAGCCAAGGCATAGTTTGTGTCCTAAACCATTACATTCCATTGTTAAATTCATCATTGGTATAGACCAAACAATAAATATATTCTCAAACTAGAGATCCACCATTGCTGGAATGTTTAGATCACTAGAGTTATATTATAGTTTATAATATGTAGTTGATTAATGTTACAAGAGACATTGTGTTATTGTGTATTAGGTTTAGATCATGTAAAACACATGATGTTGTTTAATCATCTTTGTGATTTGTGTTACACGGCATGTTTGTAGGCGCCACCACCCAAGGCATGGTATGTCCAAGGAAATTGATCAGGTGGCATTCGTCCATTTATGCTAGGCCTAGATGGCAACCTTGCATCGAACCAACCATGAGTTGTATATGTCTCACAATACCTTGGTTCACACACAAGGTTCCCAAAGGAGGTGTTAGTGTCCATTCATAATCAAATGTGAAGAAAGGAATCCAGGAAATTCCATGGAGGGTTACACGAATTGAAGCAAGTTGTGGCCTCTTGGCAACCTGCACTTGTGAAAATTCCCATGGATGAAACTAGGGAAATCATTAGTGGATAGGACATATTGGCAACAAAAGGTCTGAAAAATGGCATATTCACATTTGGACATGTTTGTCTACAATTTCAAACACCACACACCAAAATAATGGGAGGCTATTCATGTTGACCTTGCCAAACTTTTTCTCATTAACCCACCATTGAAACATAACACTGTGGAAAAATACCTGCAATAACATTTGAACTTTACAAGGAAACAATGGAGGTGACTTGGAAGGTAGGAAGGGATGTAGCTAGGTTAGAAGGTTGTCCCATCCATGTGTGGAACTCATGAGTGAAGTATTAGAAAACTTCGACTGCCAAACATGAGAACAAATGGATGCAAGATGTCGCACGATGGTGAGAAATCCTTGGAAAATGGGGCAGATGTCTTTAGCTCATAGCATGTTTTTAGAGGTAGAACAATGTTATAGCTAGAATGTAGAATTTGTGAAAAGAAACATGCAAGAAAAAGTTAACAACTCACTAGAAACACAAAAACAATGAGATGTTCCCTAATGGACCTCTATTCTCCCCTTCTTCGTAAAGTGGCAGCATTATTGAATGCATGAAAAAAGGAAGCTAATAAGTGATAATGGTTTTTCCAACCAACAACCTAATCACATTAGGGAAGGAGCCCGCCAAGCCTATAGACCTACCTATACCTTATTTTGAGATTGAAAATAAACCTTATCCCACCTCCCCCACCCCTATCTCAAAATTACTTTTTGTTTATTTTTTTATTTTAGTACAAGGAACATAGCTGGTTTAATTTACCATGCTTGCACCCATTGCCAAAACACTAAACATTTGAACTAAATTTCTAAAAAAATAGAATGTGGACTCCACATGTATGTGCCATTTTTGGTACCACCAGCCTTAGTGTGCCCACACTCGATGTGTGGTGTATTCTTGTTTCTATAAGACATAAGAAATGAAAAAATTTCAAAGGTTATGATCATGATTGATGTTTTCATAATGTTGGCCTAAAGTTGTATGCAAGGCTTGTAAGTTTTTAAATTGAAGAATTAGTGGTATTTAAGTTGTAATTGTTTTTAATTTATTCATTTGTATATATACTCTTGGATCCAGACAAAAAATTTCATTTTGGAGAGGAGCTAACAATTTTTTTTTTCTTTTGTTTGAATGTGGGATAATGTTACATATGTTAACCCATGTTGTAATGTTAGTGGGATCAAAAACCAATTCATCTAATGATAATCCTTGAAAACAATGGATGGTTTTTGTTGTTGCAAGTTGAATTGGAAATTGAATCCTTGTTATGATAAATGACTAAGATTTACCAACTTTTATATCTTTGATGATAGGTTCAATTGGTGGTCATTTTGATTCAATGTTGTTGTCATAATAATGACTATATTTTTCTTTTATTAGTGTTCCAATTTTAAAATTTTGAAACATTATTTAGATCATGATTTTTTCATAATATGTTGTTAATGCTTTGAAAATGTCATAAGTTCCATGTACAAGACCATGAGATGTTGCATAATTACCAACACATAATTCAACCAACATATCTTTTTTAAATATGAATTGTAGAATTTACAAACATGTATAATTTTATTCGGATCATTTGAAAATTTAAGATTGTAGACATGATTGATGGATTATGTCCATTGCGTTGAAAATAAATGTGGGACCTAATGTGTTAGTGAACACATTTTCATTATGTTTTTGCACAAGTTTATTTGCATAAAATAAATATAGAACAATAAAATTGTTGGGTGGTTGTCGATTATAAATTGAATTTATAAATTGAATATCCTTTATATTTTCTGTTGCAGTACAAAATTTGTTCAAAGATTATATAAAGACCATATTAAACTATTGCATAACTCATTTAATTCATAACATTGGACATATGTTTGCCAAAAAGGTAGTGCTAATGCATTAACATTCTTTGATATTTTGAAAGATCCAACCATCTTTCATAGGGGGTGTTTGATAGAAATCACTTGTCATGCTAACATCAACACCATTAAGGAAGTTGTTTTGAATGTGTTTTATAGACCCTAGCCTATTATTTATAACATTAAACATTCTAACACCAACAAATGATATTTCATCTATCACAACAAGTTGTAATTATTCATATCAACATGTAAGCATATTTAATGAATATGATGATAAGTTTGGTAAACTAAATAAGGATTATTGGACAGGTATGTTCAATGTTGAATTTATTGTTAAATTATCATTATTGAAGGTAGTTTTACCTACCAATGCCATAAATAAAGCCTTAGTTTTTGTTAAGTCAAAAGACATGCTTGTATTGTATAATTGTAATAATCCTTGAATTATGAATTTGAATGTAAAAGTTTTACTAGTTTTAACACCCCTTGTAAAAAATAAACATATTAGTGTATCATGGTACAATTGTTGTTATGCATAACACCATCATATATTAATCTTTTTTTTTCATTTAATTGTTTAAGTAAATTTCGATATTCAAATTTTTCCATCATCATGGAATATGTTGATTTTGTGAATTTTTTATCTTTTAAAAATTGTGATTTTTGTTTTCATCCATTACATGATTAAATGACAAAGTTAGATCGTAAATTAATCATAGTGAACATTCAATATTGATTGTGTTTGTCACAAGAATTGTCAGACATGGATCATTTATTTCATTATCTATATTGTTAGTGCAAATGTTATTTGACTGTATAATGGTTTTGATTTTGAGTTTGTTGATGAATCATCCATTTTTTCTATATTTGGATATGGCATTAGGTAGTTGAAAATAGATTTAATCTTAGAAATTTCATGTTGTTTGATAATATGCATCATGCAAGATTACATTAGTTCCAATTTTTTTGAATTTTGAAATGGTGAATATAATAAAACTTGTTCTCTTGACCAATTTTTAATATCTTTATATTTTATAATTTACAAACCTAATAATTTTGGGTTTACGATGTTTCGATTTTTTTAAAATGTTATAAAAAGAACTAAACTTTGTTAATTCAACAATGATTCATATTGATTGAAATGACTCATATATTTATCTATGATCAATGAACACATTATATACTAATTGAATTTGGTTCCAATTCATTTAATGGAACTTGTGATTTTAACATGAAAACATATTATTCAAAAACAAAATATTTATGAATTGAAATGTTTGAGATGAATGATATAATGGTAAGAAAAACACAAGGTAAGCAACAAGTTGAGCAACCATTTGTTGGGCATTAAGTAAAACATTATTTAACTTTTGAATTCTTGTTTTGCATCTATATTGTTTGTGATGCATTTTTCTGTGATAAAATGTAAATATAATGTTATTGATTTATCTATTTTTGTCATATATGATATGCAATATGTTGTAGCTGCATATGGGTCCAAGATAAATTGAATATTTATATTTGCAAACCACAAATGAACAACACATATATTAAATGCATTAGTTTTAATGTTTTTTGGAATTCATTAAATTAAAAAAGTGCAACTTTTTAAATTTACTTTTCAAACTTAATATATATGTACTTTCATCATAGTTTTAAAATTTTAAATATTCAAAAAATGATATATCATCATTTAAAAATATATAGATTGAAATATTTTATTTGCTTGTGGGTACATTCACAATATAATGAACCAACATGACCAAGGTTGCTATGCTTGGGAAGGAATGACTCTTGAGTCTAGAAACACCTAACATGCATCAAGTGGATTGATGCAATTATTTTTATTTGAAAAATAAGAATGAAAAAAATTCAAATTTGCAACAAACTTCCTTCCGCACACAAAGACAGCTGTGATGTCTTTCGCTTGTGTAAATGTAGAGGTCAACATTTCTGTTCACTTTGCTTTAGCCACAACCAAACATTGTAGGTACATTCATTGTCTTCCCTTTAGTTGTAGAAACTATTTGTAAACCCTAAGATTTTGAACTTAAAATTTGTCGCAAAAATTTGAAGAATTTTATGAACCTTACAAATGACTTTTCTTTTGCAACAACTCTAATATTTAATGTCATTAACAATAATTAGATGGGTACATATGTATCAAGTGTGGTTGGAAGAGGAGTCCAAAGGCTATTGCATTGGTTTTCTAATGTTTACAACTTTGATAACAAATTGAGGGAGTTAAATTGATCAATTGGATTAGAATGCCCAAAAGTTAGGTTTTTTTGTGTTTGTGTTTCTATTCCATGGTGTTGCTAAAAAAATCTTTGCATTCACTACTACAAATCATGATTTTTTTTACTAGGGAAATTGGTCAAAAAGGACTTAAAAGTGACACTGATTGATTTGACCAAGGTGCCATTTTGGACAAGTTGATTTTGACAATGTTTATTTTGACAAGTGGCATTTTTTACTAACTATACCTTGTCATTTTGACTAGCAGAGTGACTAACAAAGTAACTGACTATTTGACTGGTAGACAGTGGACCATTTGATTGGGTCAATTTTATACCTAAATTAAAATCATTTTCTAAATTATTATTTAAAAATTAATAGGTAGGTTGTTAACAAATAGGAGATCTACTCAAGTGCAAACATAAATCTTTATTGAAAGGAAACTACAACATAATGCTCACAACACAAAACACAACATTAAGAACTCTCCAAGGTTCTTGTCACAAGAAATACACAAACTTGTGTAATGAAGAAAAGAGAGGCAAACCATCAACACCAAGGTATTTAACTACAAGACCCAACCACAAATAACCAAACTAAAATAAG
>Ga0209611_10014417_pt1 | contig 10560 bp, 2 predicted proteins | sample S1TSphgellanicum_3_FD_187693 | JGI IMG/M metagenome (GOLD analysis project Ga0209611, IMG submission 187693) | Host-associated microbial communities from peat moss isolated from Minnesota, USA - S1T2_Fc - Sphagnum magellanicum MG (SPAdes) (version 2) | ecosystem: Host-associated > Plants > Peat... | reverse complement strand
TTTGGTTGTTTTTGGGTGCAAGTGGGTGCCATCACCAAGCTTTGGCAAAGGGGGAACTTCAGCAAAGGGAAAGCTTCAACTCCCCCTTCTTTTTTTTTTCCTTTAATGCTGCTATTTTTTTCTCCTCACTACTATTCCCTATTTGTTTTCCAATGTTGGTAAGAAAGTTTTTTTTTTTGTTTTGTGGTTTTTGCAACTTTGGTAGATGCAAACCTAAAAAACAAGGATTGTTGGAAAAGAGGAGCAAGCCTCAACTAAATTAGCAAATGGCATGGGAGGTGTCATGAGTGAAAGAGGTTTGGAGGGATGGAAAATGAAAACATGTGCAAGCGAGTGTTGAAGATGGTGCATTGGCTTAATGTAATGTTAATGAAGAGCAAGTGCAAGCAAGTGTTGAGGTTGGGGAAACCTCTATAGCAAATCTTGCCACAATTGAAGTTGACTTGCAAAAAATTATTAAAATGATAGTGGAGCAAGAAAATGTAACTCTTGCTCCATAGCCAAAGGAAGATGAATAGTTATAGGACATGTTGAGATTGATGCAGGTGACATTTTTATCTTAACTTACAATATATTGCCCACCCATCCTCTTTATTTGAAAGGATGGGTGGGTTTTGTTTTTGGCAAATTTGTGTTTGTAATACCTTTATTAATTTTAGTTTTCAAACTTTTGCCCCACCATCTTTTTCCATGTGAAAAGGTGGGTGGGGCATTTTTTTTGGTTTAAATCTTTAAGCAATGCCTTACATCTTTGTAGGTGATATTGTTATTGTTTTAGCGTTAGCCTCATTCTATGCAAATTTCGAATTTGGGTTTTAACAATGCCTTCATCTTGAATTTTGTATGTCTATCCATTTTTGCAATACCCTCATTGTGTGTTTAATCTTTTATCTATAAATGCAATACCCTCATCATGTAGAAATAACCTTCATTTAGAATGTTAATTTTCACATTAAGTTTATTGTATTTTATTTTTGTTTTCAAATGTGGTTGCCCCTCCTTTAGTTGCCATAGGGGGTGTCCATTGGGCAAGGGATGGGCCCAAATTTGTTTACATGGTTGATGGATGTGATGCATCGTATACAGCCAAATACAATTTGGTATGGCATTTACAAGCACTCAACAATGTGACCATGAGACCGAGCAAGCCCATACGCCCATTTACTCGAAAACAAGGCCTAAATATTCAAGATCATGTGATAATGAATGCGCGGGTCTTGAACAGCCCTTTGGCTTAGTTCTATCGCAATGAGCAGAAGGCAATTGCCAAGGCTAAGAGGCACACTACCTTGGAGTGGGATAGGCTCCATGGTGATTTGTAGTACACACTTGAAGTTCATGAGCCAGCATTTGTTTGCTAACCTTTAGCCATATCTTTTAGCTTCATGGCATGACTACATGGGGTGTGGGGGCCATGCTTCTCAATGTGTAACCCAAGCTAGAGCATGATGAGTACCTTGCACTTGTGATTTGAACAACTTGAGCTGGGTATGCAAAGGCACTCAAAGGCATTTGGATAGAGCGCAATTAAAAATCTGCATCAAATAAGACAATTCGACATTAGAAGATAAGCTTTATTATGCAATACCATGATTTAGAAATGATTCATGATTGGTAAGTTTCCAATAATGCTAGATTTTTTTTTTTTAAATTCCAAGTTTTAGAATTCATATGCAATATTTATTGTATTGGGTGCAAGTACGTAGATAGGAGCCAACTAGATTACTTTACAAAAGGACTATGAATCCTTTTTAGTCATTTTTCACTTTTTCATATGAAAGAATTTTTGAATGAAATCTTTCGCAACTTGTAATTAAAAATACATATAGTTGTCCCAATAAATCACATGCTTTGTGCTAATCATTGTTGAATAAATATGAATTTTTCAAAGTGTGTAAATTCTATCAAATTTTGTATTTCATCTTGAAAATTTATCATAATTTTGAGTCATATCAAAATATGCAAAGTGTTTTAATTATTTTTTTAGTATCATAAACTATAACTTTGTTTTGTATGTCATGCACATTACACCCCATTGACATGTGGTAAAGGATTCTTGAAAATATAAAAATTTGAAAAATATTTTGAATTTTTGAAATTTTAAAATTCCATATTTTTTAAATTGTGAATTTTTTAAAAAGTTGGGTAATAATTTGCTATCATCTTTTTCTTTTTACCATCAAAATTATGTTATTACAATAGTCCTTAGTTAATCTTTTGTAAAATTAACCACATTTGACAAAGTACTTATTCAAATTCAAACGTACTTTTAAAAAACCAAAACCCAGATTTTAATTTAATTAATTTTTAATTTGAATTCCTCAACTTTCATATTAATCATTAAACACAACTTGGAATGATTAACATAATTTTAAAATGTAAAAAAAAAAACATATGTTAAAATGTTCATAGTTTTCACCATTATTTGACATGGTTTTTGGTTCCTATCTTTGTATTCACACCTTATTGTGTTGTTTGTTTTAAGGTTCGAAACACTACCAGGGAAGTGTTTGTGGTTGATGTTGTGGACACAACATTAACCAATCGCAATATTTTTACACGATGGTATGCCCATGATGCAAAGGTTGCATCGACATGGTATAGGAAGGCCAATGGAATCCCATCCCCCTCCAATAGTGATACAAATAGCCCATAACTTATCCTAGTTTTGATTAAGGTGTTATTTTGATCTTCATGATTTAGGGTAGCAATTTATTTTTGAGGCGACCACATATTTACTAGATGACATGTTCCCCATTTTAGGCTAGGGTTGTTTTGGACTTAGGCATTTTTGGCACATTTTTGTAACACATGTCACCCATGTTATTTCATTTAAGGCATTTTACTTTCATTTTGCACCATCTTGTGTTAATAGTTTAAAATACATTTTCACATATTCTTATATGTATGGTTGATAAATTTATCAAAACAATGATTTTAATCTTCCATTCAAACCAAAAAAAAATTCTTTAGTTCCAAAAATTAGAAGCTCAAACCTAAAAATGAAAGTAATACCCTCATGAAGGTAATATGTAAACACCATTGTTTGAATTATTTTGGTCTAGGTTCTTGGAGGGGTATTGCTTGTGCCTAGAATTACCCAATGCACATGTGATATCCCTACGAAAGTATATTAAAAATCCTTTGCACTCCATAACATATTTCAAGAGTTTAGGAGGGTTATTGCATTGTCCTAACAAAACGTAGAAGGAATGTGATACCTTCATGAAGGTATTCTGTACACACAATGGATTCAATTATTTTGGTCAAGGCTATTGGAGGGGTATTACTTATGCCTAAAATTACTCAATGCACATGCAATACCCCTATTAAGGTATATCATAAAACCTTTGGGTTCTATAACATATTTAAAGAGTCCTAAAGGGGTATTACATAGCCCCAACAAACCTTAAGAAAAACGCAATACTTTCATAAGGATATTCTTTAAACAATATAAATTAAATTATTTTAGTCCAAGCTACTAGAGGGGTATTACTTGTGCCCAAAATTATTCAATGGGTGTGCAACACCTTTCTTAGGGTACATAAAAAATCTTTTGGGTTCCATCACATATCTATTGCAACCTAGAGGGGTATTGCCTAAACCTACAAAGACAATAATACCCTATTTGGGGTAATCTGCAAACAACATGGGCCCCAATTATTTTGGTTTGGGCTTTCGAAGGGGTATTGATCATGCCCAGAAATACTCAATTCACATGCACTACCCCTTTTCGAGTATCCCATAAAACATTTGGGCTCCATAACATATATTTTGGAATTTGGGAAGGTTTTGCATAGCCTTATATAACAAAACTTAGAAAGAAAGCAATACCCACATCATTTTGCAATAATATTGTGAATCGTGAAACAAAATAATTCTTTTTAAGATACTTATTCCATGCTCATTATATCATACTAGACATATTGATTCAAGTAAATGAAGGTGTTACAAAGTTCTTCACATTGATGGTAGAATGTCACTTGAACAAAATTGTGTAATTTAAATGCAATACCTGCATCATTTTAGGATATTTACATTCACCATGAAACTTGGAACGGTATTGCATAGCCCTACCAAAACTTAAAGGAACACAACACATGTACCATATTGTGACAATATCTTAAACCATGATGATACAAATGAGGGTATTGTCAAGTTGGTCACAACGATGGTGAAAGGTAATGAAACTATCATTAAAATGAGGGTATTGCAGTTACACTTCAAAAATTTGTTGAAGTAAAACCTTATACCATCAATGTGGCAAATATTATAATACCTTCATTTACATGTACCAACAATTTTGCAATGGTCCATTAAATGATTATTACCATTTATGAATTTGAAAATGTTTTTCAATTATATTTAATGTTTACTTTAAAAAATTTAATGTAAAATAATCATTAAGATATTACATGTATAAGAATGAAATAATAATAATAAATCCAAACATTAATTAATTAAGTATATCATTTTTTGATATATTGTAAAATAAGTTTTACATAGAGGTAAGAAAATACATTGACTAAACGTACATGATATTAGGTACATATATTTCAAAATTCAATTAAAACCTTGATTTTTAAACCTTAACCATAAACCTTGATTGAAAGAAATCATGGCTCTTATTGAAGGATTTTTTTTATGTTCCAAAAAAAAAAACCAACAAGGAGGATGATTTTGCTAATGCTAAGGTTGATGAGAGATGCCTATGGCTTGCCTTGCAATATTAATAAATGATACAATGCATTGTTATGTTGCAAGAAATTCCGCCTACATTTTGGAGGCAACATACTTCAAGAATGTAGGAGGTCTTAACTCTGTAAGGAGGAGACAACAGGGGAGCATTTAGTGTTTACTCTTATTAAAATGATTGCTTTGATGTTCATATTTATGATGAATTTAGTTTTGAAAAAATAATCTTTAGAGGTTTATCAAGCTAGAGATTAAAGTAACAACTTGATTATATTCAATAAGGGCAAGATGATGACATCACTAAATCAAGGATATCTAAGAAGCAAAAACCACCTAGAGCTTATATGCATGAAATTGGAACTTGGGCACATTCACCCAATGTCCAAAACAATCCTAGTACTAGTCTTTGACCATCATAAACAAGTTTAGCCACATGAGGTAACATACAGATCAACTACATGAAAGACATGATTTCTACGAGCCATTTTACCTACTACCTGATGCCCATGTCTTCTCTTAAAGAATCTACTATATTTTTTTATTGCAGTGTCGATATGATGATTTGGGTGGTGAGCATTTTAAAATAGTTCCATTCATAGTAGAATCATTGTTGTGTTCAACGAAAGTTGGAGGATTTCAACATCATCATGCTTAATGGAGTAATAATTCAATCATAATAACTATAATGTTGTCTAACTCTTTGGTGGATTCAATCTACACAAGGAATTGCATAGTCAAGTCATGTTCAACTTCTCAAGGTGTCGAAAACATTGCATAACAACTTGGCCTTCACAAAGTTTTTGAATCCACACAAACTATGGCATGGCTTCCAAAAGCTTATGAACATTCTCATACCTAGTTATCTAAAGGTTTTTAGGAAGCTTCCAAGAGTAAACCCTCCTTTGTGAGCAAACAACTCGAGCATTAACTCCTTGTAATTAGCTATCATCTTTAAAACATTATGGTTGTTAATTATATTGTTACTCTTTATTGTTGCAATGATAATGGTGTGGTGGGAGATGAAGAACATACCTCCTTCACCCTATGATTTACTAAATTGTTCCCATGCTCTTTTAGAGCACATTTTGGTTTTCTACCACAAAAAGAATTTGGGCTTGTTTAATGTGCAAGCGCGTATCCAAGCGCTTGCATATGGGTGCTTAGAAGGATTATCTAAAGCTATCTATATTGCTATCACTAATTTAGGCATCTACTGACAACATTGCTATTGCACTTCATCATCATCTGGTTAAAAAAAACTCCACCTCAAATATCTTGTCAATTTGATGGGTAGAGAATCTCCAATAGATTTGAGAATAGGAAATTTCCTTCTTCATGTTTGCTTGCTAGTTAGAAAAAACATGATTGTTGTGTGTCTATTGTGTAACTAATGTGGGACATTACCTAATGTGGAGGAGCCAAAGGTTACATCTAGTACAAATTATAAATCTTCATTGCCAATACATTGTTATAAAATTCCAAAGCCTTAGATTAAAAGTAACAACTTACATAATTTATATATTGGTTTCATGGTGCACTATTTTCACTTTTCATTTTGAAAATTTGCAATTTCACTTGAAGAATTTGACTCACAATTCACAACCACGTTGGATGTAAAGGATGCATGAAAATGGAAACAAAACTGTGACCAAGAAATTATTTTGGGTTTAACTTTCCATAAGTTGATAATATCTTAATTTATAATCATCATAAATTCAAGGATTTAAATAGTGGATCATGGGTAAAATCATGTTGCATCCATTAGAAAATGATTACATACCATAACCCCACTGATGATCTTAGTTGCTACTTTCAAAGCATTTAAAACACAAATTATAAACAACCACAATTGGAATAAATTTCAAGGTTCTAAAAGCCTCATTTGAAGAATGCACTTCTAAAGAATACCCCACCTTTGCCCCACCTCCCTTCTCCATCAAATGTTTAATTAAAATTTTTACCAAGTTAAAATAATTATGCAAATATTATATGTCTATAAATGCAAATATATATAATTTCACACATTAATAAATTAAGTATATCATCATTTAGTACATTGTAAATAAAAATTTACATAGAATTAATTTACAAGGACTAAACTTACCTAATATTAGTAATTTATATTTCAAACTTCAATTACAATGTTTCAATTTACATAGAAATAATATTTAGTTACATGCATTATTAAGATATACAACACTAATAACTTATCTTTTGGAATTTTAAAATTTTCATTAAAAATTAAATTTTTCAAAAAACAAATGCACTATACATAACCATGGGTTTATATATATATAGTCTAAATTTATTTTATTTTTAATCAATTCATATCATATTTTAAATAAATATGAAGACATTTCTATGTATTAAAATGAATCACTAATATAATTCCATAATATCATTAATTATATATAATGTACTACTCAGTATTTTATAAAGAACAATATATTTAGACCATTATTTAAGCCAATATTATACATCATAAAAAATAAAATTTATGTAAGGACTTGTGTTATATCTTTGTAAAATATAAAATATTATTGACCTACTATATAATGATTTAAAGCTAGAAATTAAGGTTTAATGTTTCAATTATACATAGGATTAATATATGGGAGAAACCATTTTTATTATTATGTGAACCATTAAAAAAGGTAAAAAAATCATGTGTTATAATTAATTTCTTTAAAAATGCATTAAAATCTTATTAAATTAGAGACTTTATGTTTTTAAAAAAAAATGAATTTACAACTTTAAGAAAGAAAAACATAAACATGTAGATCATTGAAAAAATGTTAAGCATGAATTTTATTTTTTTTAATTTTGACAAATTCTGAATTCTAACATTAACTTGTAAATTTTACATTAAACCTTAAATCCTTGTACCATCAATGTGACCAATTTTGCATTAGGTTCATTTTTATATATGTTAAATCATATTGTAAGGTGAATAAATAATTTTGAAAACATGAATTTCATGACATATTGGTGGGGAATCAGATATTTTAAAAATATTCTTATGTTTCATGGTGAATGGAAATATCCCATGATGATGCATGTATTGCATTGAAACTCCATAACTTTGTTCAAATGTCCTTCTACCATCAATGTGAAGAACTTTGCAATACCTTCATTTACTTTATTCAATATTAGGGCATGTTATATTGAGCATGGAATAAACATTTTAAAAAAAATCCTTTTGTTTCATGGTTTAAAATATTATTGCAATATGATGCAAGTATTACTTTCCATTTAGGTTTTGGCTAGGCTATGCATTACCCTTTTAAGTTTGAAAAAATATGTTATGGAGCCCAATGTATTTCTAGGATAATTTATAAAGGGTATTGCAAGTGGTATGTTTGAACATGAGCAATACCCTTCCAATAGTGTAAACCCATGGTGTTTAATTATTGAATACCCTAATGACGGTATTGGTTTCCTTGGAGGTTTTGGTAGTGCTACACAATACCTTTCCATGTGTCAAAAAATATGTTATGGAGCCCAACGAATTTTTGGGATACCTAGAGAGGGGTATTGCATGTTCATCAAATATTCCTTACCATAAGCAATACCCTTTTAATAGTCTAGACTAAAATAATTTAGCCCATGGTTTTTATTGAATACCCTAAGTAGGTTACTTTGCTTGTAGGTTTTGGTAAGGCTATGCATTACCCTTCCACGTTTCAAGTTATGGAACCCAATGTATTTATGGGATAACCTAAGGGTATTGCAAGTGTGTTATGTAGCTTTGAAGATGAGCAATACCCTTCCAATAATGTAAACCCATGGTGTTTAATTATTAAATACCTTAATGAGGGTATTAGTTTCCTTGTAGGTTTCGATAGGGCTATGCAATACCCTTCCACGTGTCAAAAGATATGTTATGGAGCCCAATGTATTTCTAAGATACCTTGAGAGGGGTATTGCATGTTCATTCAATATTTTTGGGCACGAACAATACCCCTTTAATAGCCTAGACCAAAATAATTCAACCCATGGTGTTTATAGTGTAGCCCTATGAGGGGTATTGCAAGTGTATTGAATAGTTTTGGGCATAAACAACACCCCTTCATGCGTCAAAAAATATGTTATGGAACCTAATGTATTTCTAGGATACTTTGAAGAGGGTATTGCATGTTCATTACGTCTTTTTGGGCATCACTACCACCAAAGTGGGGTGTAATTTACTAACTTAAATCACTATGGACCTTAAAAGTGAAATAACTTCATTGCAATTTACTGATTTCACCTAGTGAAAGTTATTTCATTATAATATCACTATGTAAACATCATGTTTCATTACTAGTTAATATAATTCACTATTACAATTTACTATAGCAAATAGGTTTATTTCTATGTTTTTAAAAATATTCTATCTATGTTAGTTTATGATATACCCTATATTATTTTAAATTATTTTAGTTATTCTAACTTATATTTTATGTTATTATAGGTTATTATAAATTATTGTACCCTAAATTATTAAATGTTAGTTTACCTTAAAGTATCTTAATTAATTTATTATAAGCTTTTAAATTATTCAACTAATTTTATTATATACTTTAGGTTATTTTTTAAAACATATTTATGTTATTTCAAGTTATATTTTAAATTATTCAAGGTCATTCTACTTTATGTTATTATAAATTATTTTATCCTAAGCATAATAACTTTAAAATAATCTAAAACAAAATATAATGACCTAAGATAAAAATCACTTAAAATAGAAAATAATAACCTATGAAAAATAATTTAAAATACCCTACAATATAATAACTACCAATAGCCTATGATATTATAACATAGAACATCAAACAATAATTTATAATACAATAATCACCAATAGTTGTAATATAACATATAATAACCAACAATAATTTATAATACAATAACCATTAATAACCATTAATAAAATAGCCATCAATAACCACCAATGGCTTACAATAGAATAATCACTAATAGCCATTAGTAGAATAACCACCAATAACCATTAATAGAATAACCACCAACATCCATTAATAGAATAGCCACCAATAGCCATTAATAGAATAGTCGCAAAAAGCCATTAATAGAACAACCACCAAAAGCCATTAATACAATAACCGCCAAAAGCCATTCATAGAATAGCCACCAATAGCCATTAAAAAATTAATCATGAATAACGATTAATAGAATAACCACCAATAAACATTAATAGAATAACCATTAGTAGCCATTAATAGAATAACCATCAATAATCATTAATATGATAGCCACCAGTAACCATTAATAAAATAGCCACCAGTAGCCATTAATATAATAGCCACCAATAGCCATTAATAGAATAACCACCAATAGTCACCAATAGAATAACTACTAATGGCCATTAATAGAATAACCACCAATAACTATTAATAGAATAACCATTAAAAAACATTAATAGTCACAAATATAATAAGTACCAATAGCCATTAATAACCACCAATAGCACTAATAAAAGAACAATCAATAACCATATATTAAAATTGCTTAGGATTGTCAAAAATAATTTAAGGCGAAATAATTTATAATAAACAAAACTAACTTAAAGTGAAATAATTTTCAATAGCCGAAAGTAATTTATATAGCTACAAGTAGTCTAAATTGAAATAATTTACACTAGCCAAAAATAACATAGAATGGACAAAAAAAACTTACAATAGCTGAAAATAACTTAAAGTAAAATAAGTTAAAATAGCCAAAAGTAATTTATAATAACTGCAAGTAGTTTAAATTGAAATAATCTATAATAGCCAAAAATAACCAAAAGTAATTGAAAATAGCCATAAATAGCCGTAAATAATGTATTGTGAAATAATTTAAATTAATGAAAAATATTCATATAAT
>Ga0209611_10014415_pt1 | contig 10561 bp, 9 predicted proteins | sample S1TSphgellanicum_3_FD_187693 | JGI IMG/M metagenome (GOLD analysis project Ga0209611, IMG submission 187693) | Host-associated microbial communities from peat moss isolated from Minnesota, USA - S1T2_Fc - Sphagnum magellanicum MG (SPAdes) (version 2) | ecosystem: Host-associated > Plants > Peat... | reverse complement strand
CTTGGAGTATGGTTGATGACTGTGGATGCTTTCATAGGCAGGTGACAATGGTAGGGTAATCTATGACTAAAAGTACTCAAAAGAATGCAGCTGGATGAGTTTAGTATGGATCTAGTTTGGCCCACTGTCATCAGTCACCAGGTGATTCTACAGAGTCTTGATTTGCTAGCAGATCAGAGCAGAACAATCCTGTGATGTGAATGTCTTGATGATGAAAATGATTTGTTTCCATGGTAGTTATTTGGTTCTGGTTTTGTGTTTGAAGAAAACTCACAAACTTTTTTTGCAGAGTCACCTGAGAAGGGGAAGAACTTTTTTTCTTTTGTTGTCATAGGGACACTGCTGATTGAATTAGTAGTAAATTTTGTGTATACCAATTAAACTCTACTAAGAAAATCCTACTGGTACAGGAGAACAATTTCTATGAGGTTTTCTGTCTGAGTTTCAAATATAGAGGCTGCAATAAGTTGTGAGTCATGTGAGTCAGGCTCTGTGAGATTATTTCAGTAACAATTCCTCTTTTTTTTTCCTTGTTGTGGGAAGTTTCAGAACTGAATGGAATCTTGCAAGCTTCTTCAACAGTGAAATTAGGAGCTCGTGGACTTATCTCGAGTATTAATGAAGAAAAACCTTTCAAATCTGCTCAAAAACTGCATACCATCTTATACATTTCTTATTAGTTGGTCAACATCTTTCCTGAACATAGTGAGGAAAGTGGAAGCAGCATGGATTGATTGCCCAGTCACACCCATCCTTGCAAATCAAACAGGGTGTTTAGCCCCATCATTATAATGTCAGCTTGATGCCCAAGTTTATGGGTTGAGAGAGAAGAGGAAGAGCAGGAGTCCCCAGAAAGCCCACCTGGTAAGCCATGGAGTGCCATTTGAACCTCAATTTGTGAATTGTGAATGAGAGAGAGACAGAATAAAATGCTTTGGTTTAAATGTCTACAAAATTCATGTGCAGATCTCCAAGAAACTGGTACTGGAACAGAAGGAAGTGGCTGATGTCTTGGGAGATGAAGAGGCCTGGAATAATGTGGGCTGAACAGCAGGTTTGTTGCTTCATTCTTGGTTGATGTATTTGGGTTTGGAGTTTCCGTGAAAGAATTCTTCAGAAATGCAGGAATGGTGAAGGAATTGAACTGTCAACCAAATTCTCTTAGACAGCCCAAATTCCATTCAGCACTTTCAGATTAGGCATGATCCATCAAAAACCTCAAACCCTCAACTCTCATAAACTCATGTCTCTGGTCCCCAAATCTCTGAAACCTCAACCCTGAACCTTGAACTAGTCCTGGCACTGATGATATCTTTCACTCTCTTCCTAATATTGAGAGAAATTCTGATGTAACACTGTTTGGTGTTAGACAATATGGTCTGCATTTTCAGCATGCATGTCTTATATGCTCATCTGTAAGTCCTTAAGGTCTGTTTTAGTTTTGGATCCGGTGCTGATCCCCAAATATCATTGTCTTACACAAAACACACGAGTCCTGACACAAGCACATAAACTTGTGACATCCTTGCAGAGAAGTAACAGAATTACACAACTCCACTTCAATTGTCACAAGGGTGGAATGATGTTTCCCTTGTCATAAGACTTGGTTCCATTTGCAGGATTGATTAGGACTGGGAGGGTCTCCTGGTTGTTCTCCTGGTTGTTCAATTCCCTGTCTATTGCCAATGGCATAACAGGTGGTAAAAGTGGATGGATGCTTACCAGCTTTCTTTTGTTCTTGTCTAGCAGTGACATGCCCACAATGCAGTTACAGACAAGCATATTTTATGCAAATCCAAATCCATGCTGCTGATGAGCCCATGATAAATCATCCAAATATGCTATTTCAGACTCTGTGCTCAAGAAAATTTGTACCAGTAGCTGCATTTGATCCAAAGAGGGATTTTCCAAGTCTAATTCTGTTGGGTGTATTTTATATGAGACTGAGTTGAGGGACTGGATTGGAATTTGATGATGCTGATGGGGATAGACAAGTTGTGCTTGCAGTGAATGCTTGTCTGCTCCATTATCTCTATGGTTGCATCTCCTTCATCTGCCACATTTCAATTCTACATTTGCTGCTGGCTATTCCTCTGTATACTCACTTTGCATCAACAAAGTTTCTTCAGCAATGTTAGTCTGCCTCAAATAGATTAAGTGTCGAAATCTGTATGTGATTGCTTAAGAGCAAGATCCCATTGTGCATTCAGGTCACTCATCAATAGGGGAGGTAGTACTCCACTGGCACACCCTGGCTTTTGGGAAAGATGTGAAAGAGACTTGCTCTGATTTTGATGTACATAGGGATATATGGATATTGATCTAGACCATTTCAATGACACCCTTTGTCAGGGATTTTCATCAATGAGATATCTGTGTACCCTGGGGTCATCTATGATTCTTGAGTTATCTGAGGTACACCATGACACCACGTAAATGACATTAGGATTGAAGCTCTGACCTTCGAGAACTTGTAAATCAAATAGCAAACATAAGGCTTATCTGTATCTTGCAACAGTGTGTCATGCACTTCAACTCAAACCTACCACAAAATCTTTGAACTGAAACCATACATATCTGTTCTAGAAAAACATTGAACATCAATTTGATTTATGAGACAGGAGAAGAAGAATCTTGCTCTCAGAGATTTCCTCAAACTTACAAGTGTGCAGATGCAGAGACCTTGAATGCACAGATGGATGAAATGGAGGAGGTTGCAAAAGATAGAATCCAAAAATGATTATCCAGAAAATTGAAATTTGCAAAAGACAATTGTCACAACCTTTGTTATTATGCTGAAACTAGTCCCAACTGCAAACTGATTTCTTTTGGGAGGAGTAATCTCAAGCAAGTTCAAATCCATGTTCATGTTGCTTCAAAGGCTTGGCAGTGTAAGCAACAATTGCACATGGAATTCCAAATAGGGCGACTCTCAATGGCCACTAACTTGAGCATTAAAAAAACAGCATAGAGCAATAAGAGACAGCATAATATGGGACAGCATATAGTCTTCCACAACAGACCTGATGCAAACAGCATGAACAACCTGCTCAATATTTTGGATATCTGTTCACTTTTCCCATTTAATGATTTGTACCTCCCCACATATCAATTGAGTCCCAGTTTCTGACTGCATGAGATTACCTCAACAAGATGAACTTTTGCAGAGATTCCACTAGACTTGGAGGCCAATGCCTACAGTTCCTCACCCAAGACAAATCTCTGTAGCGTGGGTCAAGGAGTGTTGCAATGGTAAATTGCTGCTCTGCAGGCACTGTTGCATGCTTATCCACATATAATGCAGCTGCAAGTGCTGCATGAATCTCTGCAAACAATCACAAACACAATGTCTGAATTAAGACAGCAGCAATGACTACTGTAAACAAATGCCAACATACTCTAGATCTGGATCAAGTTGAACCCATGGGTTCACTATGGTGGTTTAATTTATGCTTATGAAAACAATAATTATCTTTCTGAGAAACTCCTCTGCAAGGTCAAAACCATGCTTTTGACATATTGGAAGGGAGTAGTGCAGGGCTGCTATTCACAGAAACAAAATAAGAGAGGAAAGAAGAATTGGCAAGCTCACCAGGGTAACCCTTCAAGCTCACTGACATGTCCTCCATTTCTAGAATAGCCTCCCCCCGGTCCCCTACCTCATAAAGTGACAATGCTCGGCCTACCCTTGCATATTCTGATAATGCTAAGTCACCAGCTTTCTCAGTTATCTGAAACCACCATGACCACCACCATATTTCACAGTCAATCCTATTCTGAAACTGCTTGCTTTAGGTCAAAGGGGCATTACACAAGCTGAGGAAAAAAAAGTTTCACACAAGTCCTATCAAACCACAAGACAGGAAGAAGAAAAATGGTGCCATCTCTACAGATAAGCAAGACTGAAAGCAGTGCACCTCAAATGAATCCATGCCTACTTGAAAGGTTCCCATGTGGTGTAGCTGAAGAAAGAAAGGTATCCAGAAGGTCCCTACAACATCAGGAGAATACAAATCTCAAAATGGAAAATCTGTTTCCATCTTCTGTTGAAAAGAAGAAAATTGAGGGCAACAATCCTCTTCTGGTATTTCTTCACTCATCAGGTTCTTCTAGTCCCTTCGTTAGAAGCTGGACAAAAATTCCAATTTCCTATAACCTGGGAAACCACATTTCCAAATTCTTCCCAAAAGAATTCAGAATGTATAGGATTTCCAAGCTTTTGATCATGACTGACTGACTCAGCGAAAAGTAGCTGGGAGGATAATACCACACACAGAACACCACTGGCTTCTTTCCTGGTTTTGAGCAGAGACCTGACTGAAGAAGCCCAACGCTTCAGGGAAGTCGCCTTGAGCTTGTGCTTCTCTGGCCTTGAACAAGAGCTCCAACGCCTCCGACACCCTCCTAGAGAACGCTGCGCTTGCCTCCTTTGCGTCCTGCGACACGGGGGCGTACGATGTCCCGAGCTCCGACTGCCCTAATACGATCACCGAATTCGTCACGCCGCCGTGGTTGTTCCCAGTTATCGCCTGATCCACCAGCGCTTCCGCCACTGGCACCGGTATGCTGTACAGCAAACACGCCACGGCCGCAATCCCCGCAATCCAGCAACTATCCACAACCTGATTCAATGACCAACTCAATCCCTGCTGCTGCTGTGCAGCTTTTTCTTCCCTTCCCAAATTCAGCAGCGACAATCCACTAGCGACACTAGCTCCCGATTTGGAAACCCGAAATCTGGAAACACAATCTCCGCTCAAACAAAACAGTTCACGCCTACATTGGGTGTGGAAGTAGCCATTGTAGATCAAACCAGAGGCCACTGCTGGTGGTCGTACTTCATGGAACTGTTGCTGAAATTTAGCAGTACATCCTTGCCCACCAAACCAATTCAACTTCTTTTCTACAACACTATAAATGATGATCCCATGATGTGCAAAATTGCTGCAACAACCTGCTGCAGCCTCGTGGCGATTTGAGTGAGCTGCGATGCACATGGTGAGAGGATTGGCATTGCGAGGTACAGAAGAAGAAGAAGAAGAAGAAGAAATTGCTATACTGACATTGGGACGGACACATCCCATGTCGTCTTGTACCTAAGTGAAAAGCTGCAAATTGAGGAGGTATTTGTAATCTGTAAAAGAGAAAGCTCGCAGACGACAAAAAGAACTACGAAATTGCAACAAAATAAACAGACATAGAAAACAGACATAGAAAAAACAATCTATAATGACAACAAAAAGAAAACCTCTCTTCTCGGTGGTATTTCCAATCTGTACTAGAGATTGAATTTGACAAACCAGACCGCAAATTGCAACAAGCGAACGAACAAACAAATGAGACAACAGACAGTGAAGACAGACAACAGCATATGCAAACAACAACAACAACAACGCCTATCCTCTGTCTCTCTCTGTGTCTCTCTCACACACAACAACAACAAAAGTCTATCCTCTCTCCCCCTCCACCAAATCTCTTGGACACACCGTGTTGGGCGGTTATCTGATTTTTTTAACCTCAGGTTTTAGGTTTTCCAATTGGCTTGTTGGAAAATTTTAGGAATCAAAATCCCCCATGTTAGTGTGTAAGTCCTATTCTTTTCAGTTAAGGTGCATCCACCACACTTGGTGTTAGGGACTCTAGGGTTGATTCCCCTAACACCATGATAGCCATTTAGGACTTAAACCTAGTTGCCATGAAAATTTTATTTTAAGCTAACATTCACTTAACATTGAGCTATGGCCCATTTAAAGGTGCATTCACATTTGGTGTTAGGGACTGTTAGGTTGAGTCCTCTAACACCATGCTAGCCATTTAGGACTTAAAACTAGTTGTTATGAAAATTTTATGTTCAGCTAACATTCACTTAACATTGAGCTATGGCTCATTTAACATTTGGGTGCCATCTAGGATGCCATACTAGATTTTCATTTAACATTAACTTAACATCAAGTGTGAATGCATCATAACATTGGGTGCAATGTAGGATGCCACATAGATTTTCATTTAACATTGACTTAACATCAAGTTTTAACTAAAATTACCTACCACCTCCTTAGATTAAGTGAAATGAAGCTAACTAGTTTGAGTTAGATTTTAAAAGGTGCTAATTGACAACTTAGTTGACTAAAAGTAGGCTTTAGGGATAGTTACATTTAGAAGAACTGGTGAATTTGGGAAGACTTGACAATTTAGAGGGGAAGGATTCATTCGGTAGGGGATTGACATGCCTTTTTTTTGCTTGTTGTTTTACGTTTCACGTGCCTCGTCAAGCTCCTCTCACATCGATTCCTTTAGCTCCTAATTACTTGCACATCCCATGGCACACTTGCTTAGTCTTAAAGTCCCGATCATTCAAGATGAACTCCGACTCTTTACTTAGATTTGCTAGACCTTGCTATTGAGGCTAAGTCTAGTCTAACTAGAGCAAGCTAAAGGCCTAGCTCCTAGAATCAGCCCAAATGGCCTTAAAGCCAAATCAGCCCTAAGTTAACTTGGGTGCCTTCCGAAGCCAACTCCTAGAGTTGGTCCAAAGGACTTAGACTAAGACGACCCAAGTTGTTTCAAGGCCAACACTCTCTTGGTGACCTTGAAGCTTTAAAAAGACAACTTTTAATCATCTAAAGTGCTTTAGCAAGCATGCCCTTGGGAAGTCTAGGACATCGTTTAATTGTTTATTGAAGGTTTTAAAGGGATAGTGTCCCACATTATAATCCCAAAAACAATCCCTAGTCATTTTCTTGACTAGTGAAAGCTTGAACTCCCACCTTAGCCCATCTAGACCCCTAAGTCTGAACGTATCCCAACTCTTAAAATAATTGAACTTCACGGAGCCATTTGTGGCCTAACTCTCATATTGCCTTAGTGCCCCACTAAGGTGGTCCCAATATGAGGCCCATATCCATTTAAAACATCTCTTAAGCATAAGGGCATGTTATTCACCCCCACCTTCGGAAGGTTGACGTTTTCATAGACACAAATAACATGTCGCCCTTGTCATGGTGAATCCACCCCTTTCACCACCTTTTTACCTCAAGCCTTTAAAATAGTAGCTAATTTTTGACTTAAATATAATTTGCATCCCATATTCTTTCTATTAGATGTAGGAAAAATATCTTTAAAAAGTTTTTTGTTTGTCTTTGTGACGGTCCCTTTAACCACACTAACCCTTCTTGGGTTTGATTCTTTTACCAAACGATATTTTCTTCATTGGGCACCTTCAAAACAATTGAAAGTTAAATTTCATGCCTAGGCCTGTTTTCTCAATGACCTTGGGTAACCACACCAAGGTATGACTATAAAATGTGTCAATAGATGGTGCCGACTTGGGCTTAGCCAAGTTAGGCCCCCTTTGCTTTATAAGGACATGGTTCACGACTCCATGCATTGGAAACCTTGCTCCCACAAGTTTATTCTTAGTTCAGGGACATGCCATTTAATGCGTGTGCATGACTACCACAATCTCACATGATTCAGCTTTTAAAAGTTTTGTTTTTGAATTCAACTCTTTAGGTCCATTTTTGTTGGTTGTCATCACCTCAACCCAACCTTCATGTACTTTTTCCATGGTTTGCACCATTCGTATATCTTGACTTCAAACCAATTGTCATTTACCTTGGCTTCGGTTTAGATAAACGTCCATTTTTTTAGGTTTTGTTCTCACCCCCTGCACCTTTTGAAGGTTGATGTCTTCATCAACATTACTTATCTTTATGCACTTTCCTATTTCCCATCTCATGGCCCCGTTCTCATTCAAACTTTTCAACCATTTTTGGCAAGTGGTCTAAATGAATGGGTTTCACACATTTAGACTCTTTTGGGTGACATCCTTTCCATTTGACCAAGTATTGGTTGCTAATTCGTTTGGTTTGTGGCGTGGCTAAGATGCATTCTACTTCCTTTGCAAGCTTGTGCTCAATGATGTCAAATCTTGGGTGATAGGCCTATTTTTGGTCCTTCTTTTTTGTGTCTTCATGAACTGGTTTTAACTTAGACACATGGAAGGTTTGGTGGGCTACTAATGTCATTGGTAATTGCAAAGTATACACATCCAAGTGGGGTTTAAGAATGACCTTATAAGGACCTACATACTTTGGAATGAACCTATTTGCTAGAATTTTGGGCATTTTAAAGTCCTTTATGTTTAACTGCACTAAGTCCCCCACCTCAAATTCTATGTGCTTTCGTAACTTGTTGGCCCATGATTTCCTTTCTTCACATTCCTTGGTCATTGCTTTGGCCTCCTTGTTGCCTTCATGGTGAGTGCCTTTTGTTCTAAAAATGGCTAAATCCATGGGTTGTTTCACTTCAACTTCCAAGGCTAACTTAAAGGGATTCGTTTTAATGGCTGAATGTTTTGTAAAGTCATAGCAAAACTTTGCCAAAACCAGATGGTCGCCCTAATTCTGATGATTGTTGGCGATATAATTATAAAGATATTGATTCAATATCTCATTCACTTTTTCAGTTTGTCCATTGGTTTGCGGATGGAAAGCGATATTACATTTTAGCTTGGTCCCCATTTTTTTCATCAATAACATCCAAAATTCTAATGTGAATTTCACATTTCGCTCACTTACTATGATCTTGGACATACCATGATGCTAGACCCACATGTCGAAAAATGGTTTTGCCATCCTTGTCATTGTGGCGTTTGTTTGGGTCAATGCAAATTTAGCCAATTTTGAGAACATGTCTACCACCACAAAGATGGCATCTATCCCTTCCCATTTTAGGAAACATGTCATAAAAATCCATTGAAAAGTTCTCAAATGGACCCGAAGGGCTTGGGAGGGGCTTATATAACCTAAACTTTTTCTTGTGTACTTACTTGGAACTTTAGCACTTCACACACATGTGGATGTAATGTTCTATGTTTTCCTTCATTTTGAACCAATACAAAGTTTTTCCCAACAACTCTCTTGTTTTCTTTTCACCACAATGTCCTGTCATGGGCACATCATGCACTTCTTACATGACTTTCATGTGCAATTTTCCTTCTGGCACATAGACTCGTGATTTCTTCCATCTTAACAATCCATCTAGAAGGGCAATCCCTTTCACCTTTTTTTTTTGGTGTAGGTCATTGAAATAACTTTGTGTGAATCAATCTTCCACACACGCCTTCTATATTTTCCTTTTTAGATCATTTTCTCCGACGAACATGGCTAAAAAAATTTGTGTACTTTCCTAAGGCATCTTTCTTTGGTATTCTTCTATGTGATTTAACACATTTAACACCACATTCTTTTTGCCAAGGTTATGGATCAACTCAAGGTCCATAAGGGCCAAAGTATTGTGCCAACGTAATTGCTTCGCCATGGCCCTTGGCTGGGTTTCAAAGTATCTTAAGGATACATTATTCATAAATATTTTGTTTTTATGAAAGTCTAGGTACTGCTGCCATGCCTTTAAATAGCTCACCATTGCAAATAATTCCTTTTCATGATTGACCATTTCAACTAGGCCCTTGCCAACTTTTTACTTTCAAAGGCTATTGGGTGTTTCTCTTGCATAAGGACCTTGCCTATTGTGAACCCATTTGCATTATTATGCACTTCAAAAGGCTTTTTGAAATTCAAGAATTGTAGCATCAATGTTGACAACAACTTCATTTTCAAGAGGTCAAACACCTTTTGTTGTTCGCCCTTCCATTCAAATGATCCCTTTTTCTTCAAAAGGTTGGTGAGTGGTTTGGCCAATGCTGAAAAGTTTTTTAAAAACTTTTTACAAAAATTGGCCAATCCCAAGAATGATTTTACACCTTTGGTCGACATCAAGATTTTCCATTCCTTAATTGATTCAATCTTCTTTGGGTTGGGCCTCACCCCTTCTTGAAACAACACATGTGCCAAAAAGTCCATTTTCGAACTTGCGAACTCATTTTTTGCTCGATTGGCATATAATTTGTTTTCTTTGAGCTTTTGCAACATAAACTCTAGATGTGTTGCATGTTCCTTTGCGAACTTGGAATACACCAAAATGTCATCTATGTAAATGATCATGAATTCATCTAACTTATTGTGGAAGATCGAGTTCATCAACATGGTGAAAATGGATGGGGTGTTACATAACCCAAATGGCATGACCAATAATTTATATGAGTTGTATCTTGTCTTCATAACCATCTTTTCCACATTTTCCTTTTCCACACAAATTAGATAATAGCTTGACTTCAAGTTGATGCGGCTAAAATAAAAAGCCCCATTTAGATGATCAAAAATATTATCAATTTGGGGCAAGGGGTAGTTCTTTTTAATGGTGATTTTGTTCAAGGCATGATAATCTATGCACATGCATAATTTTTCATCCTTTTTATTCAAAAACAAAATGGGCAAACCATAAGAATTTATTTTGCCTAATGTATCCCCGTTCCATTAAGTTGTTTATTTGAGCTTTGAACTCTTGTAGTTTTTTTTAATCAAGCCGATAGGGCGACTTAAAAGATGATCCTGACCAAAGCACCACTTCAATTTTATGGTCCACATTGTGAAAAGGAGGTTGGCACTAGATTCATCCACACACATAAGAATCAAAATTGAAGTTTCTTGCAATTTTTGCA
>Ga0209611_10014412_pt1 | contig 10564 bp, 6 predicted proteins | sample S1TSphgellanicum_3_FD_187693 | JGI IMG/M metagenome (GOLD analysis project Ga0209611, IMG submission 187693) | Host-associated microbial communities from peat moss isolated from Minnesota, USA - S1T2_Fc - Sphagnum magellanicum MG (SPAdes) (version 2) | ecosystem: Host-associated > Plants > Peat... | reverse complement strand
TTATCTTTCTCAATCTGCATTCCAGTGCTGGTTGCATCTAGTTGATTTCAGACATGCAACTTGGACCTTTATTTCATTTCACCAGCCTGACTTCATCACACTCACCTTCTGGGAGTTATATTTGGCAGGTGAAAGAAGTAGAGGTGGACAAGGTGATGTCACAAAGAGCTTACATGCTTTTCTATAGCAGGTACGTCAAAATATATGCATGCCAAATCATTGTCTAGTGAGTTCAGTTGCAAAATCTCCTGCAGACCCCTTTTTCTGCATCATCCACTAAAATGTCACATGTTTTCAATTGCAGGTCATTTGCTCGGGCGGCACCTATCACAGATCCTGAACCATCTTCAGCTGCTTCAGGAGAAGGAATTTTAGAGTTTATTCGACTGGCAGTGCCTCTTGAACATCGACAGAGCTCAATACTGCCACCCATGCAAGGAGCAGTGGCTGTCCCTTCTAGTCTGGCTAAAGAAGTGTCCTTGGCTTTGGGGCATAATGATGGAGGTACTGGTGAAAGTTCAGAACATGGGATTATGCAATTGCAGAGACCTGAGTTTGCAATCACTGGACTAAATTTTGATGATTTCCTTGAGAGAAAACAAAAGTTGGAGTACACGGTCCCATTAACTTTGGGAGGTGGAGAATCAACTGTGGAAGTGGGGTCATGTGATCAAATTTCGAGTTCTCTGAAAGTTGCTGCTGGGATGTCTGATTCAACAAATGCCAGTGAGGATCTGTATGTAAACTCTTCTCAAATCTTGGAGAGTGTTCAAGTCTTCAAGGGGAAAATGGAACATAATGAGATGCCTTTGGAGTCGACAAGTTTAAGTAGGCAGAGAAGGGTAGGGAAGATATCAGAACAGGGACATGAGGTTCTGTCACTGTTGCCTTCTCCAAAGCTGTTGGATATGGAAGAGTTACCAATGTGGGAGGCTGGAAATCATCATAAAACCTCTGCTATACCGGTTCTAGATGTAGTAGGATCATCACCTTCGATTGCATGGCCAAGAAATGTCGTAGACATGGTCTCTTCGATTGATTATGCTGTGGTAAATAGTGATTCTCAAGTGCAGAGCCCTTGTTGTGTTCCTGAATATGTTGCTGAATACAGTGAGAAACAAACATCAGAGGAATCAGATGTTTGGAAGGGTGATCAGGCTTACAGTTCTGTTGAGGCAATGTGTCCACATTTGGAAGGTGGTGAAATGTTGGAATCGATGAGTTCAAGAAGGGAGGAGGGTTGCAAATGTATGCAGATTGACATGGATAGCCTTGCCCTGCAGAACTCCTATGGAGCATCACCTGATGAAGGGTTGGAGTTATTGTCTGCAAAGACATCTCATGCCCAAACTAACAGTAACTGTGGTGAAGCAGGAATTTTTCAGTCATCTTCTAAAGCTCTGCTGGAGCTCAAAACACTTGGCAGCTTAAATGCAGAAATGCATGAGCACAAGAAGAGAATGGAACACACAGAACCAACCATGTCATTGATGAGGACCCCTGGAGCAAACATGGGCCCCCTTGCAACCACTACAAGCTCATCAAATTGCTTCACTGTTCTGCTGGATTCCCCAGGCAAGGTACTCATTGAGGAATTGCCAGGACCAGATGTTGTGGGAAGGACAGATTGTGCACATGTTGCAAATAAAGGTGATGTAGAAAATGGGCTGGAGTTATCTGGATTGTTAAGTGGAAGTGCAGTGATAGGTGAAGTTTTGTCTACAACGGTTTTAACGCCCACCATCACTGGGTCTTCCTCAAATTCTGAACTTTTTTCTGATAGTTCAGTAGAGAACACAGCCTTCAGGGTTAATCCTGTTGATGGAATTTTAGATGATGGTCAAGAAATATGCCACAACTCTCCAATTGGGAGGATCAATGATGGAAAGCAAAATTTGAAGCCATTGCTTGCTCCAGGATTCTTAAACAAGAGTCACAGGCTTAAGACTGTGAAATCTGTGAGCAAGAATGCAGGGGTGTATCCAAATGGTCATAGCAACCAAGGAAATGGGTGGGCAACTACCTCTGCACAAACTGAGTTTCCTCCAGGCCAAACAAGCATGGTAGGGATGAATGGAACAAGCATCAGTGCATCTGTTGGTGAGTTGGAAGTGAGTGATTTGCAGGGGCACTCCAGTAGCAGAGCAAGTACCCAGCTTCTAAGTTATACAAATCATAATAATGCTAGGAAGGATGGAAAAAAGGGTCTGATGGATCACATCTCAGTTAACAGGTCGCAGAGTGGGACTTCTCAATCTCATGCAGTAAGTGTAGCCTTTGGTGCAAAACACAAACAAGGCCGCAATGAAAGTTGTGCATGTGGGTCTCAACAGAAGTGGAAAAAGTGCTGTGGTAAATCTAGTGTAATCAAGGGAGCACTAGCAGATCGGCAATTAGTGGTGTGACCGGGATACAAGTTGTTCCTTCCTTGAGCCATGTGTAAGGACTCTTCATGCAGGGGTCCACAGAAGTTACTGATGTGAACCAAGTGTTGGGTTTTCGTGTGCACATCAGAATACCATTCTTGTGTATGGTCTCCTGAAGGCGATATTTTCTGTACAGTGGTCAGGCTGTCCACTGGTATACTTAACTTCTCTTCTCTTAAAACTATCAACAGGTCAAAGCAAATTGGATGTTTTGTGAACTGTACAGCATGTAAGGCAGAATTTGCCTGACCATTGCTTATCATGCCAATTCTTGGATTGCAATAAAAAATGCTTTGAAGTCTATTTTCTACAGCTAGACTTCATAAGAGTGAAGAGTGATCTAGTTTTGGTAGGATATTTGATGTTGAACAAGGAAGTACTTGGTGGTTTTGGGCTAATATTTATGACGAGGTGTATCCAACTGTGTGTAGAGTGAGAAGAAAACAGGGAAACTAGCTAAAGGATTAGTGGGCAGTTAGGTCAGTTCCACAGCATACTCCGCTGTATTAGGTCTGCTGTATTAGGTCTCCTGACCCATATATCTGTTGTCATATGACTGTTCGCTAGTGAATACTGTGGGGGTGCAAAAGTATCTCATCAGTGCAAATGGCACAAAATATTCAAACCTAAAAGTGCATTAATTTATTCAGGTGGAAACTGCGATCGGTCACTGACATTTGACCACCAATTTCTGTTAGGTTTGCTTTACACTAGGAGTCAGGGCTGCAAAAACTTGAGGCCAACTTTGAGCATTTTGGTTTGTTATTTGACCTCAAGTTACTAATAAATGCTAGGACATTGACGGGAGGACATTAATAATTGCTGGAACATTGGCCCCAAGGTTGCAAATCTGCTTACCAAATTCCATGGTATCTTTTTTTCAGCCTTGTGGCAAATACAAGGCCATAAAGTTCAGCATTTAGTAGTAACTTGGGGCAGATCGAAAAGATTTTTCTATTCCAGCCTTGACTCCTAGTGTAAAGCCCTTGGAGCTAATTTCAACTTTTGCACCAATAAGATTGCTTGATTTGAGTTGAACATGCCTTGACTCCTGGTGTAAAGTGGGCCTTATTTTTGTTTCTTAAAAAGTTCCTCCCCTGTCTGGCCTGAACTGAAGGTTCCCATCTTGATTTGAGTTGAACATTCGCCTTGACTCCTGGTGTGTAAAGTGGGCCTTATTTTTGTTTCTTAAAAAGTTCCTCCCCTGTCTGGCCTGAACTGAAGGTTTCCATCACCACTTACTGTCTTTATAGTAATTTAATTATTTGGGATAATAATGCAACATGAAAGTTCTCATCAATTTCATGGTAACATATAATGTTGAAAAAACGTTATATATGTGCTTGTTAGAGGTGTTGGCATCCCACAAGCTACTGTAAGCTGCCACTTATACTAAGCTCAAAGTTGAAAATTTGTAGCTTTATGTGTCGTTTGCTGAAGGCAAACCTAATAAAATACCTATCCTATGGGTACTGACACAAGGTGAACATCTTGATTTAAGCTCAAATAGTACAAAGTGACCCGTCTCGAGAGTCATGCGATTGAGCATAACAGTTGTGGTAGCCTTCTTTGTTGGTTACACAGGAACCAACTCTATTAGTGCAACCTTGGGAGGAGGGCTGGCTCGCTGGCTGCTAAATCCTGGGTTTGCAGTGAGCAGCATTTGTCCCCTCTGTCACCAAAAAGAAGAGGGAGGAATGAAAGATCTCCTCCTTGAACAATGAAGTCAATGATATTTCTTTATTTCCACGCAGTGTACAGAGAACATAGGACATAGGTGGGAACCTGAAGAACAATCCTATAGCATATGTCTAAGGCACATTTTGAACCAGCATGCTTTGAGTTTATTTTCATAAGCTATCATGGCCTATTAGAATTGTTTCACAACCAAAGAAACCTTCCCATTTTTATTTTCAAGGTTTTCTTGCTGCATTCCATCAACAACAAAACATTGTCTCTCTCACACTAGCATTACCCATGAATCCCACCAGCTATTCCCAACTTTTAAGCATATTGTAAATTCCCAATCTCTATCTTTTTGAGTTCAGACGAGAAGAAAACCCTCTTTGTAAAGTTTTGCAACAATATGGATGAAAAAAAGTCCTCATGTAGATTTCACAATTCCCCACATTCAAGCTATGCAATTCTTGGAATTTTCACCAAAGTAAATCTCACTTCCCATTCCTTCGCAAATCCAAGAAAAAAATAATCTGAGTAACCTCAAGTATACAAAGCTTGAGATTGTGAAACATTTTCAAGTTGGCTTTCAAACTCCTTAGACATTTTCATCATTTCCAAATGTGTTTCTATTTTGAAACATATGCTTCACTTCCTATGTCCAACTTAATCCTCCATAAATAACGGAAGAATTCTAGAAAATTTCAGACCTAAACACAAGGTATTGCTATCACCAAAAGAAAAGAGACTGCCCTAAAGGTTTGAAGGAAAAATGTGCTTAGCTTCCCAAAAAATCAGAATGCCCCTTCCATCAATCCGCCCTGATTTAAATTCTCCTTCCCGCATCTTGGTAACCTCCACATCATAAATTGCCTTCGACAAACTACACACCCAAAGGCTGAAAATCCACCTTATGAAACACAAACCAATGAATACATAAAATAGCACCAACATCCTACCATCACAAAGTTCTTTCACAAAGAACAAGCAAAAGGAAATCACTTGCAACAAACAATAAACACACCCCAAAGCAAAAAATGCAACAATGTAGATAAGCTTGACTAAACCCTCATGTTTCACACGATTGTCAATCGCCTAAAGTTTTAGCACTTGTCGTTGACATGTGCAACCTTTTATCCATTAGCTTAAATCTTCATCCAACATATTCTAGATGCATTTTTGACACCATGCCTCCATCCCTAGCCACATAGGGCTCAATTAGCTCCAGGATTTATTGGGACCCTAAACCCTAAACCCTTTCCATCAATTTGGATTTGCAATTGTGTGGATTTGGTGAAAAAGTCCCTACTTTAGGAAAAATTTTCTTTTGTACATTCACTAACCCTCTTACCAGGGAATTTCAGATAGAAAAAAAAGGTTGGGCTAAAATGATGCCCCCACCATCACCCACACTAACATAGACTTGTCACACTAAATAGTGAAAAGTTTTTTTAGAGATTTGAAGAAGATATCTCCACCATGTTAAGTGGCATACAAAAGTGGCAATGTCAATATTACAATGATTCCCATCTGCCCGCCTACGATGTTGATGTTATTATGAACATTCTCATATTGAAAGCCAAAGCATGAAGAATGTCAATTATATATGAGTCCACCTATTTGTTTATTTGTAAAATGAAATGAGTTTTATCCCTATGAGAGAAACAAGCCCACCGCCAACACATGTTCTGTGTTAGGTCTTGGAACAAATTGGTTCATTTTTCATGTACCCCTTAACTCCTTCATGAGCTTTGTCATCCATATGGCTTGGTAGCTTGTGTGTTCACCATGTATTTGGCCTTAGTCCTGAACAAAACAATTGTTGGCTTTTATTTTCTATTATAAGAAATTACTCCACCTCCAATTATGAATATAAACCTTGTAGTGGATCTTCTATCCTTTTGATCATTAACCCAACCTGCATCACAATAGTTATCACTTATTTGGATTGTACCACTTTAAATTGTAATTTCAATTCCAAGGTCCCTTGCAAATATCAAAAAATGTGCTTGATCATCATATAATGCTTCATGCTCTTGTATCTTCACAGTCATGAAGTTTGCCACTTGGTGAACCAGTTCGAAGCAATGCTTACAAGTCCTAAGTTAGCCAAAAAAAACTTGGACCACCCAGCTGCCCCCATCATAGTAGGAGCAAACACCAAAAATCCATGGTCAGTCCTCAAAACCTTCTCTGTCACCAAATTCCTTTGTGAAAGAAAAAAGGTCCAATCATGCTTTTGGATTCCAACCAATCCTACTTCCATGAAATGGCCATCAGCACTCACACAAACATCATCTAGAATGCATTTCCACATGGAGAAACCATGGAATTACATATGTTGGAAAGAGAACTAGGGCCATGTAAAAATACAAGGCCTTTAGACTACAGTATTGTGAATGTCAACATGACTTCGACAAGTGATACACATGCATGTGACAAGACCATTGCAAGCCCTCCCCAGTTCTGTTGAGTTAGGAAAGCTGAATGGTTTGAAGAAGATCTATATGAACAAAGTAGTTTTCCTGTTTTTTAGCATCTATAGTATGTAGTCTCAAAGCTAAAAACCCTTCCCGTATGTTGTGAGATGGAACCTTGTGTTCTCCTCAAACGTTGTACCATTCCACTTTTCCATTTGCACCATGTTTAATCTTGAACACTCATTTGCAAGAAACATGCTTCCTACCCTTAGGAAGTGACATCAAGGTTAAAGTGTTATTAATAACAAGGGAATTATATTCTTCGAGCATGGTAATCTTCCATTTTTTTGCATCTTCACTCCTCAATGCTTCTTTCACATTTTTGGGTTCTTTATTCACAAATTCATCTCGAACATGTTTTATTTCCTTTGAATGGGATCATGGACACTTTTTATTTGATTATTTCCTTTAAGGAACACAACATTTCGACTTTTGATGATCTTTTGGTCTTTACAAACATTGAATGATATGCCTTGGACCCTTCACAATATCCTAAAAACATTTGGATTCTAATCTGTTTTCATTTTCATTTGTAACATGGGCATAGGATTTGCAACCAAAGAACTTTCAAATGAAACACATTGGGTTTCCTATTACATGCATTTTGTAAGGTTTTTGAATCAAGGGCTTTTGGTTGGGCATTGATTTTTATGTAAATTGTCATGTTCACCACTTTCGCCCAAAATTCCAAGTCAAGTGTTTTTACAAGAATCATGTCTTAGCACATTCCACAATTATCCTATTAGTTTTTTCTAGATCACCATTTTGTTGTGGCAAATATGGAGCATTAGTTTATTGTTGGATTTCACATTCAATCAAGAAGGCATCAAAGTTTTTGGACTCAAACTTTCCTCCATTGTTGGATCACAAGATGTTGATCTTCATGGTCATTTTGTTATCCACCAAACACCTTATATCTTTTGAATTTCTCACAAAAATCTCTTTTAGCCTTCAAAGGATAAACATATGCCTTTTTTGAAAAGTTGCTAACGAATGTGACAAAGTATTACACCCCCACCACATGAAAAATCCTCATCAACCCACACCCGTTTGTGGGCAGAATCTCCAAAAGCTTCAAAATTTTGGTTGCTCTATCTTTAAGGAAAATGTTAAATTAGCTTGCCCTTTAGACACATGGTGCAATGGCACTTTTTTAAAATTGATGCCATTTGCTATTTTATCCAACTCCTTGAAACTTGCCATACTGAAATGGCCAAACCTTTCATGCCAAAACATGATGCCTTCATTCAAGGACTTGCCACATTTGCTTTTTTCCTTTTGAATGTTCACATTGAGTATTTACAAGTTCTTTTCCTTTCATGCTTTCGCCACATGGGGACATTGTTCACCTTACAATTATCCTTGTCAAACTCTATTTTCAACCCTTCTGAAATGAATTTGTTAATGAAAATGAAAGTATTTTAAAACATGAAAAACTTGAATGATAATCATAAGCAACATTGTTAACGAAGAAATCTCTAAACTAATTAGTACCATAGACCTCTTAGTAACTAATGATTATTAGTGGTAATACTACTTACTATCCTTTATCCAAAAGGTGAAGCTAGTGGGATTAAGTAATTCATGTTAGTGAGTGGTTGGGGTAATCCACCACCCAATCATTTAGGAGATTTCTAGGAAAGGATTAAAAAATAAGGGCCCTATTTTCTATGAATAAATGTGGGCCTTGTGTGGTTTGTGGAAAAGGAGGATTAGAGGAAGTGTTGGGGAGTTTCTATGTCATCTGAGACTTTTCTAATTAGAGGTTAGAATGAAGGACTCTTTTGAAAAAAATGTGTTGTACTACTAGGAAGGAGAAAGTAAAGAAGTAATGTACTTATATAAATTATAACCGAATGACAACATGTCATGTGCATTAGATTGTTTACCTTGAGTCAAACATTGCTAATTAATTGTTAATGCAAATGAGTGACTTTTGTTAGAAATACTATTCGTTTCTAATTCCCAATGTTGATGAATGTGTCAAACATTCATCAAAAGGATGAATAGTATTCACATCCTTGTAGTAGTTAGGTTAGGGTTTAGAAGTGAAAACTACTTAAGGCTTAGCAGCGGCTAGGGTTAGGGTTTAGTGGTAGCTAGGGTTAGGCGACGGCTAGGGTGAGGGTTTGGTGGCGGCTAGGTTAGGGTTAAGTGGCAACTACTTTAGGGTTAGGAGATAGTATATAATGGAGTGTTTTTGAATTGTCTTTCCTTCTCTCCTTTCATGGTTTTAAGTGCATGTAGAACCTTCAAGCCTTGTTAGTAGTTGTAAGTCATAGTTTTGTGATTATAGCATACAACCTTTATGATTTCTTGTTAGTTAATACGATTGTTCCATTTCATGACCCTTGAATGTTTCAATTCTTGCTTGTTTTCAAGTTGTTTTCAATACGTTATGGGTTCACATCAAGCAAGAGAAAGGACATTGTGTTAGAACAAGAAATAGTCAAAGGTTTAGCTTGTATAACATAGAAAGGGAGAATCCTTTTGAGGGAAGGCTTTTAGTTTGCAAAGGTTGCAAAGAGAGTAGAAGTCCATTTCTAAGTGAGTGGGAGGTGTGGAAGAGATTTCTTCAAAATGTTGTAAGTTTTTCAAGCGTGAAAAACTTGTTTTTCAAGTTTTTGAAATTGTCAAATTTCAAGTTTCAAGTGTGTTAAAGAGATTTTTTCACATTATTGCAAGTTTCAAGTGAAATCTCAAGCTTGTGTAATAAAAGACTTGCAAGTGATAGAAGTTTTTTCCTTTCAAGTTTATGTGAGGGGTCAAAGATTTCTTCCAAAGTTTTCAATCTTTTGAGAAGAGTGTTTGTTGTAGCATTTGTGTTCAAAATGTCCTCTTTTCAAATGGAGTCCTTGAAAGTCATGGAGAAGTTTGATGGTGGCAACTTTCACCTTTGGAAGTTCAAAATGCGCATGATGCTTTCTAAACATGGGCTTTGGAAATTTGTTGATGGGAGTGTCACCTTGCCAAGTGAAGAAGTTGCAAGGGCCGATTATAACACAAAAGAGACGAAGGCTTTGCATTGCTTTGTGAACATCTCACGTATGCCCAACTTGCACACATTCAATATTGTGACAATGTGAGAAGTGCGTGGGAGGCTCTTCGTGGTATGCATGAAGCTAAGACAATTGGCAACACATTGTTCCTTTGAAGGAGATTCTTCACCATCAAAATGCAAGAAGGAGATGACATGCTTGTGCACATTAACACAATGAAAGCCCTTGCAGACCAACTACGTTCCATCAAAGTGAACATTACATATGAAATTTTTTACATGGTACTCCTCATGAGCCTTCCTCCATCCTTTGATAATTTAGTCACAAGCTTGGAATCAATGTCCACAAAAGATGTAGACCTTCAATTCATTGTAACAAGGTTTGCTTCACGAAGTGTCCAAAAGAAAATAATGTGAGAGTTCCAAGACTACCCCATCAGTGAACAAAACTCACAAGTCAAATGAGAAGCTTTGTTTCTATTGTAAGAAACTTGGACATTTTGTGAAAAATTATTTCAAGAAGAAAAATGATGAAAAAGAAAAAATCAATCAAGCTTGTGAAGATCATGAGCAAATGTTTATTATGACATTGAGTGCCAATGATCATACCATGTATGATTGGATTATCAATTCAGGTGCAATGCAACAACACATGACATTCGAACAAAAATGGTTTACCACGTACGAGCGCATTTCCCCAAGGAGGGTCTTCATGGGCGATAACACTGTTTTGGAGGCCATTGGCAAAGGGAACATCAAAGCCATAATGCAAGTGGGCCAATTGACACACACAACCATCACCCAAATTCTTCATGTTCCAAAAATGAAGAACAATTTCATTTCTATGAGTAAATTCATTTTCAAAGGTTTCAAAGTGGAGTTTGACAAGGATGATTGTAAGGTCAATGGTGCTCGAGGAGTTGTTATGGCAAAAGCACGAAGGGACAAGAACTTGTACCTTCTTAATGTGAAGGTGTGTAAGC
>Ga0209611_10014411_pt1 | contig 10564 bp, 9 predicted proteins | sample S1TSphgellanicum_3_FD_187693 | JGI IMG/M metagenome (GOLD analysis project Ga0209611, IMG submission 187693) | Host-associated microbial communities from peat moss isolated from Minnesota, USA - S1T2_Fc - Sphagnum magellanicum MG (SPAdes) (version 2) | ecosystem: Host-associated > Plants > Peat... | reverse complement strand
AGCATATGCTGGCAATTACTTTCTTGTGCACCATTTTACACTACTTTGTTGTGCAGTAAGTGCTGCTCCAGGCAGATGATTGATTCACATCTCCCTTCAGCTAATTTGAAGAGATTGTTTTGTGGCTGCTGAACCGAACTGAACTGAAAGCCCTGGATTAGTTCTTATGCATGACTTTTGTTGGGTATCGGTGGTTCTGGTCTTAATAACAGTATGCGCAAAGTGAGGATTGGACAAAACTTTGCGATGCCTTGGGTGCTCGTCTTGATGCTGGCCATGCCACATGCAGCGACATGGTGTTATATCTGTGCTGGCAATGTTGAAAAAGCTGTGGATATTTGGGCAAGGACATTGAAAGTCAGGAAAGGCAGTGTTGATTTTGTGGATTTGCTTCAGGCAAGATTAATCTGCTCATTTGATGATTTCCGAGCCAAAGTAAATTGGCATTGCAATTGTGTCTAAAGTGTGTGTGTTGCAGGGAGTGTTAGTATAATAGTTCTGAATGAGAATCAAACTTGCTATGCAATTGTTTTTATTGCAGGACGTCATGGAGAAATCAGTGGTCCTTGGGCTGGCAAGTGGTACTAAACAGGTGAGTGCGTCCTTGGAACGGTTAGTTTGTTACTACGCGGAGTTGTTGGCCAGTCAGGGGCTGCTGGACACTGCCCTTGAATACCTCAACCTGTCACCAGCTGACAACTCATCTCAAGAGATGCAAATCTTGCGAGATCGCATCTCTCAGAGTAGCCAAGGTATATATATATATTTACTTAACTTCGATGTCCAGCATTGATGTTCAACTGTTGCTGGTGTGTTTAAGGGTCTAGGGTTTAAGATCTGTTGATCTCGGTGAGTGTGGTCCTCCTTTGTTCACTATTTGCTTCATAAATACCCAAGCTCTCAAGTCTTGGGTATCTGTCTCCTGAGCTGGGAAGTAATGGGTGGTATACAAGCTCCTGAAAATGTGGACGTATCTGACTCAGTTGTGTGATTTTTGTCCTCTGTAGCTGAGAAAATACTGGAAGCACCACCACCGGTAAAGGAGCTGCAGCCAGAGTCGTACTCAAATCTGCCCTCTGATAATACTCAATTTTCATACCCAACACCTCAGCCATCACCTTACTATTCGGTTCGTGTGCCAAAGCTTCAAACTTAGTTCATGAACTTCATGAACTTGACTGCATTGCATTATTTCTTTGTATGTGAAGTGTGTTTCTAACTTAGTGTGGAGGAGCTTTGCACAAAAGTTTGTCTTATGATGTGAGTTTCTCCACCTCCCTTCATGTTTCCAAGGTGATTCAATGTACCTCTTTATGGGTTTCTGCAGCATGAGACATATCACCAAGACAGTACCCAATCGCCACAGTATGCAAATCCATATCAGCAAAGTCAAGTCACTCCAGGCGTGTTTACGCCAACACCTACTCACAGCTACTATCCCACTACCCATCCTCCTGTAAGTTGTTGACTTTCTCCTATTGGTTTCTCCTCTGCAAGGAATCCAAGATCCTTGCACTTCTCTGAATAAGTGGGGGAAGATGTCCCTTGAGCATCTGATTCTGTCAGATGATACATTTTTGTGTGTAATCTGACATTACAACCAATGATTTCTTGTGTTATATGAGGGTGGGTTTAACAATGCCTGATGGTGTGAATGACTCAGACACTGTCAAATATAGGAAGTCCCCGACAACAACAACTAGCACCCCCAACAACTTTTGTTCCACAACAATCTCAGCCTCCGACTGGATTTTTCCCAGCACCTCCAACAGCAACCCCAACCTTTCAGCCATATGTGCAGCAGCCTCCTGTTGGTCCCCCTTCTTCGTTGTATCAGGTACATACACCATTCATCTTGTGGGAAGTTGTGTGTGACAGGTCTTGAGTCATGGTTGTATATATTTGACCTATGTATGAAATAGTTTTGTTTGATGTTCGCTCTGTATCTCTGTTGTACTTGTGGTTGTCTTGGTCATTTGCAAGGCCTGAGTATGCTTCTAGCTTGTTGCCAAATTGGTGAAGGTGAAACTGCTTTGAGATTCATGTCATTTGTAGAAAGCAAGGATTGACTCCTATTGCATGAGGCAGACTGGGGGACAACAGGCATATTCTGGAGCTGCTGTACCACAGCCAAGTGTTATGATGCCAGGCCCTTCTGTTAGCACCATGCCACCAGCCCCGCAACCACGTGGTTTTGTGCCTGTCAGCACGCCGTCAGAGCAGGCACCTGCTACCCAGCAGCCCAGCAGTCCTCAAGTGGCCAGTGCAAACACGTTTGCTGCTCCTCCTGCTCCTGCTGCCACAGTGCAAACTGCAGATACCTCAAATGTTGCAGGTGATAATAATAGAGATTGCTTTCAACATCCTTTTTGGGTTGTTGGGCTTGATGCATTAGGGTTTAGGGTTTAGGGTTTAAACCCCAAGAGCTCCCTGAGCAGAACTTTTGCTTCAATTGGGTATTTATGATTTTATTTGCAATCTTGCAAAACTTTCCAGTCTGTCAGATTTCTTTCATTTCCTATCCTGGGCTTTTGGGTCTGGATTTACTTAAGCTTGTGGGTTTGAATGGGTTTTCAGCGGAGTTGAAACCGGTAGTGGCAACTCTGACAAGACTGTTCAATGAAACATCTGATGCTGTCGGAGGTAGCAGGGCTCCACCGGCTAAAAAGCGTGAGATTGACGATAACTCAAGGAAGTTGGGGGCACTCTTTGTGAAGTTGAACTCGGCAGATATCTCACCCAATGCCTCTTTGAAACTAGGACAACTCTGCCAGGCTCTTAATGTGGGTGACTATGCCACTGCCTTGCAAATACAGGTCTGGCCTAAACCTAAACCCTAAACCCTAGACCCTAAAAACTTGGTGATTTGGTTGTGTTCTTTCTTGCAAATATTGGTTGTGCTTATTTTCAATTTTTGGTTACGCTGCTTGGAGGTCAATTTTGATGCTCCAAGTTTAATTGGGTCTCTGTCCCCATAAGCTCAGATCATACTCAACCCTAAACCCTAAATCCTATTGGAATTGACCACAAAAGCTTTAGACAAGAATAATAACAATGTGATATCTGTGATTTGGCAGGTGGCTTTGACAACAAGTGATTGGGATGAGTGCAGCTTCTGGCTAGCTGCTTTGAAGCGCATGATCAAAACTCGCCAATCTCTAAGATAATAGGTGTTTGCCTTTCAGAGGTCTGCAATTGCAAGTGCTTGGGCTAAGCAAGCGTGTCAGTTGTGTCAAGTCTTCTGTACTCCACATGGCCGTTGTTAGCGAGTTGGAATGGTGACAGGTCTTGCATGATCAGAGTGCAGGAAGGTAACATTTTCCCTTGTGGGTTCTCAAAGGTTGGTATGGTCATGTCAGATGGAAGTATTTTGCTTGTGTGTTTTCACAAGCATTTGCTCTCTTTCTGCATCAATTTTGCCATAGTAGCCCCAAGTTTCAACAGAATTTTAGTGTCTAATCCTATACAGACTTGATAATGGATTCATTGGCCAGGATGTTGTTGTTCAACAGAAACTGTTGTGCCTTAAAAGCAGATCTACTGTCTTCCATCATACTCCATTCTTGTGGAGTTTGTTTCGGTTTTGCTGGAACGAACACAATGATTATTATTAGCTTTTCAAAGTGTTGTGGAGTTTTTCTCTGCAAGCTCATAGTTATGTCTACACTATTGTTGTGCTCAGCAAATTAATCTCAATCCTGCCTATATACATAACTGTGTAATTTTTCTTCCACATATTCATGGAAAATTCTCTTTTGAGATTGACAAATTTTCTTGTGTTTGCAAGACTATTTTAGTCTTGTTTGTGCTGATGGGTTGTAGAACCTGATCAGGATCAGTGTCTTGCAGATTGTGCCAGTTAACGTATCATCAATGATATCGAGTCAAAAGGTTTGGATCTCAACATATACATGTCAAATGTTTCCTGCTACTTTGTTTAGGGCATTTGCATCACGAGGACATTCATCCTCCGTCTATGATTTTTTTCAAAAGAAATCTATTTCCACCTTTATCACGTGCAAGACCATTAATGTCCCACACCTATCATTGGCACACATGATGGGTTATTCTAATGGTTGACCGCAGATCATGTAGGGTAGGCAAGAGACAAAGGTGAGAAATGAGCAAGGTTTCAAGTGAGATCCCACCTTGAATACCATTGAATATCACCCTTATGAGACCTTGTTTGAAACTTGGCTCACAAGTTCTCACTAGATTGAGAATTGATCACTTGAAAATTCATTTTTGGAAAAAATAAATTGATATGTTATTAGGGTATTAATTTGTAAGGTTAGGGTATTTGGTAGCAAGATTTAGGGTGAGTGAGATTTAAAGTCTAGTTTTTTGAACTGTAGGTAGGGTTTAAAAAAATAGGTTTAGGGTTTGAGGGTAAGGACAGCACTTTCAGCCATTATTTACACATAGGGTTTGTCTCCTCCTCTTTCACTTTTCATTTTTTTTTTTCTTGTTCTGTTGTTTTTTTTCAAGCTCCACTGTTGTGGTCACATTGTTGTTGCTGCTCATTTTTTTTCAAGCCCTATCATTTCCTTGTTGTTTGCTTCTATTGTTCATTTCTATTGTTCATTTCCATTGTTTTTTTTCTGCTACTTGATTTTATTGCTTGCTTTCACTACTCGTGTTTGCTATTCACTTTCATTGCTTGCTTTGGTCACTTGCTTTTGTTGCTCCCTTTTGTTGTCATTTTGGTTGTGCACTTCTATTACTTGTTTAGCTCATTTCAACAAGCTTCAACAACTTCTTGTTCTTGCTTGCTACTAGACAACAATGTGACAAGCAACAAGTATTAGGTACCGTTCTAACGTAATGTTGTTCATCAATGTTTTGTTGATGTGTGATGTTCACTTTTGGTTTTGCACTTCTATACTTTGGTGCTTGCCCCCTTTGCTTTGTGTAGGTGTGGGAGGAGCTTTAAGCTTCAACCTCAAGTTCAAGTTTATTCAAGTTCTTTTTAAGATCAAGTTTTTTCAAGGTATATTTTTATTTTCCTTAAAAAAAATTTTTAAAAAAATTTTTTTTTTTTGGTGTTTTTTTATGTTTTATATGTTAATTATGTTAGTTGTTTGTTGTGTGCAGGGTTTGCTTTTCATATGTTTTGCAAATTTTTCCCAAAACATTGTATTTTCCAAATTACAACCTTTTTGTATGATGAAGAGAAGAAGCAAGTTATTTGTCATTATAAATGCTTGCAATTGTGAGGATTTGATTTTCATAGCCTGGATATTGAACTTAAATAGAACCCACATTTTGGCAAAACGTAGATTTTTTCACTTTCATTTTTTCACATTGTCTAGTTTTCTTGTGGAAAATGTAGTCAAGTGAAAATGAAAATATAATGGAGGAAAAGTTTGTGAAAGTTTCAAAAAAAATTCAAGTCTCCAAAAAAAGAGAAAAAAGAAAAAAAAGAAAAATCTATAAAACTTGTGTGCTTAAATTGATTTGGGCATGGCATAATAGAAATGTATTTTGTTAGGCCTTCTATTGTGTTAGTGATGTTGAAGAGGGGGAGTTTTGTTTACCACCCCACACTCCCCACCATTTTTGTTGTTGTTAAGATACATTACATTTTTGCAACAACAAGTTTTGATTTATGGATGTTTAAGGGGGCTTCATGATATATAGCCATTATAATGTTATATTTGTTTTTGGGATTTGACTAGTAGCCTAAGTAAGTGACTATTGGTTTGCTTGAAACCACTTAAAGAACTAACCAAGCCTTGGCCAAAAATTTAATAAAATTATTTGATCAATATGAGTTGAAAAGAAAATTCATTGCTTATGTTAAAAATGAAAGGTCAAATTTGGATACGATAACAATTGTTTTCAAATCTATTGTGAAATGTGAAGCTTTTGGTTTAAATGAAAGCTTTCATAGTAACTTTTTTTGGGCATGCTTTCTTTAAAGCATGCCAATATCCATTGATGAAATTTTTTATAAAAATTTGAGATTTATTTCACTCAAGTTTGTAGAAATGTATAATTTGGCTTTAAAAAATGAGAAAGGAAAACATGAATGGGACAAGGCTTGTGAATATTTTAATCTTTGCATTAGAAAAATGAATATTATAATGAAAACAAAGTAGATTTTTAAATTTTTTTTTCACTGCTTGATCTTTTTTTAATTTGAATTTTCTTTGAATTACACTAGTTGAAAATCCTAACATTGCATTTAAGCTTTTGGTTACAAGTTTGTTAGCAAAATCATTATGTTCTAACAAGGTCTACAATTCAAGGATGTTATTATCCTTTACTAAAGCAAACATAATATTGTTAGAATAAATGAGAATGCCACCTCTTTTTGCTTGGCTTTTTCAAAAATAATTATGGATTTTTTTCTTTTGTTGTGAGTGTTTGTATTTTGAACTAGTCAAATAGCCATTGGTTACTTTCTATTGGACTATAGTATGCCATTATTATGTGTTTAAAATTCAAGGAAAAAATTAGAAATCTAGTAGCCCAAGTTGATTTGATTTTAGGGTTGTTCTTGAACTAACTTCATTTACTTCCAACATCGAAAGGGAAATTTGTGATGTTTTCAAATCTTTCTTTTCTTTAGAAAAAAATATATGATGAAAAACAAATCACAACATGTTGTTTTTGATGTAAAACATTAGGTTTAAAAACCTTCATTTAATATTTTCTTTTATTGGTCGTGAAAAAAATGTGAATATTTTTTTTAAAGAATATGATAAATGATTTTTATATCCTTTCCTTATAAAGTGTTAGCGTCATTTGCATTTAATAGTAAAATTTGAAATTGGATGTGCAAAACAACCAATCGATGGAGATTCTAGTTTGGACTTTTTTTAATAGATTACTAACACAAATGAACCAATGAAAAAACTTGTTATCAAATAACTACTATTTTCAAATGTTGCCAAGTGGATCCCATGAGAATCAAGTGTCCTTTTCAATGGTGGGGAAAATATGAACCCATGTTTTTCTTACTATTGGTTTTTGGACCAACATTGTAGGATCACAAATTGAGTTCAAAATGATTTTTTTTTTTTAACATACTTACAAACCTAAGGAGATGTCATTTACAATTCAACAATCTAAAAACATTGATTTTTGTGAAGAAAAAATGGCTCAATGATCTTAGAATTGGTTGCAAACCACCTTCCAATTTGGTGGAGTTAATTGAAAAGGATTTTGATTTTGAAGAGGAGTTAAAAAATTTGAACATTCATTTGAATGAAATGGAGTTGTGAACATTTAAAATGTTGAAAGATTTTTTTTTCATTTAGATTTTTTTTTACCTTTTATTGAATGCTTTCAAAAAAAATTTAAAAAAATTATGTTGAAAAAATTTAAACTTTTGATAGTCAATATAATATGTGAAAACTACATTTGAAAATAAACTTGTATGAAATGTGTGGGAATTGATACTTTGAAAATTAGGTGAAATTATTTTGCCCAAAATTTTGAAACCCTATTTGGGTCTTTTGAAGATGAAAACAAATAAAATTAAAGAACCATGGGAGTTTGGGATGAAAGGAAGTCTGATGAATTTGCAACTGGATGAAGACCTATACTTTGCTTTAACCCAGAGAATTTTAAGGTTGCCAATAAAAGATCATACTACCAATGAGTAGTACAAATCTCTAAAGGAGAAAACAACATTGTACAACATTGGAATAAAATCTTACCATCTTTTGTTTAGTTCTAAGCTCCTTTGCACCTATTGGTCCTTTGGGTCCCTAAAGTAACACCTCCATTTTTGTCACCCTGAAAGCCAATTTGGGCAGCCAACAAATGATTAACATCCTTTAAATTGTCTCTACCCAAGGAAAATGTTTACCATAGGGAGAAATGGATCAGGGTGTATTACTAGTTTTTATTAAGGAGGGGGATCAAAGCAATTGGATTGGAGAATTGATCTTAAACGAAACACTTCATTTATGGGCGTTCTAAAATCGAATATGATCCAATTTTTTTTTCTTGGATTGTTTTAATACGATGGATTGAAGGGTTGCTATGCTTTAGAAAACACTTTGCACTTGTCAAAACAATTAACACCATTGATAATGCACCATCTAACATGCAAAACAACAACCACCGATAATTGGCAAAATGTCAAATAATTGCAGAAAAACATCAAAATGTTGCAAAATTGCCAACATACCCGTCAAACAAACTTAACTACCAAACAAATACCTTCAACATGATAAAACTAGAAGATGGTAAAAATCTAAAGTCAAATAATTACATGACATCAACATTTGCAACAACATCTACTTGCTTTTGAATTTATGAAGTGCACATGCAAAGAGATCATCAACTACTCAATCTTCATGTGGAAATGGTCAATGAAAGTTTTAAATTACAAACACCACATTTGAAAATGAAGCAATAGAACCACGGGTGAAGAGACATTCATTCACATCAAAACAAACCTATACACATAGGTATCTATTCCATGAACGAGAGTAAAATAAGTAATAAAACTTTTTTCCTAGTGTAGGGCATTGTGTACAATAATGAAACATGAATAATATAAGGGGGCAAAGTACTTAGCCACTAACCTCCTTGATGCCGGTGCTTGAACACCCCCTTCCTTTTTTCCTTTTAATTCATTGATCCTAGCTCTTGACCTCCTTGATGTCAGCACCTCAGCAACCCCCTCTTCTCTTCTTTTCGATTCATTGATCCCAACCTTTGTCTTCCCCAACGTTGGTGCTTGAGTACCCCCCTCTTTTCTTCTTCTTAATTTGCTAATCATAATTCGTCAAACCTCCTCGATGCCAACGCCTTATCATGCGACCCCGACTCTTCCTCCTAACCTCCTTAAACTTCTTGAACCCTTGAGCCTTGAGCTTGCCATTGACACCTGAACATGCAACGTACCTCGTTCCCTTTTTTCGATTCATTGGCGCATGAACATGTTACACCCTTATTCTGGGTCATTGACCTTGTGATTGATGCCTACGCACATGAGCAACTCCAAACCTTGATTCACTAACCTCCCCCAACCTTTTAAGCTCATCACTGATATGGCATGCGCAACACCTTTTTTTTTCTTTCCCTTGATTCATTAACCTTCTAACCTTTTAACTGACCTTTTAACACATGCCTCCCTTCTCTTCCTAACTCATAGATTTCTTGTGACGTCCATTTGCTCAACCTCGCATCTAGTTGATTGAACATTGAACATGTGCGAATGTTTTGTTCTTCATGAACACCTGCTTCCCATCCTCCTCATGAACATGCAATTCTTGTGAACCTTCCTCCTCTTAAGCATCCCTTTAATACACTAATAGAATGCTTCCTTCTACATTAAACCAAAATGGAGGTGGAAAAAAAAAAACAAACTCCTAAACGTTGAAATGCAAAGATGCCCTTGCCACCTTAACCCTAGCTAGGATGCTGCCATTTCTTTTTTAAATTTTTTATAGAATACTTAGTTACATTTACATTTTTGAAAAAAAAGTCCATGGCTAAATCTCCTTTTTTTTTCCTCATTAAATGATGATTTTTTTCCCAAAAGCCAATAATATTGATGTTAATTCTTGCTTTTGTTGATTAAACATAACTAAATAATTATTTCAAAACATGTTTTTTTTTTTTTTTTTTTTTGATTTCATATAACCAAAAAACTATATTAAAACCAAAAAAATGTTTCTATCATTTTCAATAGCCATAATCCAATCAAAAAATATAAAACCATTTCTAGATTTCTATACATGGTTCAAACATATAGCCAAAAATATTTAAAAATATTTAATTTCTATATTTAACTTGTAATTAAATCTGAATAAATTTTCCTATGTATCATTATGTATCATTGTCACTTTGACCAAAACACAAAGTCTACAAAATAAAACATTGCATGATCATGGTCACATAAACACCCTCACCCTATGCCATATGAGGCATTAGTATCATGCGGTAAGACAACAGGGGTGTTGGAAGGGTATCATTAGTATCATTTGATCATAATACATTATACCCATGATATGATATGTGATATGATTAGTGTTGTTGGAAGAACAGGGGTGTTGTTTAAAGAACAGGGGTGTTGTTTAAAGAACAGGGGTGTTGTTCATTTCCTCTGAAATTTTCAGCTACGATTTAATTTAAATTTTTAGTGAAGAAATCATTCAATGTTCAAGGACTTTTGCATTGCAAAGTCTTAACGTCATGGGACCCTCCTCATTTTGCAACATTCCCAGTCGTTCCCTCCTCTGTTCCCAGGAGTTCTCTTCCTTTTATTAATGCCAGAGAGCGGGCCATGAATGAATGGTGCATTCTGCCAGGTGCGCTGTCACTGACTGAAGTTTGAACCCCAGTCTAACCTATGAGTTAGTTCACCCTCTGGGACATGGGCCCTGCTGGGCCCTGGGGCAGTGTTTTTGTAGGGATTATTTAATTGTAGTCTACGTGGCGATCATGCATAGGAAGATGTTAAAAATGGCGAGCATCCTTAAAGGAAGATTTAGCCAAATATGGCTATAGACCAGGTACGAAAGTACAATTTTCTATATATTCATGCCCATACACTGAGAACCAGCTGTAGAAAATCGGAATAGTTTTAGTTTTTTTTTTT
>Ga0209611_10014410_pt1 | contig 10564 bp, 8 predicted proteins | sample S1TSphgellanicum_3_FD_187693 | JGI IMG/M metagenome (GOLD analysis project Ga0209611, IMG submission 187693) | Host-associated microbial communities from peat moss isolated from Minnesota, USA - S1T2_Fc - Sphagnum magellanicum MG (SPAdes) (version 2) | ecosystem: Host-associated > Plants > Peat... | reverse complement strand
CAAGTTCGTGTTCATGGCGACCAGCTTCGGCACGGTCAAGAAAACCTCGCTGGCGCTGTTCTCGCGGCCGCGCGCGAACGGCATCATCGCGCTCGCGCTCGATCCGGGCGACAAGCTCGTGGGCGCGGCGATCACCGACGGTACGCGCGACATTCTGCTGTTCACGACCGGCGGCAAGGCGATCCGCTTCGTCGAAGACGAGGTGCGTCCCATGGGCCGCGAGGCCGCCGGGGTACGCGGCGTGCGCTTGAGCGACGATCAGCGCGTGAACGCGCTGATCGTGGCCGAGAACGGCTTCATTCTGACCGCCTCGGAGAACGGCTTCGGCAAACTCACGCCGCTCGAGGAGTTCCCGACGCACGGCCGCGGCGGCCAGGGCGTGATCGCACTGCAGGTCACGGATCGCAACGGCCGCATGATCGGTGCCATTCAGGTCGGGCTCGACGATGAGATCATGCTCATGAGCCAGGGCGGTGCGCTGGTGCGCACGCCGGTCAAGTACATCTCGGTGGTCGGACGCAACACGCAGGGCGTGCGGCTGATCCGGCTCGAGGAGGGCGATCAGCTCACGGGTCTCGAGCGCATCGATGGGCTCGCGAGCGACGATGAGGCTGCCGGCACCGACCCGGCGGGCGGCGAGTCGCCCGCGGGCCTCGAGGCCGAGGCGTCGGAGGAGCCGTCACCGGCCGCGCTGCCGCCGGCCACGCCGCCGCCGGCGGCGCCGGACTCCGACACTTAGGCGGGGGGCCGCATGCCCATCTGGAATTTCGCTCCCGGACCCGCCGTGCTGCCGGCGGAGGTCATGCGCCAGGCGCGCGAGGAATTCCTCGACTGGAACCAGGGCGGCACGTCGGTCATGGAGACGAGCCACCGCAGCAAGGCCTTCATGCGCATGGCGGGCGACGCTGAAGCGGATCTGCGCGCGCTGCTCGCGATCCCCGACGCCTACGCGGTGTTGTTCATGCAGGGCGGCGCTTCGGCGCAGTTTGCGCTCGTGCCGCTGAATCTCACCGCACCCGGCGAGCGCGTCGATTACGTGAACACCGGCCATTGGTCGCGCAAGGCGATCGAGGAGGCCGGGCGCTATTGCCATGTGCACCTCGCCGCCGACGCGGCCCCGCCCGGTACGAGCGTGCCGCAACAGGCCGAGCTCGCGCTCTCGCCCGACGCGCGCTATCTGCATTACACGTCCAACGAGACGATCGGCGGCGTGCAATTCGACTACGTGCCGGATGCGCACGGCACGCCGCTCGTCGCGGACATGTCCTCGGACATCCTGTCGCGGCCGCTGCCGGTGGAGAAGTTCGGGCTCATTTATGCGGGCGCGCAGAAGAACATCGGGCCCGCGGGCCTCGTCATCGTGATCGTGCACAAGGAACTGCTCGGCCGCGCGCGGAGCGAGACCCCGTCGGTGTTCGACTACCGCAAGGTGGCGGCCGAAGGCTCGATGCTCAACACGCCGCCCACCTTCGCCTGGTACATGGCCGGACTCGTGTTCAAATGGCTGCGGCGCCAGGGAGGGCTCGCGGCCATGGGGGCGTTGAACCGCGCGAAGGCCGAGGCGCTGTATGCCGCCATCGACGGATCCGACGGGTTCTATCGAAATGCGATCGTACCGACGTCCCGCTCGTGGATGAACGTCACCTTCACCCTCGAGGATCCCGGGCTCGACGGCGCCTTCCTCGACGCGGCGGCGGCCGCGGGACTCTTGAATCTCAAGGGTCACCGCGTGGCCGGCGGCATGCGCGCGAGCCTCTACAATGCCATGCCGCTCGCAGGCGTGCTCGCCCTCGGCGAATTCATGCGTGATTTCGCAGAGCGCCGGCGCTGACCCCGAACGCCCATGGACGCGCGCAAACCCGCCACCCCCAGGACGGCCGTGCCGAAGCGCAAGCCGGGCTCCCGTGCGCGCTCGGCCGCGCGCCCCGCGGCGCAGGAGCGGCCCGGGGTCGCTCCCGCCGGCATCGATCTCGGCGCGATGCGCGCGCAGATCGATCTGATCGATGCGCGGATCCAGGAGCTGCTCAACGAGCGCGCGCGGTGCGCGCAGCAGGTTGGCATCTCCAAGTCGGCGACGGGCAAGACCGTGGACTTCTACCGGCCCGAGCGCGAGGCGCAGGTGCTGCGCATGGCGCTCGCGCGCAACGCCGGACCGCTGCGCGACGAGGAGGTCGCGCGGCTGTTTCGCGAGATCATGTCGGCCTGTCTCGCCCAGCAGGAACCGCTCAAGGTCGCGTTTCTCGGACCCGAAGGCACCTTCAGCCAGGCCGCGGTGTTCAAGCAGTTCGGCAGCTCGGTGCGCGCCCTGCCGCTCGCCGCGATCGACGAGGTGTTTCACGAGGTCGAGCGCGGCAGCGCCGACTTCGGCGTCGTGCCGGTCGAGAATTCGACCGAAGGTACGGTCAATCACACGCTCGACATGTTCTTGAACTCGCCGCTGAAGATCTGCGGTGAGGTGGAACTGCGCATCCATCATTGCCTGATGGGCCGCATGAGCGCGCTGCAGACGATCAAGCGGGTCTGCGCCCACCCTCAGGCGCTCGGACAGTGCCGCGGGTGGCTCGACGAGCAGCTGCCCGAGGTCGAACGCGTCCCGGTCTCGAGCAACGCCGAGGGTGCGCGGCGCGCGCGCGACGAGCGCGGCACGGCCGCCATTGCGGGCAAGTCCGCCGCCGACATCTACGGTCTTACGCTGCTCGCGAGCGACATCGAAGATCGTCCCGACAACACCACGCGTTTCCTCGTGGTCGGGCGCAAACTGTTCGCGGCGAGCGGCATCGACAAGACCAGCCTGCTGGTCTCGGCCGGCGACACCGACGGCTCGGGTGCGCTGTTCCGACTGCTCGAGCCCCTGGCCGAACACCGCGTCAACATGACGCGCATCGAATCGCGGCCCTCGCGCAAGCGCCTCTGGGACTACGTGTTCTTCATCGACCTCGAGGGTCACGTCAGCGATCCGCCGGTGGTCAAGGCGCTCGGCGCGCTCGAGCAGCGCGCGTCGCTATTCAAGGTCCTCGGGTCCTATCCGCGGGCCGTGCTGTGATGCGTAGCTATGTGGCCGCACCGGCCAAGCGCGTCGGCGGCGAGCTGCGCGTGCCGGGCGACAAGTCGATTTCGCATCGCTCCGTCATGTTGGCGGGTCTCGCCGGAGGCCGGAGCGAGGTCACCGGGTTTCTGCCGAGCGAGGACTGTCTGGCCAGCATGACGGCCATGCGCGCCCTCGGAGTCGGCATCGAGCGGCAGGGACCCACCTTCGTGTCCGTGAGCGGCGTGGGTCTGCGCGGCTTGCACGGCGCCGGATACCCGCTCGACATGGGCAATGCGGGCACGGCGATGCGCCTGTTCACGGGGCTGCTCGCCGCCCAGTCCTTCGACTCGCGGCTGATCGGGGATGCGTCGCTCATGAGACGCCCGATGGAGCGCGTCGCCACGCCGCTGCGGGCGATGGGGGCGGACGTGCGCACCGAAGGCGGCACAGCACCCGTCGACATCCGGGGCGGCCGGCCGCTGCATGGCATCGAGTATGCGCTGCCGGTCGCCAGCGCCCAGGTGAAATCGGCCGTTCTGTTCGCGGGTCTGTACGCCGATTCGCCCACCACCGTCATCTCGCCCGCGATGTCGCGCGACCACAGCGAGCGCATGCTCGAGAGTTTCGGCGTGCGCATCGTGACCCAGGGCCTGCGCGTCACGGTGCACCCGGCCCGGGCGCTTGCGGCGCAGCGTATCGAGGTGCCCGGCGATTTCTCTTCCGCCGCATTCTTCATCGTCGCAGCGCTGCTGGCGGGGCAGGCGGAGGGGCTGCTGATCCGCGACGTCGGACTCAACCCCTCGCGCGTGGGTCTGCTCGAGATCCTGCGGCTCATGGGTGCCGCCATCGAGATCGAGAATGAGCGCGCAAGCGGCGCCGAGCCCGTGGCGGACCTGCGCGTGCGCGCCTCGGCGCTGCGCGGCATCCGCGTGCCGCCGGCGCTGGTGCCGCTCGCGATCGATGAGTTCCCGGTGCTGTTCGTCGCGGCCTGCTGCGCCGACGGAGAGACCCTCGTGACCGGTGCCGAGGAACTGCGCCTCAAGGAGAGTGACCGGATTGCCGCCATGAGCGCGGGCTTGACCACGCTTGGGGTCCGGCACGAGGTGCAGAGCGACGGCCTGCGCATCGAGGGCAAGCCGGCAGGAGCCGCGTTCGGCAGCGGAGAAGTCGACAGCCATGGCGATCACCGGATCGCCATGGCCTTCAGCATCGCGAGCCTGCGCGCGGCGGGTCCCATCAAGATCCTGGACGTGGCCAATGTCGCGACCTCGTTCCCCGGTTTCGTTGCGCTCGCCTGCGCGGCCGGCCTGGAATTACATGAGTGCTGACCCCATCATCACGATCGACGGACCCTCCGGGTCCGGCAAGGGCACGGTGAGCCGCGCGGTCGCCCGGGCGCTCGGCTGGGCGCTGCTCGACAGCGGCGCTTTGTACCGTTTGGTCGCCCTGGCGGCCCGGGACGCGCAAATCGGGCTCACCGACGCCGTACGGCTGGCGCGGGTGGCGCAGGACCTCGACATCCGCTTCGGGTCGGGCGCGGCGGGTGACGAGCAGGTATGGCTGGATGGCCGCGACGTCACGCACCGCATCCGGACCGAGGACGCGGGCAACGACGCCTCCAAGGTCGCCGCCCTGCCCGAGGTGCGCAGCGCCCTGCTCGAGCGGCAGCGGCGCTTCGCCGTGCCGCCGGGTCTGGTGGCGGACGGCCGCGACATGGGAACCGTGGTGTTCCCGTTTGCGCCGGTCAAGATATTTCTCACGGCGGGCGCCGATGAACGCGCGGCCAGGCGCTATAAGCAGTTGAAAGAAAAGGGGGTTGCTGCTAACCTTGCCGCCCTTTCGCTGGAGATAGCGGAACGTGATCTGCGCGATACCACGCGCGCCACGTCACCTCTGGTCGCAAGTGCCGATGCGGTGTTGCTCGATACGACCGGCATGTCGGTCGAGGCGGTCATCGATCGCGTGTTGGAAATCGCCCGCGGGCGTCTGTCGATTTAGGTCGCGGCCTCATTGGAACGAGCGCCGCTTTAATAGCAACCCCTGATGCACACGGGAATCGTGCTTCGGGATAACCATCGAGCCACGGGCTCCCACACGAGAGAACATGACAGAAAGTTTTGCCGAACTGTTTGAACAAAGCATCGCGAGCCAGCGCATACGTCCCGGCACGATCCTCAACGGATTGATCGTCGAGGTCGGCCAGGACTACGTCATCGTCAATGTCGGACTGAAGTCCGAGGCCGTGATTCCTTCCGATCAATTCAAGAACGAGAAGGGCGAGATCGAGGTCACGGTCGGTGAAACCGTCGAGGTTGCGCTGGACAGCGTCGAGGATGGGTCCGGCGAGACGCGGCTGTCGCGCGAGAAAGCCAAGCGCGCCCGCACCTGGACCCGGCTGGAAACGGCCTTCGAGAAACAGGAAATCGTGATCGGGGTCATCACGGGCCGCGTCAAGGGCGGTTTCACGGTCGAGGTCGACAACGTGCGGGCCTTTTTGCCCGGATCGCTCGTCGACGTGCGGCCGGTGCGCGATCCGTCCTACCTCGAGAACAAGCCGCTCGAATTCAAGGTGATCAAGCTCGACCAGAAGCGCAACAACGTCGTGGTGTCGCGCCGCGCCGTCGTCGAACAGGAATACAGCGCCGAGCGCTCCGCGCTGCTCGACAATCTGCAGGAGGGGGCCGCGGTCAAGGGCGTCGTGAAGAACCTCACCGATTACGGTGCGTTCGTCGACTTGGGCGGCATCGACGGCTTGCTGCACATCACCGACATGGCGTGGAAACGCGTCAAGCACCCGTCCGAGGTCGTCAAGGTCGGCGAGGAAATCGAGGTGCGCATCCTGAAGTTCGACCGCGAGCGCCAGCGCGTGTCGCTCGGCTTGAAGCAGCTCGGCGCCGATCCCTGGCAGAACATCGCACGGCGCTATCCCGCCAACACGCGCCTGTTCGGCAAGGTCACGAACATCGCCGACTACGGCTGCTTCGTCGAGATCGAGGAGGGCGTCGAGGGGTTGGTGCACGTCTCCGAGATGGACTGGACCAACAAGAACGTGAATCCGGCCAAGGTGGTGCACGTCGGACAGGAAGTCGAGGTCATGGTTCTCGACATCGACGAGGAACGCCGCCGCATCAGCCTCGGCGTGAAGCAGTGCAAGGCGAATCCGTGGAAGGAATTCGCCGACAACTACAACCGCGGCGACAAGGTCGGCGGCCAGATCAAGTCGATCACCGACTTCGGCATCTTCATCGGCTTGGCCGGCGGCATCGACGGCCTGGTGCACTTGTCGGACATCTCCTGGGATCTGCCCGGCGAGGAAGCCGTGCGCAGCTATCAGAAGGCGCAACAGGTCGACGCCATGGTCCTGTCCATCGATCCGGAGCGCGAGCGCATCAGCCTCGGCATCAAGCAGCTTGCCAAGGATCCGTTCTCTGCCTACATCGCGGAGCATCCGAAGGGCAGCATCGTGCGCGGCAGCGTGCGCGAAGTCGACGCCAAGGGCGCGATCATCGACCTCGGCAACGGCGTGGACGGACAGCTCCGGGCCTCGGACATCTCGCGCGACCGCGTCGAGGACGCGCGCCTGCTGCTCAAGGTCGGCGAGGAGGTCGAGGCCAAGTTCACGGGTGTGGATCGCAAGGGCCGCAGCATTTCGCTGTCGATCAAGGCGAAGGACATCCACGAGGAACAGGAAGCCATGCAAAACTACCGGACCGACGCGTCGACCGGCACGAGCCTGGGAGACCTGCTCAAGGAACAGATCTCGGGTCAGGATTGAGAGGGAATCGGCAACGAGAGGGACCCAACGCATGCGCGGCTTCGGAGCGGACCCGCCGCGCGCGCATCGATAATTATGATAAGTGACGCTCACGGATCGGTAATGACGAAATCGGAACTCATCGAGATCATTTCCGCGAAGCAAAAGCATTTGCCGGCAAAAGATGTCGAACTCGCCGTCAAGCAGCTGCTCGAAATCATGAGCGATGCACTCGCCAGCGGGGAACGGATCGAGATCCGAGGATTTGGAAGTTTTTCGCTGCATTTTCGGCCGCCCCGCCAGGGTCGCAATCCGAAAACCGGCGAGGCCGTGGCCCTGGCCGGCAAGCATGTGCCTCATTTCAAGCCGGGCAAGGACCTGCGCGAGCGCGTCAACGACGGCGCCGACCATCCGATCCGCGACTGACGCGCGGCCGCGCGAAACACGCAGGGCTGCCATGCCATGCCTGGGACAGCTTCGAGACATGCGTTATCATTTCATTCGCTGAATCAACATCAGGGCGCCATGCACACGAGATCTGCGGTCAAGAATGCGGTATTCCCGGTCGCGGGCCGGGGCACGCGTTTCCTTCCGGCCACCAAGGCCAGCCCCAAAGAGATGCTGCCGATCGTAGACAAACCGCTCATTCAGTATGCGGTCGACGAGGCGCTGTCGGCCGGCGCCGAAACCCTGGTGTTCGTCACCGGCAGCTCCAAGCGCGCGATCGAGGATCATTTCGATTTCAATGCCGAACTCGAGTCGATGCTGCAAGCCCAGGGCAAGCAGGAACTGCTCGATGCCCTGCACGGCATCCTGCCGGCTTGGGCCTCGTGCATCTATATCCGCCAACCCGCGCCGCTCGGACTCGGGCATGCGGTGCTGTGCGCGCGGCCGGTGGTCGGCAACGCGCCCTTCATGGTTCATCTTGCCGACGATCTGATCGACGCCGAAGTCCCCTGCCTCAAGCAGATGGCGGCGGTGTTCGCGGAATACGGCGGCAGCGTGCTCGGCGTGCAGAGCGTGCCGCACGAGGACACGGAAAAGTACGGTATCGTCTCGATCGAGGGCGCCGTGGCCCCGAGAGTCGGCAAGATGTCGCACATCGTCGAGAAGCCGACACCGGACAAGGCTCCCTCGGATCTCGCCGTGGTGGGCCGCTACCTGCTCACGCCGGCGGTGTTCGACGATCTTCAGAAAATCGGCCGGGGTGCCGGTGGCGAGATCCAACTCACCGACGGCATCGCACAGCTCATGCTGCGCGAGCCGGTCTATGCCTACGAGTTCGAGGGCAAACGGTATGACTGCGGCAGCAAGCTCGGCTACCTCCAGGCCACCGTCGAATATGGACTGAAGCACCCGAGCCTGGGTTCGAGCTTTGCTGCCTATCTCAAGGAATTGATCGGCACGCGCGCGGACTCCTGAGGAGCGGCCACGCCGCTGCGTCAACCCGGCGCAGGCGGCGCTGCGCTGCCCGGCCGATCCAAAAAGCTAGTGGGTTCGGCCGCGCTGCTGCTGGCCGGGGCCGCGCGCACCGGATCCGCCCGACCGGCGGCCGTCGCGGCGCTCCGCGCCCGGCCCCCGCCCGTTGCCCTGTCCGCCGGACCGGGCATGCGAATGCTGCGGACGCGGCGCCTGAGGCAGCGGCGCCGTTTCGACGATCTTGAATTCCGGGGTCGGCAGCGTCGGGATGGCGCGGCGCAGGACCCGCTCGATGTCGCGCAACAGGCCGGTCTCGTCGGATGACACCAGCGACACGGCTTCGCCGCCGGCGCCCGCGCGTCCGGTGCGACCGATGCGGTGCACGTAATCCTCCGGCACGTTCGGGAGTTCGTAGTTCACGACCTGCGGCAATTCCTTGATGTCGAGGCCGCGCGCGGCAACTTCGGTCGCAACCAGCGCGACGATCTGACCCTTCTTGAACATGTCGAGCGCCTTGACCCGGGCCGCCTGGCTCTTGTTGCCGTGAATCGCGGCCGAGCGAATGCCGGCGCCCTCGAGCTGCTGCGTGAGCCGGTTCGCACCGTGCTTGGTGCGCGTGAAGATCAGCACCTGATGCCACTTGCCCTCGAGAATCAGATGCACGAGAAGATGCCGTTTCTGCTCCTTCTGCACGCGGTAGGCGCGCTGCTCGACGAGTTCGATCGGCGCATTGCGGGGGGCCACCTGGATCGACAGAGGGTCGTGCAGCAGCCGCTCGGCGAGACTGCGGATATCGTCGGAATAGGTGGCCGAGAACAGCAGATTCTGGCGCTTCTGCGGCAGCAGCTTGATGATGCGCCGGATGTCGGTGATGAACCCCATGTCGAGCATGCGGTCCGCCTCGTCGAGCACGAGCACTTGGATCTTGGACAGATCCACGGCCCGCTGCTGGGCGAGATCGAGCAGTCGGCCGGGCGTTGCCACGAGAATGTCGCAGCCGCTGCGCAGCGCGCTGATCTGCGGGTTGATGCTCACTCCGCCGAACACCTGATAGGTGCGCAGCTGCAGATACTTGCCGTAGTTGCGCGCGCTCTCGGCCACTTGGGCCGCGAGCTCACGGGTCGGCGCCAGCACCAGCGCGCGCGGCGCGCGGTGCGTGCCATGGGCAGCATCCGCGTTCAGGCGCTGCAGGATGGGCAGCACGAAGCCGGCCGTCTTGCCGGTGCCCGTCTGCGCGCCGGCGAGCACGTCGCGGCCGGAGATCACCGCGGGAATCGCCTGAATCTGAATGGGGGAGGGCGTGTCATAACCTTTATCGGCCACGGCACGCAGCAATTCGGGCAGGAGCCCGAGATCTGAAAATGACATTGAGAATCCTTCAATGGAGAACGGGACTCGCACGACAGAGCGTTGCTCTGCAGCGGTCAACAGCGAGGGGGATACGAACGGAGCGCGTCTCAACGGACGGACTGCGAGCAGAAGGTGGCACTGACCGATTGCCGACCATTTCAAATCTAAGTCTACACGGTGCAGCGCAATGCGTCCAGCGGCGGGGTACAGCCGCAATGGGCCGAGCGGGAAGATGCGGCAAATCCCTTGATCCCACGCGGTTGTCGCGGCGCGATGTCGCGGCTAGGATGAGGCGTTGTCAGTATTCCGCTTAGCTTGTGGCCGCGAGATTCCCATTGCACACATCTGAAAGACGGGCAGCGGGCTCGCTGCACACGGCGCTCGTTTGCTCGGCGCTCCTGACCGCGTCTCCGCAGGCGCTCGCCGCGGCACCCGCGGAAGCGCCCCCCGCGGTATCCGCGGTAGCGCCCGCCGCGCTATCCGCGGAAGCGCCCGCCGCGGTATCCGCGGAAGCGCCCGCCGCGCTCGCCGCCTATGGCCACCTGCCCTCGCTCGAGGATGTGGCCATCTCGCCCGACGGGGCGCGCTTCGCGTTCGTCAAAACCCGCGGTGACGACCGCGATCTCGGGATCTATGAAGTGGGGCAGGCGTCTGCGCGCGGGGCGGCCCGCGTCGGGGACACGAAGCTGCGGTCGGTGGACTGGCTCGACGCCGACAATTTGCTGATCACCGTGTCGCAGACGAGCGCACCTCCGCTCGGCTTCACCGGGGAAACCCAGGAGTGGTTTCAGCTCGCCTCCTACAACGTGCCGAAGCAGAAGTTGATGGGCGTCGATTTTCAGGTCCCCGACGAGCGGGTCTTCAACGTCGTCGCAGGGCGGCCGATGATTCGCGAGGTCAATGGCGTTACGACCTTGTTCATTCCGGGCCTCTATGTCTCGGATCGGACCTTGCCGGGTCTGTTCCGCTATGACGTCACCAGGCACACCATGCGGCTCATCGCAAAGAGCTCG
>Ga0209611_10014409_pt1 | contig 10565 bp, 7 predicted proteins | sample S1TSphgellanicum_3_FD_187693 | JGI IMG/M metagenome (GOLD analysis project Ga0209611, IMG submission 187693) | Host-associated microbial communities from peat moss isolated from Minnesota, USA - S1T2_Fc - Sphagnum magellanicum MG (SPAdes) (version 2) | ecosystem: Host-associated > Plants > Peat... | reverse complement strand
GTTGTTTTAGGGGTTTAGTTTGATTGTTCGGGGGAAGGGGTGCGCCTTTATTTATTTATTTTGATTTCTTTTACTGTTGAGCGGGAGGGGGTGGAGGTTAATGTTTTTTTTTCTCCTTCATTTGACATATGCAAGGAGGAGGGGAAGGGGGTTAGTTTTTTTCGTAAAACTTTTTTTTCATTATTGAATGGCTAGGGAAGGGGGCCAAGGTTTTTTTTTTTACATGTTAGAGGGGATGGGAGGGGGAGGGGGTTGATTTTTTTTGGGGTTGGTTTAATTCATTTTATCTTAGCTAAAATAAACTAACATAAACTTGCCTAATTAAATTCAACCCGATTAAGTTAATTTAAACTTAGCTAAATTAACCTAAAATAAATTAAATTTATTAAAAATAGCATAATTTTGGGACACAAATAATATGCACCAAATTTTTCCGGTAACCATAAGGCCTATTAACCAATGAAAAGTGGGGAAGTACCCCTTTTTGGATTTCAAATATCAGAGTAAGGAATTTTAATTTCAAAAGATTTCAATTACATGGGTTACGGGTTGATAAAAATTGTTGAAAATAGCCATTTTCAAAATAAATGGCACTCATGGGCCTTAATCCATTAGTGTTTTTCTTTTTTCCCGGATGTCATCACTACCATCTACCAAATATATTGTGAAGTCCTTTTAGACGGACACTTTAATTAATGTTAGCTTGACCATATTTTTAGACCAAATCCTTTTGGAGCTAGATTTTGTGTATGAAACATTGAGGTGCTCGAGTACTAGAGGCCAATGGACCAACAGGAAGAAGGGAAGAACCCAAAGTTTGTTGGGGTGGGCTCTTAGACCTTTTTTTTTTAATAAACAAGAATGTTGATTGTGAAAAAACCAGGAAGGGTAAGGTTTAAGGGGTTTAAGGTTAGATTGTAAGCTTCTTGGATTTGTTTCCATTTCTTGTTTCTTTTTATGGCGGTGTACGATTTTTTTCTCCTTCAGATGTCTTTTGTCTCAAGTCCATCACAAAGTCGGGACCCGTTTGTATTAGTGCTATTTAAATACTTTCACAATACTTTTCAAGATGTCCAAGGTTTAGTGCTTTGTTCGTGTAAAATAGGCATTGAAACAATTTAGATTATATTGATTTAATTTTGGTATTGTTTAAATGATAAATGACGTAGCACCATATTTGCATTGGGTTTTTGTTGTTTGACATGTTATATTCACATTATGTCCATATTGTAATGATATTATAGTAGTATTGTGATTGTATTGGATATGCACTTTTAATTGTAAATGATACAATGTTGTTACAATATGGTTACAAACTCCATCATTGTATTGATTATATATTATATTCATGTTATCTATATTTTGAATTTATGTTGTACTCATTTTTTTTCAACATCATATTTGCATTGCACATGCATTGTTGAACGTAGGGGATGTAATGTTGCAATAACATAGCTACAAACTAGATATTAAATATTGACTCAATGTTTATTCTTGTTGCTTATGTTATTGTATATGTTATAATCACATTTTCCCAACATTATATTTGTATTGTTTTTGTGTTGTTGAAGGTAGGTGATGTAATGTTACAACAACACAATTGCAAATTGGATATTCAATAGTGAATCAATGTTGTATTCATGTTTATTATGATGTTGTAAATGTGTTATAAGCACACCACAACAAAAGCATTTAGAAATTGCCTATGCACCATTGGTTGCAAGAGATACAATATCGCAACAACATGTTTACAAACTTTGTATTGGTGTTGATTTAGTAAATGATAATCAATATTGGACAATATTGATAAACAATGTTACTAAAGGATGTTCCACTAACCCAATTCACAAGGCGCACCTAATATGGTCAAACAAAAATACAACTCCAATTATGGAATTACAAAACTTCATGTAGACAACTTCCTGTACCTATAGGGTACCTCTGTGATGGTTTAGAACATATTCCACCTTGGTTCAAACCTTAGCTGTAACTTGTTCGGCAAGCTGCATGGTTCATGCACTAGCTGCCACTTCATCCAAAAATGAAATTTGGTTTAATTCACAAAATTTCAACATCTATGTAGAGTCACAATAAAAAGAACCAACTTATATTGCATTATTTATGCAGCAAGTTCCAGATATCCAAGGAAAATGTTAAGAAACATGCCAATGAAATTCCAAAACATCAATCCAATGACTACTTTGTCTACTCGAACAAATATACTCACCATGATCAAGACTTTTGCTCTGGGCCTTGATACAATTGCCTATAATGAATTTAACATCATCCCGAGTATAGGATTTCTGATTTATCCAATACCGCCAGATCCACCAACTTTGCCAGGTTGCAAGCTGCATCATGAATCAATCATTTAGCAAAACTGTTCAGAAGAAACCAGTTAGCATGACACACTGAATATGTCACATGTTGGTTAGCTACTTTGATTAATTGTCAATAGGTGAAAGTACTGCATGTGAGTCACAAGGAGCAAACCTTCCCAAGGGTATAAGGAAGGAAAATGAATTGAATGCCAAGAACCACCATAGACTCAACTTTTCTGCCCTTGTGATTTGCCCTTCCAACTCCTTGCTGATTTTAAGCTGATCATCCACTCTATGTAGTCAAAACACCAATAGTAAGGTCGAGATTCATTGTACACTCTCCATGAAGTACAATGAATACATACTTCATACAAACATCAAAATAATTAAATGAAGATTATTTATGTGCTTCACCTACCACCATAGGTCATGACTTGGAACCCAAGAAACCTTGTTCTGTGGAAGTGCTTGATTATTGTCGAAAATCAATCAAGTTCCTACAATAGAAAATTCCTTTAATAATCAATACATCACCAGCATACAAAGCAGGACAAGTGTCCCACCATATACCCCATACCTTTTTTGCTGCTAACCATAAGTTTTTCTAAAAGTAATTTTTTTTTATTGTGGCAAAAACCAGGAATACTAGGTTAGAAGTTTCCTTAATGAATGCAAAGTTGGAGAGCATCATCAACATTTTTTTTCAGAGGCAAAAGTTTGTTGCCACGTTGCACTCCTAAACATGAAAAAATTACTTTTGACTAACAATCCAGAATGCAACCTACTAATGACTTTGCACTATACCTTGCAAACACCACCTAGAAAACTCAATTCACCAAAAAACTTGTGTCAATTTGTGTCCTAATTTTTTTTTCAAAGTAAGCTGTTTCATAGATTCTTTGAAACTCCTCTGTACCAAAGCTTTTGAAATTCCAGCCATGTTTTATCAAGATTGTTGTATCTAACAAAAACTCCAGGAACTTCATTTACAATATGACACCAAAAAAATTTGGAATCAAGGGGATTGTAAGAAATACAGAGTGAGGGGCATACCGAGTGAATAGCCCCAACCCTAGCACATGCAAGCATTACAATTGGAAGCTTTGGCACCATTGGCATGTATATGCAACCTCTGTGACCTTTTTTCACTCCCCTTTGTCGCAAATAGTTTACCAGCTGCAAGTAAACACTCTCTGACTTAACAAGTTTGAATCCATAAGATTTTCCCTTGATTCACCAAACACATAACTTTTAAGCTTACATGCTTTCTCAAATGTACTGGATTCTTTACATTGCAATCCACATAAACAAACCAATTGCCAATGAACATTTCTTTAAATCTATCAAAGATTATTACACTATAGTTTTCACTTGACAAGTTTGCTTGAGCATATCACTGTAGGTGATGCGTTTTTGACTGCCAACATCATTTCCCTCCCACAATAATGTTGTACAGTTGCCACATCCTTCTAGGACATGTTTATCTAGTGCATTGTAGCAGATGTTTGTGTATCCTCCTTTAAACCACTGTATACATAACCATGGAAAATACACCAAATGCAGGACAGGAGTAAACCTCAGCCAGGAACCAAGAAAGAAAGGTAAGCATCTCAAAATACTGATTAAGTGTATACAAGAGTTATCTTTCATGAAAGTAAGTAGCAAGGACAACCCCATACTGTACATTTGTCACATAATTTATATTCATCATCTTTTGTTGCAAATAGTGAGTTTATTTCAGAATTGGAAATTCATGTCAACATAAACATGACCCTTTTATCTTATTTGTTACTAAGAACACTATTACAGAATTTTTATTGGGTTAGTTGCTTATGCCATTTCTAGTTGTATAGGCCTAGTCATGGATGCCATGTTTTGGCATAATGCAAATTTGTTTATAAATTGGTAAAAAGCAAGATGGATCAAAAGCCTTTAAAAATGAGCTCCACAACCTTACCGAAATTCACTATCACATTTTGGTCCATGATTCCCCAAGGAACAAATCTTAGTCTAGAAAGAAAAGAATCACAGTATTAGCATGTTGATTATCCAACCTTGGAACTTCAACAGCAAAAATTGGCAATCAACTATTAGATTCACTTCATTGACTTTTGAAGCAAACTCAAGCACAAAGTGCTACTGATGTTCAATAGACTAGCAGTACATTCTTGACGAGTCTAGAGATCCTAATAAATCTTCCTCTCAATTCCTTTGTTGTAAAAGAATTGCAATGAAAGAATTGAACTAGTTAAACTAGACTAGATCAAAATTGCTTTCTTCAAGTCTTCTTTTCTACTACATCACCCTGCTAGCTTAATGTGTTTCGTGCTTCATGGCAATGCATAATGAGAAGTGGATTCCAACACCAGTTAGATATTAACCTTCTTCACCCGGACTAGAGCTGACTAGCACATGTGGCTGGAAAGTAACCGAAAGCAAAAAGAAGTTCATCGCTATGCAGGAGTAAGGCACACAAAACCTAAGAACCACGCTAGAAGATTACACAACGTCTTTTCTCAAGTGACACAAGGAAGTTGAGAACCTACAAATGCAGCTAGTTGTTTTACTCATCTCGATTCTAGAATCCACAATTTTGATACAGGATTGGTGCAATGAAACGCATCTGCAAACAAGAAAATTGTGCACGTACGCACGTATATTAAAAGAATGAGCATAATTGCTCAATTACAAACAACTTTTTGACGTCCCACATCAACATTTTGCCATCGCTTCTTGCACAAAAGATATAGCTTGCCTACAAACTTATTAGAAAGCTACAACAAAATTTAGAATCACATGCTTGATAGGGATCGAGCCATCGTCGAAATTGACACATCCTTTTGTAGTTCTACTACTGAATCTTTTTGAATATCCGGAAGCAAAAAAATAGCCTTCTTATTATCTGAATTTAGCAAGCGACAGCAACACAGTGCATCCATTTTACAAGAAACGGGCAAAAATCTAGTAGAACTTCCATATTATGCCCTCAAACGGGGAAGATTAAAGAATAGATAAGAAATATCTACACGCGTAGAAGCGACAAAATACAAAAAAGAAACCACATACAGAAAAACACACAGAGATCGAGAAAGATTCAAAAATTTGCAATACTCGCCTGCTTTCTTGAAGACAATAGGGCTTTGGATATGAATTCCTTGGACGAAAAGACCGGCAGTTTCAAATCCTCTTGGATTTTCCTAAGCAGGAGCTTCTTCCTGCTTGCCAAGCGCCGGTTGTTGTCAAAGCTTGACATCCATGGCAGTAACTAACTTCTTCACATGCCTTAGAGTGGTATTTAAGCGCATGTGCGTTGCATTCCTGTTGTCCATAGTGCAACGATGTAACAAGAGTAGCCCCATAACAACAACGGCGAAAGGAAAGGAACAAAGGAACGAAAGAGAGAAAAAAAAAAACAAACCCCACGAGGTTTAGCCACCCACTTCGTCTTAGTATCTAGGTCCCCAAATAACGTCCTCAAATCTGCAACATTGCAAAATCCCGCCATATCCAAGTAGGTCCCAAACCATATCCTGAAATCTATCACGTCCCAAAATCGTGTCGTATCCAGGCAGGTCCCAAACCATATCCTAAAATCTATCACATCCCAAAATCCCGCCATATCCAGGTAGGTCTCAAACCATATCTTGAAATCTATCACATCCCAAAATCTCGCCATATCCCACGCTCTAAAGACCAAACCAGGTGATGACATCTCAACAAATGCCTTTTCACATGTGGAAATTATGCAACATTGTTCTTTTTACCACACATAGGTCTTGCTATATTATATTAAATTAAAATTGTGGCCTATTTTAATTGGGAGGATGATACTTGGGTAAAATACATACTTTTCTCAATAAGCTTTTACTTTAGTATGAAGTACATATTGAAGATCAATTTGTGTTGTCTCAGCATTGATAAAATTTTATTCATTGAATGTGTGTTGAAAAAATGTAAATTATGTCAAAACAATCATAATGTTAACTCAATACATATTGTTATGATGCCATTAACATATTGTATCAATGACCATATTAACATTGAATCTTCAACATATAATCATCAATTTAATGACTTATTAATGTATGTTGTGCTAATGTTGGTCATATTTTTTTCATTAATTTAATATTGATGAGATGTCAAATGTTTTAGTATTATATTAATGCCATTTCAAGATATGTTGTTATAGTGTCACCTTAACATCATATCAATGATTGTATCAACATTGAATGTTGAACATATTGTTAAGGTGTTATAAAAGCACTCATACAAAGAGGGGGCAAGTTTGTGATGTAGTTATTTTCAACTTCCAATGCATGATATTGTTTTTGACTCTCGCTCTATGTACTTGCCACGCCCGCCCAATGGCTTAGAGAGCCACATCCAAACAATTGGGCACCGATGGTATTTTTTTTGTTGTCCGTTGCCTGCTCCTCATGGTTGCACTCCAAATACCCATGCCCAAGAGTGTGAAATCCAGGTCCATAAAACAACCTTCTGTTAGAGGTGTCCAAACACTTGTAGTGTTCCTATGCTCTAGATCATTTTGCCGCGGCTTAGCTCCGGAGCTGATCAAGTGCAACAGTCTCTGTCTAGGAATCAAAGGAATTGAGGGTTCTTTTTATTGTAAGGCAGTACCCAGGTCCATGGCAACACATTATGATCCTCCGGCCATCTCCAAACCTTGGGGGTTGTGATTGATGATGCTGCACTCCCCCCATTGTTGTGTGCGCCTTGGTTGGCGGGGTCTCAAAATTGGTACAAAGTGCAGGAGTTGGGGACCGTGGTGGTAGTTAGCTATGGCATGTGTTCAACATCCACTTTCATGCCAGTTACTGCCAGGCCATGAACAACAATGATAACAACAACAGTGTGGCGGTGGAACCAACCATTCACAGAAGAGGTCTCATGGAAGTGCCCCCCATCGACACGCACAACATGGTGCAGGCACACAATTATCATAAAGATGTAGGCTCTATGGACGAATTTCCAATGGGCCTGCGTGTGCTTGTAGTTGATGATGATCCAATTTGTCTTATGATTTTGGAACAAATGTTACACTAATGTTCCTATCACGGTCCGCTTTTCTGCCAGTCTTTGCTTTTGATGTGTCCATATTCTCAAGCCAAAATTCATGTTCTCAACTTGATGGTCCGAAAGCTTCTGTGCACATAACATAATGAAGTCTCCATGATTGCCATTGATTTCTTCCTCAAGAGCTCTGTGCTATCCAATGTTTACCCTATCTTCAGCCTCTTTGACTTCTCCTATATTATCATCATGAATGGTCGTTAGTGGCTGAACTGGGTTGTAATTTGGACGTAGCTATTCCCAAAATTATTTTAGTAGCCCGTGCAAATGCGTCAAGAGCATAACATGTGCTTCTGGAAGGATTTTAATCAACATAGAAAGGTCGAGTCACTGAGCAATGAATCTCATTCAATGGGGATTACATGTAGAAATAAAAATGGTGGAGAATTAGGGTTTTGCAGCTGCAACACATGTCTGTGTTTTCTTTCAGTTACAACATGCGGGAGGGCAACCAAGGCACCGGAGGTATCGAGGGAAGACAACGACAAGTTTGATCTAGTCATCAATGATGTGTACATGCCCGCCATGGATGGCTTTCGACTTCTAGAGCTTGTGGGAGTTGAGATGGACCTTCCTATCATTAGTAAGTTTGTGTCATGAACTCTTCCTCAATGTCTATCCAACTTTTCTTTGCACGATGGGTCATTTCAATATTGTTCTGGTTGCAATACACCTACAGTGCCATCCAAAACTAGAGTATGAATACTCATGGCCTCGTCAATTCCTTTGAACATGTACAACCAACATGTAGCCATTTTGTAGAAAATCACATAGTCATTTAAACATAAACAAAATCCAATTCAGAATGATGGACATCTTTGAAGGACTTTTTGGAGGTATTCATCAACCTATGAAACATAGTTATATCTTTTTAGAATTCTATAGCCATGAGACCACTAATAATAGGTAGTTTCTTCCAAATCAGAACATCATGCATAGGGGGCAAGAGGATAGGTTCAATTAGGGCCTCTTCTTCAATTCATAAAAACCCAACATCCACTTGGCAATGCTCATACGCATATTAGTTTGCCCCCACTTCTGTTGGTTCACTAATGATTTTGGTGGTTAGCCAAGCGGTTGAAATATGGTGCGCTATTACATTATTGCCATCTTGCCTTCCACAAGCGCTTCCAAGCAAAGGATCTATGGATATCAAGATTTGCCGTTCCAAGAAATGCATTCTGGGTACTCAACATCATCTTCAAATTGTTCTCGTAAACCCCGGTAATCCAATTTCCTTCAATGTTCAATCCTACATTCTAAGAAGCCCGATGCTGTTGGAACCCCACCTAATTTACACCCTCCAGGTTCCAATGTTGGGACACTTGTTGACTTCATGCTAGTGTGTACAAAGATGTCAACCACAACTAAAGGAGGCATGAATAATATACCATAGTTAACAGTCATTGGACATATGATTTCAATCCTAAAATTATTTTTTAGATTTATTGTCCTGCTCCAGCATTTGAATGCATGCATCCACCAACCGTGTGAAGTTGGTAATAGACCGGCCTAAGGCCTTTAGTCCCATTTATCAAGCCAAGTCTTCATCACAAGTGATGTTTATCAATTCTGGCATCACCTTGCGCATGTTCGATGGGTTGCAACGCCAAATGGCCCAAAGATGAATTTGGTATCGTTCACCCCGGATCTGACCCAGGCAATCAACACCATACTTTCCTTCATGTAACGAGACATTGCCCAATGCATGCCCGTTGTGCAAAAGGTGGTACTTGGGACAACTGTCAGGTGACTAGGGAATGGAATTACGGCGATCCAACCTAGGATGCGGTCCCAAACATTTGAAGCATTGACAACCATCTAGTAACAAGGAAAATTTTTGACTAAGGTGACACACGTTTCCATCATCGCCGTAAACACAACATAGGAGACAATTGGGTTCATCAGGAGTAACAAATCAATGAAAATTCGTCAAGGATGTATGATCCTCGTTCATGAAAGAGGTGAGCACTATGGCCCACGCACTAAGTATCGACAACGGCGGGGGGGGGTTGATGTGACACCGCTCATGATTGCCGTAAATAGTTGTCGCAGGGTTGTGCAGTTGGAATTAGGCTACACCATTGGGATTGACAATCCACAGCCAAATGAAGATTGTGCCATTGATAATTTTCTATGTCCATGATCCAAACGTTGGGTTCAGCAAAGGAGGAATCGATGTGCAGAGCTTCAGCTCTAGATTTCCTATTTGAAATCACTCTGCTGATACTAGGTCGACCGTCATGAGTAAGTTGGCCCGACTCTTGGTGCAGAGAAACAAAAGATCTAAAAGATCCATAATGAATGACAAGCTTGATGGACGGATAGTTGTACCCATAGCCAATGACCCCAGTGGCCGCCATAACACACGCTTCGCCCAAAAGCCATGACTGTAACTGCGCCTTCTTAGCGTCTTCATCGAGATGGGCATGAATATGAGCAGTCGTGACACATTCCACATTATTGGCAATGGATGCCACTCGCTCAACAAACTGTCGTGTTAAACAATATACCATGGCCCTATCCATCTCAGAAAAAACATTGCAATCCCATTCAATGAATTGTCGAATGATTTCATTGTCCACATTAGCCACTTCATTGACGACATATTCAATCAGGGGGCGCACTGTGGACATCCGAACAATGGCAAATTTCGTAGACATCACAATCTTAAGGTTCGTCTCTTAAGAAGGGGACAAAGAGGCCGTTAATGCGACAAGTTGGCATCCCACGGCCCACAATGGTAATGTTGCAACCCCACTTTGAGGGAAGTGTGAGGTCGCCATTCACACTCCCAAAAATGGGACTTGGGAGTCCTCCGAGACTCTTGACAACTCAAGACACAATTGCAAAGGTCTAAAAACCTTGCATTGACATGTTCTTTATACCATTGGAAAGGTCTTGAAGCGTAGATGTCCAAAATGGCCTCGCATGAGCCATTTGAACATCTATAGCACAAGTTATGGTGGAAAGAAGAGTCGGGAGTCAAACTAGCAGTTTGACTTTCGACCACTAAAAGTCGGGAATCGACCTGATCCCGGCGTGTGCAAGTGGAATGCAACACACCTTGGAAATCTCTTAAAGAGAGCTACAAGTTTGCTATAGACCTCATCCCAATCCGAGGTTGGAGCGAGAAGTTATGAACGCCCAAAG
>Ga0209611_10014408_pt1 | contig 10565 bp, 4 predicted proteins | sample S1TSphgellanicum_3_FD_187693 | JGI IMG/M metagenome (GOLD analysis project Ga0209611, IMG submission 187693) | Host-associated microbial communities from peat moss isolated from Minnesota, USA - S1T2_Fc - Sphagnum magellanicum MG (SPAdes) (version 2) | ecosystem: Host-associated > Plants > Peat... | reverse complement strand
GTCTAATGAACCCACAAACACACCACTATGGATGGATGTTGCATGAAATGGTTGTAAAAATGAGGTAAATTTCATTCATTGGCCTCAAAAATGGGAAAACCGGGGTGGAGCGTATTCATGGGTGGCAAGGCACCCGGGTCACACTAGTTTTTAAAAAATTTGTCACCATCTTGTCATACCTTTCACTTAATATTTGCATTGAGCAATTGTCTATGGAGTTAGTATGTGGACAATTATTGTAAGAAGAATTATAATGTAAACAAGAAATGCAATTTAGCCATGGTATAAAACATGAAACATTAATTGTTAAAAGTGTTTTTTAGGAGTTCAAAAGGGTTATAGATTGGAAGAAGTTTAAGATTGAAAAGCAAAAGAAAAAAATGAACTTGTTACAATTGTGACACTAAAGGCCATTTTGCAAGAAAATGTCAAATATTTTCGACCTTTAAGGAGTTTACTTTGAATCACAAAGTATTTATTGGAGATAATAGTATGTTTAATGTATGTGAGAAAGACATTATTGTCTTCAACTTGTCAAATGAGATTTTCAAATGTATTGGAGATGTGTGTATGTCTCAAAATTGACAACAAATTTAATTGATTAATCAATTAACAAAATAAAATTTTGAGGTGAAATTTGAAACCATCAAATGTTGGTTGAAATCTTTTGATTCAAACAAGGTGATTATTGAATTTGTTTATAAAAGAAGGTTATATAAGTTAGTTTGAATTGCTTAATCATTCATTCCATAATATAACACCATTTGATTAAAAAAGTGACTTGTGACATCAAAAACTTGGACATGTTTATATTCAAACTTTAACTACCATGGAAAAAAATAACCTTGTTAAAAGCATGGATCTCGATGGAGATCATGACTTGAGTTTTTGTGATGAATGTGTGTGTATGGTAAACACCATCAGACCCCATTTCCTTTGAGTGAGGATTTTCATGCAAAGGAAATTTTTAGGATTGTGCAAACAAACCTATATGGTCCCATGGCAACATCTCATGGATGGCCAAAATATGTTTTAACCTTCATTGATGATTTCTCTAGGAAAACATTTTTTAATACCATGAAGATTACATTTGGTGTGTTGACAAACTTAAAGTTTTCATAATTTTGGTAAAAAATCAAATGTTATAAAAAATAAAATTAAGGAAATTAAATGTGATGAAGGAAAGGAATATAACTCTAAAAAATTCAATACATTATGCAAAGAAAATGACATTATGAAACAAATAATCATTCCATACATGTTACAACATAATGATGTAGCTAAAAGAAAATTGAGCACATGTTGAAAGTGTGTGTTGTATATTACAACATATGAAATTGAATCATAGATTTTAGGTAAAAGTAATGGCAATTGCAACATATATCCAAAATTGAATCCTTATCAAAGTAATTTCCAACATGACATTAGAAGAAATTTAATGTGATATAAACCTTTCACAAGTCATTTGCATCTTTTTAGTTATGTTGCATTTGTTCATGTGCTAAAGGAAGCAAGGACAAAGTTGGATTCCAAAGGTGTCAAATGCATATTCGTTGACTATTGTAAAAAAATTAAAGGGTATAGATTATACAACCCAAAATTCCAATATGTTATCATTAGTCGTGATGTTATATTTGATGAATCCATAAACTTTGACAAGGAAACAATGGTTTCAAGGTTGGATTATGGATTAAGACAAATGATTCTAAATCAAAAATTAAAAACAAAGGATGAAAGCATTTTTGAACAAATGAAGGAAAATCCAACAATGATTGGGAAATATGTGTATCTTTCATGTGTTTTTTTTTCTGTTAATGTTGATGAACCCCATTTTTTTGTGAAGGCTTTGAATGGTGAAAATTCACAACATTAGAAAAAAAACCATGAATTTTAAATTTCAGTTTGTACAAGACAACAAAACCTTTTTTTTTTCCACTCAATTGTAAACCAATGAATTATAAATGGATCTTCAAGATCAAATATAATGTTGATGGATTTGTGGCAAGACACAAGGTTTGTTTGGTGGCCAAGGGATTTACACAGGTTGAAGATATTAATTTCAATGAAACCTTTTCCTTTATTGCATGAATGTAATCAATTTGAGTTGTGATTGTAGTTATAACCATTGAAGATCTTGAAATGCATCAAGTGGATGTTAAAATTTTGTCATTATGAATGGAAATTTTTAAAAGAACATATATATTCAATAACCAAAAGGTTTTGTCATCAAAGGTAATGAAAATATGGTATATAAGCTTCAAAAATCTTTGTATGATTTGAAGTAATCTCCTTGTGAGTGTAACCACAAAATTAATGCATATTTCTTATCTTAAAAGTTTGATAGGAGTTTTGCCAACCATGGTGTTTATTTTAAAAGAATTCAAAAAAAATTATTTGTGATCATAACTTTCTATGTTAATGATTTAATTTTGGCCTTTAATGACTTGATTTTGTTGAAAGAAATAAAGGGTAATTTTTAAAAGAAATTTAAAATGGTGTTCTAAGTGAGATTTAATATTACTCAAAGATACAAATAAATTGAATTTGACAAGACTAAATGATTTATTTAAACCAAAGCAAGTACATTGGAACTATATTTAAGTAATTTGAAATAGCCAAAAGTAAACCAATACAAACTCCCTTCATGACCAATTGTAAGCTTTCGAAAGATATGGGTCTTCAAAGTGATGAAGACTTCGAAATAATGTGGGCTATCCCATTTCAAAATGTTATTGGAAGTTTCATATATGCAATGATATGCAAAAGACTTGATATTGGACATGTAGTGGGGGTTGTGAATTAGTTTATGGCTAATCTTGAACAATCACATTGGATTACAGTGAAACAAAATTTCATTATTTGGAAAGCACAATGGATTTTTGTTTATGTTTAAAATGAAGCATCAAGCATGATATTATGGGCAAGGTGCATCTAACAAGGATGTTAACCATAACTGAAGTTAAACACATTTTAAAAAGAACACAAGCCATAACCAAGGTTTGAAAAGGAACATAGAAAGGCCATGTGCATTTTAACGAGAATGTAAGCCATAATTAAGGTTCCAAAAGGAACATGAAGAGCTAGGCACATTCTAACAAAAATGTAAGCCATAACTAGGGTTCTAAAAAGAACATGAAGTGCCACGCACATTTTAATGGGAATATAAGCCATAGCTAGTGTTCCAAAAAAAACATGAAAAACCATGCACATTCTCACAAGAATGTAAGCCATAGTCTATTTACTGTTTACTATTTATAATTTTACGTCCATTTGGGACCAGAGAGTCCATTAGACAAAGTTAGGCATGTTTCAACAGAAATGCAAACCATATCCAAGGTTCCAATAAGAACATGAAAGGTTATTTATGTTCCAAAAGGGGCATTTATCATAACCTAGGAATTGACAAAAATAATATGGGCCAAATGCATTCCAAAAAGAATGTTTACCAAAGAAAATGTTCCAATGCTGAGGATTATGATATTGTTTATGGAAGCACACAAATGTGTGCTTATGGTGTTGCAAATTGGGTTAGTAATATGGATGATCGTAAATCCACATCAAGTTTTTTTTTTTATTGGGAAATTATGTTATCAGTTGGAATAGTAAGAAACAAACCTTTATTGTTATGTCATCAACAAAAGTTGAATATATGGCAATTTCATAAGTAATAAGGCAAACAATGTGGCTTTCATCATTTTTTGGAAACATCAATGTTCCATAAATGAAACCCATTGTCATATATAATGACAATCAAAATTGTATGTTTTTATTAAAGAACCCAATCTTTCATGCTCACATGAAGCATATAAAGATTCATCATCATTTGGTGCAAAAGAAGACTTAAAAAAACTTTCTTAAGTTAGTGTGTTATAACACAAAAAATAGGGTTGCAAATATTTTTATTAACAAACATGAATATTTTCAACATTTGATGGGTGTGATTAAGTGCACAACTTGATAGTTTATTGATTGAGGATATTGGATATCAACTTCTTACCAAGTTATTTAAGTTATTTTTACCAAGTTATAGTTATTTGAAATATTTGTGTTACATGCACATACTTTTACGACTATGAAATACATTAAATAAGTTTATTTACATTTTTAAGTTAAATTTAGTATGAAATATTTCAATGCATGAGATGATGGCCTTAACCATGTGCCTTTTAGGGTAGGTAACATTTGCATGGGGGTATTCACTTCCTATTTAGATTAAGGAATAATTTGTGGGTGAAACATAAGTTTGTAACAACATATGTAAGATCCTCAGGTTGGGTGAAAAGCATGTAGTAAAAATTAGTATTGTTATCATCTCTATTTTCTCATAGATCCGTTGTCAATTTCCAACATTTTCTGTATTATTTAGTGAAATTTTTAATTTTCTTGTTGTAAAGGACCAAATTTTTTATGGTAGAATGTGTTTGGCAAAATAAAAGGTCCAAATGTGCTAATATTGGTGGATTATGTTTGGAAAGTTAAAAGGTAAACTAACATTTGATGCAAAAGCATTCATATTCTAATCAATTTTATATTATTTCATCATTTAAATAACCATCTCCATTTGGAAGATCAATTTCAACAAAATGCGATAATAATAATTAAGATTCTAAAGGTGTCACTATGCCAAAACATGGTTTTCATGACTAGAATAGCTTATGACTATTGTCCAAATATAATCATGTAGTCATATTTAGATTTTAGTCATTATCATAATTTTAATTACAACCATTATTAGGATTACATGACTATAAATATGACTATAGGTAATTATATGATTATAAATTATGATCACACATTTAATAATCATGTTGAATATAATTGACATTATTTGACCAACTATATATATATATATATATATATATGAAAATGTAATTAAGTTTAGTACAAATTGGTTGACATTTAACCTAGGTTTGGTTTTGGTTTAACCTATTTTAACTTTTAGATTTTATTTGATTGAATTTAAACCTCAAGGTTTAATGTCCTCAATTTAATTTTAAAGATTAATTTACATTAAATTTAGTTTATAAGTTTAATTTAAATAACCTCATTTAATCTATGTATATTTGTTTAATTTAATTTAGCAAATAACTTAATTTTGCCCTAATTTTAAAAAAGTAATCCAATCCAACCAAATTTAACCGAAATAAACTAAATTAACATAATTGAGCCTAAATACTTTGAATTAACCAAATTTAACCAAGTTTTGATTACTTTATTTTAAGTATCCAAATTTTACCAAATTTTGCCTAAATAATTTAATTTTGTCAATTTTTGCCAAAACATCCTAATTTTATCAAAATTTGCCAAGTTTAACCCAATTTACTTCAAATAATCTAAATTAGCCAATTATAGCCTAATTTAACCAAATTTAATTAGGTTTTGCCAAGTTTAGCCTAACATAACTAAGTTTAACATAAATTACACAAGTATTTTTGTTAAATTTTGCCTACATAACTTAGAATAATTTAGTTTATTCAAATATAGCCTAGTATAGCCAAACTTAACCTAAATAACCTATTTTTGCCAAAGTTGGCATAATATAATCAACTTTATTTTAAATAACATACTTTCATCAAGTTTAATCTAATATAACCAAGCTTACCGTAAATAACATACTTTAGCCAAATTGAGCTTAATATAGCCTAGTTCATCCAAGTGTAGTTTAATATGGCCAAATATAACCTAGTTTAACTAATTACAACCAAGTTTAACCTAAATAACCTACTTTTGCCAAGTTTAACTTAACATAATTTAATTTAGCAAAATATAATATAATTTAGCCAAATTTAACCTAATATAACCAAGTATAACCAATAATAATTTAGTTTAACCTAAATATTTTACTTTTTCCAAGTTTAACCTAATACAGTAAACTCTCTCTAAACTAATATCCTTAAGACCAGCTGGAAGATATTAGTTTATGGAGGATATTAGTTTACACAAATTATATGGGGGGTAACAAAAATCATTCCAGAACCTACCAGAGCAGCATGGAAGGTCATGGAGGTTAGTAGAAGGTCATGGATCATTGGGGAAGGTAACAGAACCTTGTGGAGCTTGGTGGAGGATCAAAGAAGCACGTAGAAGATCATATGACATGAGTGGTATAAATATTGGCAGAAAGTGAGGTTGTGGAAAGCTGCACTTTAGGTACTCTCAGAATACCCTCCTTTGCTCTATAAAAGGGGCTATGGGCATCTAGCTCTGTACTTTCGAAGGTGTTTCCTCTAATTTCATCGTTTTTTTGGTGCCATATGTATGATGTATTAGTTTATAAAATGTTATGGGATCGGAAAAAAATATTGAATATTAGTTTATGGAAAATTATTAGATTAAGTATGAGGCCCACCATGGGCATGTGCCTGCATATTAGTTTAGAGAGAATATTAGTTTACACAATATTAGTTTAGAGAGAGTTTATTGTATAGCCTAGTTTAACCAAGTTTAACCTAAATAATTTACTTTTGTCAAGTTTAACTTAATATAACTTAATTTAATTAAGTATAGGTTAATATAGTTAAGTTTAGCCTAATATAACCAAGTATAACCAAATATAACTTAGTTTAGCCAATTTAACTTAAATACCCCACTTTTGCCTAATTTAGTTTAATATAACTTACTTTAGCCAAATATAGTTTAATATAGCCAAGTTTAACCTAATATAATCAAGTTTAACCTAAATAATTTACTTTTGCCAAATATAACCTAGTATAGCCAAATATAGTTTAATTTAACCAAATATTGCCAAGTTTAACTTCAATAACCTATTTTTGCCAAATTTATCTTAATATAACCTAGTTTAGCCAAGTTTAGTTTAATATAATCAAATTTAGCCTAATATATTCAATTATAACCAAATATAACCGAGTTTAATCAAGTTTAACCTAAATACCATACTTTTGCCAAGTTTAACTTAGTTTATCCTAATTTAATTTAGTTTAGCCAAATATAGTTTAATATATCCAAGTTTAGCTTAATATAGCCTAGTTTAACCAAATATAATTTAATATAGCCAAGTTAGCTTAATATAGCAAATATAGTTTAGTTTAATCAAATATAGTTTTGTTTAACCAAGTTTAGCCTAATATAACCAAGTATAACTATGTTTAACATTAATAACCTACTTTTGCCAAGTTCAATTTAGTATAATATAGTTTAGCTAAATAAAATTTAACATAGACAAGTTTAACCAAATATAGTTTAGTATAACCAAGTTTAAAGTAATATAGTCAAGTATAGTTAAGTTTAACCTAAATAATCTACTTTTGCCAAGTATAGCTTAATATAATCTAGTTTAGCTTTAGTAGCCACAAGGTAAACTAGGTTGTTTAAGTTTATCCTAAAAAGATCTAGGTTTGCTTAAAACAACCTATGGAGGCCTAGGCTAGATTGTTGGGTGGCCTAGGTTAACCTAGGTCAACCTAAGTCAACCTAAGGAATACTCACATATGGGTTTTTAAATATCCATTGGATTTTTTCACCAAACTTGCATTTGGGTGGGAAAATAGGGGCTAGCTTTTTGGACCAAAGATGGGTGGGCAAATATGCATTGGTTGTTATGGTCTTTTGAATTTGAAAATTTCATATGTGGGTATTTTATGCAATACCTACCAAATTATGCAATACCTACATATGGATTTTTTAAATATGTTTTAATTTTTTGGACCAAGCTTGCAATACCTACATGTTGGGTGGGAAAATAGGGGTTGATTTTTTTTTTATCAAACTTGTAATACCCAAATTTGGATCACAAAATATAACTTAATTGATGTGGTTTTATATGCAAATATTGCATTTTTGGATTAGGGCTTCAACTATTCCAACTTTGCATCGTAATTGTGAAAATATGCAATATTCACATCTTATCATTGAGGAATTCATAATATTGAGATAGGTTAATGCCTATGTATGCAATCCCACCTCCCAACTCCCCCATAAATGGGTATGTGAAAATGTCCCTTCAAATTTCAATGTAGGTTTGATTTTAATCAATGTAAAAGAGGTGCAAAATGTCATAATTGTTTGTTGTTTCCCTAGTTTTAATCTATTGCTTATTGTTTAATTAAATCAGGTACCTATTGTTTAATTAAATTAAGTACATACATTAAATGGCCCAAAGCAGAAGTGGAGGTTTAGAACCAACATTAAAAAATTGCCCACAATTGCAATATTTGTAGTTGGGGCTAATAGTTAAAAAAAGAAAATCCCATTTTGAAATTTGAAACTTTAGCTACATGTGTTTCATTTGTCATTATGATTGCACATTTAATGTTTATAGTTTGATAGATAAAATTGAATCCTTTTTGTATGAAATGATTAATTAACTTTTTTTTTTACATGTGTTGAAATTTTTGATATACAATTGTCATTTCAACCTATTGTTATGTTGTTGACCTTCTATTCATTCACAACATAACAAGTTGAAATAACATCAAATTGGTCGTGACATCGAAAAGAATTTTGCATCATATTTGTATTTTGGACTTGAATTCTCTTCATGGATTCTATGAAACTTTCTTTTACATGATTGTCAATCTACAAGATCATAAAAATAAGCATTTATAAACACACTATGAGACATTTTTTCTATTCACAAAAACATGTATGTACATGAACCAACATACCTAAATTTCATACACATAAGAGGAGACACACACAAATATCCTTCAAGTGAAAGTTTTAGAAAAAAATAGCCTATTGATGAATTAACAAAATGAATGCATGTAGCAACGAAGTTTGAACATATTTTTATAAGCCCCAAAATTGAAAAGATTTCAAATATTTTGCATGTGGTTGCTTACAAATAAATTGTCCAACTTCCAAGGAGGATAATAACATATGGTCTTAGCATTAAATCAATTTATTTTTTTGGGCTATGCTACAAATTGCATGTTACATATGCCATAATAATCATCACTTCCCATTGCCATTTCATCAACACAAATTTACAACATATTATTATGTAAAAGTTAGTTCCTTATGTAACTTAGTTAAGAGCTTATAAAATGAACAAACTCTTGCAAATATAAAGTTGGCAAAATAATGGATCATCAATGACATAATGATGCAACAATTCATTGTCCATCTACACCACCATTGGAACAACAATGGTGTGTAACATGTCGCCCTCAATGAAATTTTGAATATTTATTTGTATATGGGTTTGTAGAAATAATTTTCGAACATTTGGGTTGGAATGCATACATTTGTTATTACTATCTTTGATAGAAAAATCCCCATGTTTCAGTGGATGTCATGGACAAGAATGGAACTTAAATTATGTTCAATACATAACTACTGCTTGTCAATTGATTAACGCATTTGACACATGAAGCATGCACAAATTCCAATATGGTTAATGATAAATGCATAATATAAACATAAACATTTAAAAAAAAACCTTTCCCATCCATGAAATGCCTATTTTATTCAAATCAACATTCAAAACTATGTTTATTTTGAGTATTGCAAAAAAAAAGTAGCAATGTCCTAATCATCTAGAAGATTCTCTTTGCAAAATCAACATTCCCAAACAAATTCTCCTTAAAGAACCCTTGTTGATGTGTAGCAAATGCATTCTTAGCAAATTGTGTCTACAAAAATGTGAAGACCTATGTGATCCCAAGCTCAAATATGTCTCAACTTCATCACAAAGTTGAAATTCTAACGGACACATCTCATTGGAGTTGTTTCTAATTTGAGCTTGTGACACGATCCAATAGTTAATGACTATTTAAAATGACATTTCGTCTTCCAATTCTCCACCTCCCACTTCATTGTCTTGTGCAATAGCTCCTATTTCTACCATTATTGTTCAACCCTTCTTATATAGAGGAAAAAGCAAAAGCATGTCGAGAAAGTGTAATGGGTTTATATTATTTCACATAACAAGAAAATAAGATGGAATGACATAGTTCTCCAAAAGCCACTCCAAAAGTTCAAAACAAACCTTAGAAACACATTGAGTTCCTTGGCACAAGATAATTCTATGAAGAAGTACGATGCATACATATACACTTTTCACATAACAAGACAATAAGATAGATTAATCTCAACAAATCCGCAAGCCACTTCAAAAGGTTCACAACAAAAGCTTTAGAAACAACATAATTCCTCATTGATGATAAATCTCTTGATGTTCATGAACAAAATCAAGCTTTAAAAAACTTTGCTTGGATTGATACAAAACTTGCATTGGGTACAGGACCTTGTATTAAATCTTAACACACTTGCAGCAGCAGCAGCAGCAGCAGCATCTTCCACCCCTCTTGTGGGTAGGCGGGGCGGCTGGCCAGGCCATTTACATTAAAACATATCTTAAGGCAAAAGAAGAATTATGGAAACTCAAATATTTCACCATGCAAAAATATAATCTTCAAGAAATCCTCTTAAAAGAAACCAAAAAATCCTTCAAGATATTACAACTCTATAACTAATCTCAAGTTTCAACACAAGCCGAAATATCATCTTTCAAAAATCCTCATATAAAAACAGACCTATTATTACCTAGGGACCAAAATCCATTAAGCCATTACACTCTGTAATGAATCTAAACATAATATCCT
>Ga0209611_10014407_pt1 | contig 10565 bp, 2 predicted proteins | sample S1TSphgellanicum_3_FD_187693 | JGI IMG/M metagenome (GOLD analysis project Ga0209611, IMG submission 187693) | Host-associated microbial communities from peat moss isolated from Minnesota, USA - S1T2_Fc - Sphagnum magellanicum MG (SPAdes) (version 2) | ecosystem: Host-associated > Plants > Peat... | reverse complement strand
TTAATTAGTTATCGTTGTCATCATGGAGTAAACCAAACCCCTTCTTCTCACACTTCAAATGGAGAATGTGACATCAATGTTTGTCTTGGTCATTTTGCAAGCACACTGTAAACTGCAGCAATTGATTCAACGCATTCATTTTACTAGGGGTGCTTCCAAAGAGATGCTCTAGACTCGTAGTAGCATGTATCTAAGATTCTCAATACACTGAGAAGAAAGTCTTGAGACTGAAGAAAAATAAGAAATGTACATCTTGTTGCATTGGAATTAATTGATTAATTATTTATTCTTTTAATTGATTAAAGCTGCAATGCCCATAACAAATTGTTGTTGTTATTAACTAAAAGGAAAAAAAAATCTAAGGACTAGTTCATTTTCATGCTCAAAGCCAAAAACCCTAATCATGACCAATAATAATAATAATACTAATCACAACAAGTGGTTACACAAGCTTCTTCCTATTGCTGCTGGTGGACCTGCTGTTACCCTCGGGCCCCCTCTTTTTCAGCCTTTTTTTTTCTATTGAGGAATTTTTTTCAACAAATGAAAAAATGAAGTGATTTTTGGGTTTTTAACTGTCAGAGAAAATAATTGACCAAAATTGCTAGATTTTCTGTATGTGGTTCCCAATAGGTAGCTTTAAAATATAGAAAGATACTTTTTTTTTACTTTCATATTTGTTTAGTCAAATTTGGCTAAATACTCCTATGCATGATCACCACTTTGGTTATATCACAAAGTTTACAAAAAGAAACTTGTACAACTACTATAATTAGTCTCGAACCTTGTGCATTAAATGCTGAGTTTCTGCACTTCGTACCGAGTTGCAGCATTTCATTATGAGATTTAATAAAAATGTCCTTACTTTGCTGATACCACTGAAAGAGGGGATAGGGGGTGAAAGGAGGCCCAAAGAGAGGGTGAAGACAGCGTTACTTTACCGAAAACTCTAATGGCTCCCAAGGGTTGAATCTGCTTTTGGATATGTTATTTCATCCAGGTTTTGTTAGGCCATGCCCTTGGGCAAGGACTATGCATTCATTCAATTGGGTCTACGCTTGCACTTGGCAGGCAGAAATAGATGACCTTCAAAACACCTATAGGTATAAAATAAAATACCGACTAATTTTGAACTGGTGTCAGACACTAAAGTTTTTAGTTAAAGTTTTAGAAGTGAAAAGAGACAAAATATTTTATGTTCCACATATTTCAAAGATTTATCCCATTGTTATGCATCTCATTTTATTTGGTCCCTGTGTAATTTTGGTTTAGTTGCATTTTAAATCCCGTGTTAATGAATACAACTTGTCGTGTTTACAATAAATGAGAAAATCTGAAGTGCAATTAAATTCAAAATTAAATAAAATTAGTGTAGGTATCGTGGCATGGACCAATCTTTTTTTGTGTGTGACACATTTTGCACTTTTATGAAGTATTGGAATGAATTTGCACAAATTCCATGATTTTTATTTAAATTTGATTAAAATTGAAATAAAATTCCAATGAAATCATCAGATTTCTATATGTTTCTGAAGTAAGGTAGCCAAATATATACTAGGATATTCAAGAAGATGCTTATCATATTTTGTTAATAATTGAATTTGGCTAAATTGGCATAATATGCACGATCACTGAGGGCCGTAGTGAACCAGCACCCACCAGTGCACGATGAAGGATGAATGGCAAGTGGTCAGGAAACAGTTTTCTGTTGAGTTCCAGTTCCCTAGCTTACCATGGTGGTTAGCTCAGTTGTTTCTTTTTAAACCTACCTACTAACAGCCCACAAGCAGGTTGTTAGTAGGTAGGTAGTAAAAGCAGCCCTCATACCTATGAATAAACCATCTACATACCTAGTAATTACCTATTTTCTTACCTATCTATCTACCTATATATGAGACCTATTTTGTACAAAATTGGTTACCAAGGTGAAACCAAATATTAACTCAGTTGAGGTTCATCCACAACTGAGTAATAATGGGCATCCAGTGGATGGCAGAGTGAATTCCACCCATTGGTGCATCATGAAGGATGAATGGTATGTGGTCAAAGAAACAGTTTTCTGTTGGGTTCCAGTTCCCTAGCTAACCATGGTGGTTAGCTCAGTTCCTTTCTTTTCCTACTTACCTACTGTCAACTCACTTGAAGTTCCCTTAAGAGTTGTTAGGAAGTAGTTGAAACGTACTCATACACTCTTCTTAACTAGTAGTCACCTATTTTCCTACCTATACAGGTATAGGATTTACTTCTTACACAATTGATTACCAAGGTGAAACCAAACATTAACTTAGGTGAGGTTCATCCACAACTGAGTCATAATGAGCATCTGGTGGATGATGAACTTTGCTGGTTCAAACTAGTGTTGGGTGGTTATTAGAAAAGAAGCCACACCCAGCCCGGATTTGATGCTGGTTGTCGCCACAAAGAGCTACAAGTATTACATTTGGTGATACTTGGGATGAGAAACGGCTTTTTCAAAGAACCTTCAAAAAGTTGACATCCAAGTAAGGTGTTGGATGATACCTGGGTCCATTTCTCAAAGTATAGGGGTTAAAGGTCTAGAATGTTAGGGTTTTAGGTAGGGTCGAAGTTAGAGTTTTAAGGCTAAGTGTAAAGGGTGCAACTAGGGTTTCAAGGCAGCACCCCCTTTTGAAGATTGTCTCTTGGAGGTGCTCCTTCCATGAAAATAACTTTGTTTCATTTCCATTTTGCTTTGTATTGCTTTGTTTTTCATTGTGTTCAAGTATTTTAAACTTTGCTTTTTTTTCTTTTGTTTATTTGTTTTACATGTTTGTTTGTTTATTTTGCATGTTTATTTGTTTGTTTGTAGTTTGTATGTTTTGCTTATTTGCATATGTTTTGTGGAACTTTATTTTTTGAGTTTGTTTGTGTTTGTATTCTTAGATTTTTTGTGTGTTGATATTTCTTTTTTTGTTGGATGATGTTTGTTTTATGATTGTATTTTTTTTATATCAATAAAATTATTTTCAAGTGATGTTGTGTAATGTCAAATACAAATCTTCTTTTATTAGCATATCACATTTTTATTTCTTTGCATATTGTAATTCCACATTCTTTTGCATGATGGAAATTGAAGAGAAAGATAAATGACTTGTATTTCTCCACTTCTTTCTATAACAAAATTTGTGATGTTGATGAAATGGAACAATCATCTAAAAATAAAAATAGAATAATAGAAAATGAAACTTGGAATGGTTTCATGAATGAAATGGTGATAGAAGAATAAATGAGGGAACCTAAATTTGAAGAATTTTTCAATTTGTAATTAGAAAGTAACATGGTTGTTAAAAAGTGAAAAGGAAAGAATGAAAATTGCCCTTCAAAAATTACATATTCAAATAATAGTTTAATAACCTCATTATAGAAATTCTTTATGTTGGGCTTTCTTTCATGTAAATGATAATGCAAAGGTGCATGGTTGTGTTCTTCAAATCATGAGGTATATATATTATGTTATAATAGTCCAATGAATGTTTTAAATCCAAGAACAAAATCAAGGAAATGATTAGTGTAATATCTCAAAACCAATGTACTTACATGTGAATGTAGATTATTATATTATTGTAAAGAGATTTGAAAATAGTTGTTTGTCGAAAGAAAATTTGACAAGGCAATTGGCAAAGGAACCTAGTATTATTAGAAGTTTAATATCAAATTTCTTTTGATACAAAAGATCCTTTTAAAAAGATGATGTGCAACAATAATCACATATTTAATTAATTTAGAACTTTAAAAAAGTTCGAAAATGCAAAAACAAAATTTACAATGTTATTTTTTTGAGTCTTTTAATTTATAAATGGCTTGGTGGCCACTAGGACTTGGTTGTTAATAACAAGGAAACTTTAAAGCTCTTGAAGAAACATCTACAATTTATATCCTAAGTTATACAAATTAAATCTTATGGACACCATGAGAGGTTCTTTAAAAACAAAACAAAAAAAAAGAATTTGGAGGATGTTAATCTAATGAAATACAATTTATAAAGATCAAACATGCATGATTGGATTGAATCCAAATTCAACCTTGAGGCGTGATGACCACCAAGCCTATAACAAGAAGAAAAAAGAGTTGTAACACAAAGAAAATCTAGATTACATAACAAGTTTATTTAAGAAAGAAAGAAGTTGTAAAATTTGGAAAAATTATATATATTAATACATAACAACTACACAAATTTTATTAAGTGTTTTAGATACAAGTTGAACTTGGTGGCCACCAGGTTGTGAAAACACCTCATGTAATTTCTTCAATGAACTTAAAACAAAAATTCCACTATGAGAAGAAAAATAAAATCTAGAAACCTTAATAAACGATAGCTTAAATTTGAAGGATAATTTTAAAGAAATTGAACTTGGTGGTCACCAAGTTGTCAAAACACTTGAATTGATTTCTAAGAGTCATGGAATGAAAACGTCATTATTATCAAATCATTTTTTTAAAAAAACCTTTAAAAGAATTTTTTTGTTAAATACGAAAGATTATGTCAAATCCTCCTAGTCTTGTGATTGTCCATGCTCCAATATGCAAGAACATTGGCATCTTCTCGGAATGAAAAATTGAATTGGCGACATTTTTTTCTCCCCTTCAAAGTTGCAAATGATGTTGTGTAGTCTATGAACAATAGTTTGAATCAATTGCAAACAAAAGTTAATACTAGAAAACAAAGGCATATGAAAAGATATGACCATGTATAAAAGTTATGCCATAAAAAATGAGAATAAAATGAAAAAATGAAATAAAATGGTTTAGAATACATAATACCTAAAAAGGGCAGAATATTACGAACATCACCATTATCATTGCCCATATATTGGAGGAACCAATAATAATTCTTCAAGGATGAACTTAATTGAGGCTTAAAATACTTGACCATAAAATCATAATGAACTTGAATCGTTTTGGCCAATGGCAATCCAACCAAAGGTGGCCACAAATGAAATGCAAGGTCAGACCATTACACCTTGTTTTTTTGACAACATTTGTCCCCTAAATGATTCAAGAAAAAGATTGCTCCATTTGGAATTATGGATCGCCTTACTAGGTTCATTGTCAATGAATAATGTTTGATCTTCCTTCCCATAAGGCAATCCATGACAACCATAATAAATGCATTTCAAATCCTATAAATAATAATGGGACTTGGGAGAAATTTGACTAGCCAACTTGGAACATTATTCACGTCCCTAAATGAAAACAAACCAATCCACGAAATTTTCAAGCATGAACATTGGAAGAACCTCCAGCACATCTTCAAGTTTCATACAAGAACAAATTGTGACATAAAACTTTTCAAATGCCTTCACAAGAAAATCCTCCACTCTAGCTTTAACTTCCATTTTGGCCTTGTCAACATTTCTTCCAAACACTTTAACATTCCTTTGTAGAATAGCTAAAGGTGGGAAATAGCACAACACACCGTTGACATTGAAAATCAACAATTTTTTTGGTCCAAGAGGTGATGAACGTACACGCAAACGTGTTGAACTACCTTTGATCATTGCTACGGGCCCTAAAGGCACATTTAATTTTTAAAAAACAACAAAATATGTCAATAAAAAAAATTACACATTCACAAAATGATAATGTGATATCCAAAATTACAAAAATCAATTCATGTGCTAAGAAAATTAATTAGTTTTTTGGTTAAATATGAAATACCAAAAAACATAAATGTATCCATCGGCCACCAGCTGGCCGTTTGGTGGCCACTAGGTGACACAACGATGCTTGAAAAAAAAACAATATAGGGGAGATATTTAACTACGTGCATGAAGTGCATGGTGGCCACCATGCCACATGTGAACAAAATTGTGGAATGGATTATGGCAACCTAGAAACATGTTTATGAAATCATCAATTTTCAAATGAAAAAGTCCAATCTGCGTTTAAAAATGACCAAGTCATATGGACAAATACATTAAATTAGATTAAAACCAATTAGCCTTGAAAACAAAATTAATGAAAACAAAGAAGGCACCCATGTTAATTCAAAATATTAAATCTTTCATGCATAATAATTTAACAATAAAACAATAAATGTTTCATCTTTTTTTATTTACAAATCTCAATTCAACTTTGTTACAAAAAATTTCATCGCATTTCGCAAAACAATGAACATTCTATTTTTCATACCAGGGTTCACCAAGAGCCACATCTGTAATGCTACCGAAAGGATTCAATTCTACAAATTTATAAACCTGCATTCCAAAAAAATGCAATGATTCCAAATATAGGAGAACAATGTCAAGTAAGTGATTACCGTTAGTGTGAGACCCATAAAAGGTTTTGAAGAAAATGGCACTATAAAGAGGATTAAACATATTCTTGTGAAGCATGTCGTCTACTAACAAGGTAGTCTCAAAAGTTATACTACATGGTCATTTGTTGAATATTTCCGGCATCAACAATGTTTCTAAGTTGAACTTCCAACTATGTTAGTAACCAATGTGAAACATGTTTCAACTAAGTGGTCATTTTTGAAATATTCTTGGCATTTAAGGTTCTTTAATTGGCACATAGTCAAGAAATTGATTAGTGTTCAACTATTTTGGATGATAAAATGTATTAGAGGATTGATGAAACATAGTCTTGTTTGCAACTATCTCTTTCAACTAAGTTAAACAACTAATAGGTAACTTTAATTTTAAAATAAAGTTTAAGAAATGTTTTTAAATGTTTATGTTCAATACACATGTAATTTAGTATTTTTATGTAGATCATTACAACATATCAAATAATTATACATAATTAATAATATTGTGCAACTATAATGTTTATTCATTTTTATACACATGATATCTTAATATTTGTTTAAAATATGATAAAAATTCATTAAACATTAATGTACCCTATGTCATTGGCCCAAGTTTGAATGCATTCAATTGAATTTTCCTTTCAAACCCCTTTTTTGCAATTTGTTTGAATTTCCAACAACAATGCGTACCCACCAAAAATTCAATAATATTGTTCACATTTTAGGTCTCAAAATTATGAAATCAAGTTTATTAAATCAAACTTGGTGAGGGCTTTTCAACAATACCAAGAATGCCCCCCAAATTCCAATATAGTTTTCAATCTTGGTTTTTCAAAAAATTCAATGAAAAAATGGTTCAATAATCAATAAATTCCACATGATTGTAGTTCCAAACATTTTAAACCAAGTTGTTGCACCCTTATTCATTAAGAACTTTTTGATGATAAGTTCCATAACATAACCTAAGACACCGTGGTTTGGGATATATCATTATGACAAAACAAAACAAATTACCTTCCTTCATGCATAAATAAGGTAACTTGTGTTGTTGGCCCCAAGTGTGAACACACTCAATTCATTTTCCCTTTTAAACCCAATTTGTTGTAATTTGTTTGAATTTTCAACAACAAAATTAATTCAAAATTCAACATCTTCCACACCTTAAGTATGAAAATTATGAAATAAATTTCATTAAATCTAACTCAACGATTACTTTCCAACAACACCAAGTACACCTTTGGATTCAAGTACAATTTTTATTTATGATTTTATCTTTTTTATCAAGAAAATGGTTCAATAATCAATAACCTTTGCATTGTACCTCCAAAAAATTTCAACCCAAGTCAATGCACCCCATTCATTGTTAGGTTTTCAAAGATATCAATAACATTATATGAAGTAATTTGGTTTGGGAAATCTCAACATGATAGAAGAAAACAAAAAAAATTATTTAATTTCATTAATAGATTAAATTATGTGTAAATTATCTTTGTATAAAACGAATGGTTATGTATGATGCAAATTTTTTTGTGGACACAAATAATAAAAACTGATTAAAAGATATTTAAGGAAATTTTGAAATATAAACTTATACTAAGGTGCATGTTCAATACACCTAATTATTATTTACATGTAAATTGGATTTTAGTTAAGAACATATCAAATAATGATACATAATTAATATTTTTTGTGGAACTCTAATGTTTATTAATTTTTATAGACATGATATCTCAATATTTTTTTTTAATTGCAATAAAATCTCATTAAACATTAAACTACATGTAAATTCTAATTGTGCAAATGAATTTTATGTATGATGCAAATTTTTTTGTGCATCTAAATATTAAAAGTTAATTTCAAAATAAAATTTAAGGAAATTTTTAAATATGAGTTTGTAATAATGTAATTTATTACCTTATATATGTAATTTATTATTTATTTGTAAATCAAATGTTAATTTATAAAAAATCAAGTAATGATACATAATTCATGATATTGTGGAAGTTTAATGTTTATTCATTTTTATATGTATGATGTCTTAACATATTTTTAAAAATTACAATAAAGATTCATTAATTATTAAGGTACACATAAATGTTTTTTGTATACATGAATGATAACATGTATGATGAATTTTTTGTGCATATAAATATAACACTTTAATTTGAAAATAAAATTTAAATTTTTTATGAAAGTCAACTTAATAATGTGTATGTTTAATACATTCATAATTTATAATTTCTATGTAAATTCAATTTTATTTTACAACATATCAAATAAGGATATTTAAATAATATGTTTTTGGAATATGTTCAATACATGTGTAATTTATTATTTCCATGTAGATTCAATTTTAGTTTACAACATATCAAGTAAGGGTATTGAAATAATATGTTTTTGGAATATGTTCGATACATGTGTAATTTATTATTTCCTTGTACATTCAATTTTAGTTTACAACATATCATGTAATGATACATAATTAATATTTTTTAGAATTTTAATTTTTATTCTAATTCTCCCTATTAGTTCCAATAATTTTATTATTTATTAAATTTCCTTATTTATTTATTTATTTATTAAATTATAATAATGTTTAGAATAATTAGTAAAGATACTTATAAATTATCATATAATTTCAGAAATTATTGTTATTTAACACTACTATACTATAAAATATATTTTTTATTTACTATTTATTATACTAGGTCATTTTATAATTCCAACAAGTTAGATTTAAAAATGACTAAAAATAGTTAAATAACTAGCTTAATGTAACTACTAGCTACAATATTATTATTAATGTTGTTGTAATTGTAGTCAATTATTAATTATCACAACATTATAATAATTACTGTAATTAAATATCATCTAAATTTTATTATTAAATATTTATATTTGAGTTGATTATTTGTTTTATGCAATGTTAATATGCATTTATAATGAATTTCGAGTTTTAAAAAAATTCAGTGATAATTAATTATTTAATAGATAAATATGTTTAATTGTTTAATATATAACTATATAATTAAAAATAGTTGATAAATAATTACTATAAGTAATTAAAGTAAGTAGTTAGATCTAGGCTAGGTAGATTATTAGTTTAGGTTTAGGTTCAACTAAGCCTAAACTAGCTTGTACAACTAGATTACAATGTAACCAAAAAGGAGGATCCAGAAAACCCGCAGCAATGATGCGACCTCCCACGGACCCTAGCTCTCACAATCTATCAATCCACCGCAATTGCACAGACACGTAGCCTCTCCTGACTCGGACTACCTTCCTGCCATCGCTCACTGATCCACTTGCAGCTTCAAGACTGACAGACCCAACAATGCATTCACTCCACACAACGCACAGCTCTGGTCACACACTGCACACAGATGTTTCTGAGGAAAATGCTTGGATGTCATTCATGGATTGTATATACAGTCCGAGAGCGCAAACACTGCCCTCGAACACAATTTCTTACGAAAAAAGGAGGCACTGATTGTCCCTCTAATTCTTCTTCTCTCCCTCTCTCTATGTCCTCCTACAGCAATGAGCTAGACCACACATCAGATGCAGCAGAAGATCACCATGATGGCCAAGACTCCTTGCTACCGAGCTACTACTCTTTTGTTCTACCAGCCTCTGCTATCCTCCTTAACAACAGACTTCTGATCCCCCTTTCCCAGTTCTCCGTTGGCTTCCTCCAGAAGCTTCTTCCAATCTTCCAACGCCGTTCCATTCCTTCCGCTCCACCACCTTCATAAGTCGAGCTCCATCAATGCCAGCCGCCATGCCCAATCTTGCACACACCACACAACTTAGAAAACAAGTCGGCCATGCATTTCCATGCAACAATGATGGGGCGTCGTCACCACAAAACGGTTGATGCAATTATGCCTAAAATCCAGGATTAGATCAGATTGCACAATAAGAAGACAGGCCCCCCCCTTTTCACATTACAACAACTATTTGAGTTACAATTAGATTACAACTGGGCTACAACTAGGGTAGATAGCAAATGGTATTCTATCATTGAACACTTTCAAGTTTTCCCTCATTTCAACATCAAATTGAATGTTTTTAATGTCATTGGAAGCACAAAACAAAGAGCTACAAATGTTCTTTGAACCTCAAAAGCAAAGGAATAAAGTAGAGAATGTAGGAAGAGAAAAAGTGATATTTTGTCTCAAGACCGCCTTTACTTCCAATAACTATATCTTGCTCATTTCTCATTCATTTTGAACGATTTCAAAGGCTACAAATGTGCTATCTCAAAATTTATAAAACTTGTTTAAAGTGAAAA
>Ga0209611_10014406_pt1 | contig 10568 bp, 7 predicted proteins | sample S1TSphgellanicum_3_FD_187693 | JGI IMG/M metagenome (GOLD analysis project Ga0209611, IMG submission 187693) | Host-associated microbial communities from peat moss isolated from Minnesota, USA - S1T2_Fc - Sphagnum magellanicum MG (SPAdes) (version 2) | ecosystem: Host-associated > Plants > Peat... | reverse complement strand
TCCCCATGTGATTCCACAATTAATCACAAACAAACAACATCACATGGTGCACAAGACATAAGTTAATGCATTATGGAATCCTACATCTAACTTACCTCATTAAACAATTACCTAAGTAATTGTGTAATCAAGTTACCCATGAAATTACTTACACCCAACTTACCCCTAAGTAATTGTGTAATCAAGTTACACACCAAGTTACATGTGCAAATGTGCAAACACAACCCACACCCATATGAGGTGTGATTATTAAAGAAACATGAACCCACACCCTTGTGAGGTGTAATTATTAAAAGAACATGAATTCACACCCTTCTGTGGTGTGGTTCTTAAGAAAACATGGGATGCTTTGTTCATTGTCTATATTTTTATTACAATTGTTTCTTTACAAATAAGTTAAAATTTTAACTAATTTTGTTAAATAAATTACAAGTACAAGTCAAAATAAACTCATGTTCATTTTTCAAATCATCATAATATTTTTAATATTTATAAATTTATACATTTTAATTTTTACTCCATTCATAGTGGTTCAAAATAGAATATTAAAGTTATGGCTACATTTATCAAAAAAATGATATTAAAGCACAAAAATTGATGATAAAGAATAATGCATTGAAAATATAAAATGAGAGCTTCAAATGTTTTTTAGAACTTGTGTTAATTGATGTTACAAAAGGACTATTAAGATTGGTTATAGTGCTAAGAAAGTTTTTTTTGACATGCAATTTTTTTTTAAAACATTTTATATTTTACAACAATTTTATCAATAAATATTAAATGATAATACATTAAAAAATTTCTATTTCACAATAAATTTTCACATGATTTGTTTTCAGTTACATAATTTAAAAAATTAATTATCACGACAGTGGGTCATATTTTTGAGACTATGCCCCTAGTCATTTATTAGCTTACCAACTTGCCTACTTATGCAACAATTCATTATAGGATAGGTCACCAATGTGAAATTTGATGTCAACTTAACTAAAGTTCATACAACTGAGTTATGTGGGATTTCTATTCTTGGTGCAATGGTGATTTGGTGCCTTACAATGTGAATAATTTGTTAGGGGTAAGTACTTAAGAGATTAGAACATAGTTACTATGAATTAAACACATTATACCTAACCCCTTTTTGGTGCAAATTTCCACAATATTTGCAATTTTTGGAATTTTTTTCGAGAAAAATACAAAGGTTACAAAAAAATTTGAAATTCACCAAATTTTTATGCTTTGTGTCAAATTCATATCCAAAAATACATATGGATATTTAAATTTGTTAATAACCAAATTTGGCTAAATTGGGTTATGGATTGCCACCTTGACCACATTACATAGTTGACAAAAAAAAACATTAGTTATATCATGTGCATTCACATAACCTAGGGGTATTAAAATATCCTTTCCTAAAGTAAGAAAGCCTATAGTAAGGACATAAAAGATTATACTAATAATATCATAATGGTATTCTTGCAAGCAAGCATACCAAGGGGCCGTGTGCTTACACAAGACAGTCCTCCCTCTTGGTGTAAGTCTATCAAACCCTTAATCCAACTGTTAAATCTTACTAAGGTGCATCCAACCTTGTTTTGTGTTGTGTGTTATAAAAGTGTAATCGAATGGAAAAGGTTGCAAAAAAAGTTTTGTTCATTTGTTTCAAATGTAGCACCAATAATCATGTCATTTTGATCATGTTTGTGACGTGACCTTGTGCATCATTTTGCAGCGTGTTTGGGATGGCAATCCATGCAAAATTCATTCAAGTTGAACATCCATTTTTTGGTAATGAAATTATATTTATTTTCAGCCATCCACGTTTATGTACACCTTTTGTATGATTGGAATCATTCTTGTGAGTCCCTTACAGTTTTCTCAACAAGTGGAAACACTCAATTGATGGAGTCTCCTCAGGACGATTATTTTAGTAACTACCTATGTAAGTGGGTAAGTAGCATAGATCAGTACATAAGACATTTGCTGGTTACAAAGGTGGGTACATAGTACATGTGGATAGTTAGTATAAACCAAAGTGGTAACTATTGGACAAGAATACAATGGAAAAACATTTCTTGTCCACATGCCATCGATATAAAGACCTCTGAAACTTTTTCCTAATGTATTTGAAAGTAGACTTACACAACATAAAAGCCAGTAAGTCATTTACGACAACCAAATGCTCACAAGTGTAGACATTCCATTCTCCAAAATGCTCCATATTGTTTTCTTTCCACATACCCACTATACCCAATGGGTACTCTCCAAATACCTACCTGATACCACAAGAAAAAAATTAAAACACACACCAAAGCAGATACATGGTGGCATATGAATGCCCCTCCATTTTCAACATGAAGGTTCACTACCAAGGATCTTCCTGATTTTCTTACTATTTCAGAGGTGTATGTTCGTGTCCATGAGGTCCTAGACATGTGCTTTGGCTCATGTCTAATGAATTAGTGACACAACATACAAGTCCAAAATTCCATACACATACTCCCTGATGTGTGTAAGGTTGTGATACCCAATGGGTACCAACTAGGCACCTGTTGTGTATCACATTAAAAAAATCATACAACTTTTTTGGGAGATACCCAATGGGTATCATATGGGCACCCATTAAGTATCATGGTAAGTTTTTTTATTTTAAAAAAGTTATATGGGCAATTCAAAAAATGAAACACCTAGCTTTGCATGCATTTCATTTTTTAGAATGTTCACTTGTCGTGTTACATCATGTAACATGATGTCCAAATATATTAAGAGAATGGCATAGGGTTTTATGAGGTTGGAAAACAACTTTCATGACTGGTTTTCTTGAGAACCAATCATAACTTTCTAGGCTCATGGTCTACCCAACTTTCCACCTTATGTTAAATAAGTAATGGGTCCTTCTTGTAGGCAGTACAAAATTATTGCATGCTTTTTATTTATTTATTGTCTGCCCATTTGCCCAATGAAAATGTGTATGGTCATAATCATGATGCTACCCCAACACATGATGGGTGTCATCTATGCACGTTGTGGGTTTGTAATAGTTAACTAATAGCTATTACACGCCCAAAATGTGTGTAACATGTCAAACATCATGTCTTTGGAAAACCTAACTTTCTTAAGGAAAAGACATTTGAGATTCCGTCCCTAAGGCTGTCCAAACACATGATGGGTGTCATGTTATGGGACTCCTTAAGGGTGGAACTTAAGTGAGATGGATCTTAAGCTTAATGTGTTTGAGGAAAAGGAAGCTTCCTTTAGTTCCTTCCAAACAAAATTAAGAAAATTTTGAGAGTTTTTCATCATGAAGACTCATGTAGATTTCTATGCCAAGTAAAAGTAGTGTTGGTTGGTCATTCACTTTGACAGTTTGGAACTAGAAGTTCTAATTTTGGTTCCAACAAACTGGTCTAAATTCCATGATTGTATTGGACTCAGAACCAAGTTATAATTTTTAAAAACCATAATTACATTTTGATTACATTTTTTCCCCTAAATAATTGGCTAGAACCATTGCTAACAACTGGTAAAAAATTAAATTTTTGGTATGGGTTGCATAAAAGTCAACCAAAACTGGGTTTGATTTTCACAAATGGAATCCATATTTTTTGAAGAATTGAATCCAAAGTTGGGTTCCTAGTTCCATTCAAATGTAGATCCCAAACTGGATGAACTTGAATATTTTTTCAAAAGGTAGAACTAGAAGTTCTTGAGAAAAGTGAAAAACTGCCCAACATTGGTAATGCAATGGGGTAGACCATCATTTCAGATTGCCCCAACTATGGGGCATTCTCCTACACTAATGTACATTCTCCTACATAATGTGTGAACTAGTGTTGACCGGTTCTAACTATTCAAAACAACCTTTAGTCATAGTTCCAACATTTTTTTTACTTAGAAAGAATCTTTAGTTCGAGTTCAAGGATTTAAAAAACATTTTGACAAAACCTCTAGTCCAGTTTTGGACCTAATTCTTCAATTGCAAAGAACCCCAGTTTTGGGTTCAACTTTTAAATTGTTTTAGGCAAGTTGGATTAAAAACTAGGTCTGGTCTTACCTACTATGCATAGGTCAAAACTGAGTTTTTTAAAGTTATTACCATCACACCACTGATAAAATGTAATCAACCATATCAACTATGTTCCTAAACTCAATTTTTTTAAATCGAAAAGAAAAAGATTGCATCATTGGTTGAAAGATGTTTCAAAAGTAAGAACTACATGCCTAATGCTAACCCAAATGACTTACATGACAACAAAGTGTTTGGTGAGTATTGGGACAAAAGATTTAAGGTTTGATTAAGCAAGAAATTGCATGTGCTCATAAAAATAATAGATTAAAATGCTTGCCAAGAGATTATGCATTGTTTACTGAATAGGTTGGAATGTTTCTTCCTCCTTAATAGCTACCCAGGAAAGCAAATTGTTCACTCCTTTCTTCACCTAAGGTTTTTCAAGATAATAAATCATCTTCAATCTTACTTATGTGTTAAACTCTTTGAAAAACAAAAGCTATTAGAGATACGAAAACTTAGGCTTTTTTTTTGGATCACTTTTCAAACAAGTGATAATGATAGTTAATCTATGTTGGACCCTTGTCAAAAGGGTTGGGACTATTGAAAGTGAAATTTCTTCATATACAAAGAATACAACTTAGGGATCCTTCCCACCTTTCTTTCACAATTTGACTTACATCTAAAGATTGCTTAATTACCACACATTGGATTTCAAATGTATAGTTACAAAAAATAAGTGTATAACAACAAATAGAATTTGCTTAGTTAAAAGAAATTCCTTATGCATAGTTGTTTTGACATCATATAAACTTTTAAGAAAAGAACATTGAAAGTGCAATCAAGGTTTGTTATCACAAGATATATAAAGGGCTGCATCAATTTCTTCCCAAAAACTTGAGGTTTCTATATTTAAAGATCTCCATCAAGCATAAGATAGCATGCTCGTAGATGGCCACTAGCCCAACCATGAAAATCATCAAATTGCAATGCACAAGCTATGGGGACTGTATAAAACTCAAAATAAGATAAGACGTTTCATACTAGCATATATGTCCATGTAAATGAGACCATTACATCCCACAATTTTGCTATAGACTGAGCTAATTGCTATGACATATTAGTAAAATAAGAATAAAATTGTCCAACACTAGAACATTGTATATTCCCCATGTTTGTTGGACACACCATTATACTTCCTTCTTGGAATATTAAAATCTTCCTCCATAGTTGTAGATTTGCACGTTTCAATGTTTTACCTTGGAAGCTCAAAGGTACCTTCATTCAAATACCCAAAACACATGACCAAAGGATTAACCTAAAAAATAAAATCCCATGTTGGTAAATGAACACACTAATATGTTTCTCTTTAGTCTTTTTCACAATGGATTCACAAGGCTAAGCTGTTGCACAAATAGCTAAAAAAGACCACTAGACAAGAAGATTCCATGACAATTGGCAAGGATTGGAAAAAATGTATATGGAATCTGTGAAGTAGATAACAAATGGTGAAACTAGTCAAACTTTATTCATAACCATTGCACACTTGGGCAACTTGCTTAGTACCATCATTTGAAATATTCCAAAAAATACTTGGGCAAATAATACTTGGGCAACTTACATGTTACCATCATTTGAAATCTTCCAAAAACTCCACAATTTTATATTTAATTTCACTTCTCATAATGACAAAGTTGGAATAGCATCCTGGCAACACATTAGGCTTTTCTACTTAGACCAAAGAGTAATGATTTAGAACTATGATATGTCAAGTACACATTTGATGTGTAATGAAACTATTGAATTACCTATTCTTTTAATGTTATAAAGACGACAAGGGACAATTAAAAGAGCTTAAACTAAAGGAGGAAATGCCAATTACTTGACATATATTCTTTTCTATACTATAGATATGTAAGAAAGGTCCCAACCCTTAGGTTGAAAAGGACAATACAAAATTTGAAAAACCAAATAGTAGTTACTAAACTAATGTCGGATACAAGTTTTCAGGCAAATCACATTACTAGACAGAACACAAATCATACATTTGATAAGGGTCAATATTTTTTTGTTAGAAAGATAAAATCAAATTGCCACTCTCCAAACATAAAGACATCAATATATTGAAGAAAATAAATGAGTTGATTGAGTACTTACCATCTACAAAAGTCATGGATTCATCGTTAATGAACCAGTCCATCCCAAAATCAGAACTCATAATTCCATTCACTAGCATCGGCTGTTGAAGGGCCTTGCATACTTCTCTTGTTTTGCTCTCGAGTACTACAAAAACATAGAATGAAAAAGGAATTTTTTTTTGCCTAATCAACTTCTTCTTATCCACGAAACATATATTGTCTTCAATTCTCTTTCACCATAATATGGATGTTACAGTCCACCACACATGTATTTACACCAAGTGCTTCAAATCAATTAGAGCTAAAAGCTAATTTGTTGATAAATCTTGATACGTTTCAAGTTTACCAATCTTCTTGTACAACTTTTTAATGAAAGTATTTCGAGGGCAAATCAATCTTAACAAACGTAAAAAAAAAGAAAAAATCCCTATACAACATATTAATCCACCTATTGATGTACTATAAGCCATTAACCCTCCATGTTGGGAAGGTATCACTACAAGTGAAGAAGCTGCAAAAGAAATACACACACTACTAATGGATGCTAAAAGCATCCCTATGGCTATGGATATGGTCCTTCAACTTCGTTTTAGGTCATCAAATGGCCCAAACACAAGACCCTCTTTTGGAGTAGGAAGAGATGGCATAATGGCTAACATGATAGATGTGATGGCAAGATAAAATGACAAACTATTGTTCACCAGAAATACTTTGATTAGGAACTCTGTTACTTGCACCCCAACATCTAGTGTGGCTATTCCAGATGACATTGCTAGATAATTAAGGGGTGGTTGCAATGGGCCCACAAAGGATGCTGTTGCGACAAGAGTTGCTACTACAGCAGTTCCAGTCCCAACGGCATTTAAGTCATTTTTATGTTGGAAGTTTCTTTTGCAACAAATTCGCACCACCATATTCTTGTTTCATTACATGCCCAATCGACTCCAGGGTCTGCCATGTGCCTATTCTTGTCTGTTGTCAATATGTCAGCACCGGCTTGCAATAATAAGTTGGCACATGCTCGTCTTGCACTGTCTTTTCTATTTATATTGGGTGCACAATACTTTGTCCTATCTTTATTGGCAATTACACTATCTTCTTCAAGGTCTTGTTCTCGCATGTTTTTCTCCAACAATTCTATACTTATGAAATCATTACAATGAAGCCAATCATCAAAAGTTTAGGCGTCGTGGTAGGTTTCCCATATCATTGATGAGTCTACCCCAAGATGTAGGGGTGGAGCCTCAAATGGATCACAAACAACATTCAGTTTATCAACATCTTCCTTTTGCAAGGAAAGTTGTAAAATTTCAACATTTCCTGACCGAGCTACCAATGCGGGAAGTTTATTTTCCTTGGGTGGACTAAGTTCCTGGGTATTCCTGCAATACAAATGCAAGTGTAAAAGTTCCTTATTACACCATTTAGTAAACTAATTTAATCAGCAAACTTCACAATTATTTTGAGCATAACTCATATCCCCACCATATTTGCAAGTGCTATGCATCTCTTATTGAAAGCTCTATAGGGAACATTTCATATCCATGGTCTTTATAGCTCTTAACATGTCAATTTATTTCCATGTTGCAGATACATATTACATAATGGCCATTGCGTGCACTCGGTAAGGCGGAAGGTGGTTGCAAGAAGTGTCTCATCAATGGCCATTATCTAAGATAATTCTCATTAAGGCAAGATTTTGCAAATAAGTAGGAGCTTTGTAGAAATATCCTGAAGCTCTCCATTTCCTACGTGACAGTTTTACCATTGGAAAAAACAGCTCACCTAGGAAGGTTCAAGTGAAGCACAAAATCTCACCACAATAACAATTAATTAATTAATTAATTTATTAGAGTCTTCCACATCACTCAATGTTCAGTTAAAAACAAAAGAGTCCCAATGATTTATTTTAGTAAAGTTTCGCCATTAAGGGGAAAAATATTTTAGAAAGTATTATGACAGAAATTCCTTTTTTAAGACAACAATTTATCATAATTTCAAAAACTAAATTCTCTACATTGAATTCAACATGAAAAAATGCTTCCAATTTTGTACCTTGATATTTAAGTACAGCCAAATTGGGCTATTGTTTTTTAATGGACAACAAAATTTGAACATCATCACAAAATAGAAAATTAAGGTATTTCAAATGGCCAAAAAGAAATATTGATGATTGCCAACATTTTGAATTGTTATATGGTCTAGTGTTTTTTGTTTTCGTGAATTTTCACACTGTGGCTACAACACACATTGAATTTTTTGAAAATTTTCGTTTTCTGATGTAAATTTGAAAAAAACTTGCCAAAAAAATTGGAAAAATTCACCAACGCTTTGAACAACGAAATTGAAAATAAAAGAGAAGGTTATATGTAATATATTATCATTTTTCTAGATGGGTAAAGGTCTATTTCATACATAGCACTTACTTTGGTGCATTCTCATTTCAAATTCCTACAAGAATGTACCTTTTCACAGCTATAATTCTACAAAGCTCAAGCCTATATTTTCTACCATCTTGCTATAAGACTAAAGTTTTTCCCTTAACAATTCTCTGAACCATATATGAGTAGGCCAAAGTACATTATCTTCGAACCCCTCCAATTGAACGCTAAGTTAATGATATTCATTATTACAAAATGACTCGCTCAGATTTGTTTAGTGTAAGTGGAACGTTGCTTACCCTACATTTTTTTCCTCCACAGTTTAGGAAGATTGGTAAAACAACTGACCACCCACTCCATCCTACATTTCGTTGCTTGAAACACCAGTGAAAGAGGATTTTTAAAGCAAAAAAACAAGTTAATTTTAAAGACCGTATCATCTTATTTTAGTTTATGATCTTTCGAAAAACAATTGTCACATTGGTAAATCTATGAATATAATTTCAGAGACTAAGTGTAAATGGCCCAAGGAGATTTACGATTCCTAAAATAATTTTATAACATGAATATCTTAATGCATTTACTTTGTCACTCTTTCAAGATTTAAAGTTTATTACGCAATCGAACAAATCAGCGTGAGAGTTAGGGATGTAGAAAGGTGGGGACATACTACCTCTGTTGCCATGATGTCCTTCACGAATTCGTTCCGACCCATTAGTATTGCCCACAGTAGAGGAGCTTTCGCAATCAATTTCTCAATTCCACGAGAAGCGAGCAAGCCACCTAAGAAATAGCAAAAGTCTCTTTTCAGGTCATCTTCCAAAGAACCACGATACAGAAGCCACAGTGAATAATTCTTATAGAGTAGAATTAAATGGAACGCGGTAATATTCTTAATATATACGGTCTGGAAAGTAACATCAGGTCTAGCTTTTCCGCTCTTCAAGAGTATCTCGACCGCCCAAAAGATGTAGTGGGCCACAGCCCAATGTAATACCGTCCTTCCAGCTTTGTCCACAGTATTTACACACGCGTCCGGCAAGATTTCTACCATTCTGTTGAACGCTATTGTTGACGGTTGTTCGCTTCCGAATTCATATTGCCAAGGTTCGCAGAGAACCATAATTTGTAAGATTGTTCTACCTCACGCATCCTTTTGGTCAAACAAGTTCTGTAATAGATTTTTCTCACACAAATCAGTTAATACTGCAATTATGAAGTCGACTATCTGATCACAGCCAGAGTTTCTCCAGTCCCCTTCGTTGTGGACATTTCGCAACCTACTACACGCCATATGAATGTACAATTCCTTGCGCTCAACGTTCTCAAAGTTAAAATCCACATCATTCTCGTCCATCACGAACTCCTTTTTACTGGCGATGGAGCCTATAGATTCACGTAAGCTCAACATTTCACAGTCTTCACTGTCAACAGGCATCCTGCACATAACATGTGATTTTATATAATTATCCCGAGACCGTCCAGTCTTCAATGTCAAAAGCATCCTCAGTGTCTCCCCTGGATCTCCAGCTTTGTCCTATGGTCCCTCCATAACAAGCCATATATCTTGAGCAGAAACATTTTTCAATCTCCCATCCCTCGCATTTTCCCACAGAAACTCAAATGGAGTCTGCCAGTTTTTCCCGCAAGGAACCAAATCGCCCTCATAATTGTGAAGTTCACCCACCAATTCTGAACATCCCTGCATGACTGCTACATGCAGTACACTTCGACCCTTGAGACCTGTCTGTACCCATAGGCTACGATCAGATCTAAAGAGCTGCAAAAGCAACTTGCAATTCTTTTTCTCTATTGCATCAAACCACTCAGAATCCATATAGCCTTCAAACAGCTCAACTTCCACACTCTTCTTTTCCCAGACTGAGTACAGTTTTCTGCCCGCAGTTAGCATCTCATCCAACCTGTAATACAACAATTACACTTCAAACCAAAGGAAATCACGCATTGAATGCCGTGCATCCTTAGGAGAAAGAAATGCTGTAGTCTTCACAACAGTCTAGAGATGTGGGATCCCTAAAGTTT
>Ga0209611_10014405_pt1 | contig 10570 bp, 9 predicted proteins | sample S1TSphgellanicum_3_FD_187693 | JGI IMG/M metagenome (GOLD analysis project Ga0209611, IMG submission 187693) | Host-associated microbial communities from peat moss isolated from Minnesota, USA - S1T2_Fc - Sphagnum magellanicum MG (SPAdes) (version 2) | ecosystem: Host-associated > Plants > Peat... | reverse complement strand
AATTATAAGCTCGTAGCTGTCAGAAAATGTTATTCCAATGCAGGAATGAGCTCGAACCGAAAATCGAACACAAATCGACAATCGAGAATATGATCGTCTGCATAAATAAACTCTTAGCTAAACTTCTTGCCAAATATATATAAAAATTCCTTCCTGTTTTGCCAGCAACTGTACATATACGTGTACAATATAATATGTTTACGTATACAGTATGCTTGAAGCCTAAAGTTATGCACAGTTATGCATTGTATTGTGAGTTAATATCTGACTTCCTTATAAAGGAATTTTCACATCAGCCAGAACTGCAGCAGACACTGCAATCGCTGCAATTTGTGAGAGCCTACTGGCCATCATGAGATTATCAAAATCTATCTAGCGGCCAAGTGTAGCAAACTGTTCTATTATTTATATTTCACTCATGGATGTATGCATTATAATTCAAAAAGTTAGTGATGTTGTAGCTTCGGACCCAGGGAATAGATCACTTTCATACCAATCAGGCACATACTATATACTGTATAAGAAATCGATATTGTAATACTTATTACTACCTCTTCTTAGTTTAATCAAATGAAGCTAGGTTATCCCTCAGGTTGAATAAGGTAGAGACACCCAAAAACCATTTTGAACTCAAAATCATGTCCTATAATGGTCTCCCATCACCACATTTTGTGCGGTGAGAAAACTTGTAAGGTGTATTCCATTGTCACAATTTTTATGTGCCCTTAGCATAATTCTTTGTATTGACATGGTCAATAAAGGATATAATTAAGTTCGCTAGTTTTAGCATTTAGAAGGACAATTATGAAAGTGGTTTTGTATGTGGGTTAAGCTATCCTTGTGTGGGTAGTACCATTAGGAATCACCTCAAGGAATGCTTAAGAAATCAAGAACGACCAAATCATTTTTCTAGGCCTTTTATTTTAAATGTTTTCACAAACTTCAAATTATTTTTTCCTCATGTTTATAATTTATCAATTGCATGCATTAATATATGGTTTGAAGTTTATTTTGGAATTTAAAATTTTTGAAATTGTTAAAAATTTGTGTTCCTAATTTCAAATGGCTTCTAATTCAAAAATTGATAGCTTTCACTTTGAAAATTCATAACTAAATTATATTTACTAAATGAATTTCCTAATAAAAACCTGAAAATAAAATTATTTTTATAAAAAATTCCCAAGAAAGTTTTTAAACTATTTTTCAAATTTTTTTTCTTGACTAAAAAAATTCAAAAAAAAGAACCATCATTACGTTCCTAAAACTTTTTCTAAATGCAATGAAATTAAAAACATCAAAATACACAATATTTTTGATATTATTGAAAATTTAAAATCTATAGAACTTAATAAATGTACTCATTAAAAAAAATTATGAAAATGTGTCCAAGCATGATAAAATATACCAAAAAAGTAGTCCTATGAGAATTTATTTTCAAAATTAGTCTCTTTTCAACATTCACATTCAATTTCAACTTGAAAGTATAATAATTCTAATTGATGTTTTACTTCCATATACTTGTAACTATATTTTGCAAAACTATGACACATACTTTCTAATACTTGCATCTCAAAAAATGTACTTAAATGCATATTAAAACATATGTTTTTTCAATATTATGCAATGAAGTTTAAAAAATTCTAATTATTAGTCATTCATTTAAATAATATTCATGAATTCAATGTATTAAGGCATATTTTATGGGTATTTTCCAAAAAAATAAATGTTATTGATTAGTATACTTCATCATGCTTATGCCCAAATGTTTATCTAAATGTTTCATATTTTTAAGTTCAATGGGTCTAGGAAAATCAAAGTGTGATATTCCTAATGGTACCACCCAAGGATGGGTTTGCCCATGTATCATATGAATATGCCATAACACATTTATGTTGGTCATTAGGGTGGTTTAAAATCTAATCATTAAATTTCAAATTTTGAAATGACAATTAAAAATATAAATTTAGTTTAATTAGGGCCACTCTTCTAAATGATTTTAAGCTTTTATGAAAAGATAATATGATGAGTGATTTTTTTCAAAGTGATAAATGATGTGTTTCAATATCTAATTTCTAACTTAATGATTAGATTATGTACAATTACTTAAACTAGTCTAATATGTCTATGTAACAAGTTTTCTAGTTGTTGAAACCTAAGACAAATTTGCAAAAGCTTGAAAAATTAGTTTAAATCATTGCAAATTTTTGCATTAACAACATGGGTAATGGTCCATATTGGGGTATTCAATTGTTTATTAATTGAACATCTCCAAATTCAATCCATGGATATTAGTTTACAAAACCAATGTCTTAATGAGGAGTTCCAAAATTCAATAAATTCAAGTGATTATTTTGAAAAGAAAAATGCAAGCTTATTGTAAGATGCACAAGGAAAAAATGAAGTTCCAACAAACATTGAAAATTGAAGCAATAATTCAATTCTAAATCTTGGGAAATTTTAGGTGATTTGACAAATTTGCCCTACCATACTCTATTGGTTTTGAACAATCCTAGATTTCTTACAACTAAACAAAGCCCAAATTCCAATGCCCTAACTTCTAGGATAAGAACAAGTGGGAATTGGAATAATGAATCCTTGAAGAAAACTAAGGCAATTGACAAGGGTGCTAAAATCAACATGGCAATTCACCATTTTAGCATTCCAGAATCTTTTTTTAAGGACCACCTCAATGGAAAAAACAAATTTTGAAGGTTAAAAAAGTTGGGACATAATTTGCAAAAGAAAAGCAAATTGTTCATTGGGTGCTAAAGATGCAGCACATTGGTTTATTTGTGTCATGCTTGAACAATTAAGGTTTAAGGTGGTAGAAATAGTGTAAGAAAGAGCAACACCATTCACAGATGGTGTGCTTGGGAAAAGTTGGTCGAAGGTAGATGCAAGATATGATGGCTCACTTTTTGCATCCTTATGGACTTTTTGTAGAATGTACTTTATGCAAATGCCACAAACGCATTATGAATTCATCAATTTTACAAAAATAGTTATGGATTAAAATTGTCAACTTGAATAAAAATATTTATTAAGGGGTGAAATTCAATAAACATACACCAATCATATAATAATGGACTTTTAAAATGGACATATGGATTATAATCTAGGTTCTGCATTAGCATTCAAATGCATTTTTTGTTATGATTTCATCTCAATATTTTTTATAGGGATTCAATATATGATACATGATGAAAAAACAAATATGGATTGAAAAAAATTACAACAAAACTTTAACCAATAAATAACTATGGACTTTTGAATGACCAAATTTGGGCCTTATTTCCAAAAATCCCAATCTTGGTCATTTTTTATTAGATTGATGTTTTTTTCCTTTAACATGTATAATAAAGAGTTTTTTAAATGGGCAACCTTTCATATGGATTTTATTAATCAATTAATAAGGTGTAGTCACGCTATTAGGACCCACACCTGCCTCCTTGGTGCTTTGTTTAATGATTGTTTATTCTAAAATATTACCAAAATATCGTAAGGATATTCCATTTGTAAGTTGAACAAAATCTTTAAAAAGTCTTTTTGATTCACAAAGATGTTACATTATACTATCATAGTAAAGTTTGATTTAATTAATGTCCCAAAAATATGTCATTTTAAGTCCATTAAAGAATCATTGATGAGTTTTTCAAGTGTTAAAAGAACTTGTTACATTATTAAGAAAATACTTTTGGGTATCCAATATTCATTAGATTTGTTTAAAACTTTTTCAAGTGTTTCCATATTTTATTAGAAACATTGTTGTATATATTTACCAAACATTTTAAATATTGACTTGACTTAACACTTTAAAAAGTGTAAAATTAAATAGTTGTTACACCTAAAGTGGGTCCCATTTTGAAGATGAAAGACAAAGATATCACTTGTAAAAAATGGCATATCTAACAATAATTAATCAACACATAGATCACATTATCAAGTGTAACTTGACATGGCTTTGCCCAAGTTACAATGCCATGAAATGGTCAATGGAGAAGAAAGGATATGAAAAGATTTTATGCATGAAACTTCAACATGAAATGAATGGTAACAAAAGAACCCTAAAATGGAATTCAACTAAAACAAAGAATAATGTCATTCCTTGTATCTCTTCAATTTATTTGTGTCCAAAGACAAACTAGTTTGAGAGCTCATGCAAATTGAATCAATGTAAGTAAATGGTACAAATTTCCTTGAAACATGTTAAACATATAGACTTGGATGTTGTGAATGGCTCAATGAAAATAAAAAAGAAAAACATTGATTCCTTGATAAAGTGAAAAACACCTTCCATTAAGAAGAAACCTTGCATTTACTTGTCAAACCTAGAGCCAAACTAATGCAAGGAAATAAGAAACCATTGAAACATCAAGTTGTGTAAAGATCTTGGAAATCTAAGGTTACATGTCAAAAGTTGCATAAAGATGAAGTTGATAAATGTGAATCATGATGATTCCACCTAACCTATCACACAATTTTAAGTGATCCAACAAAAAAAATTTGATGTGATGAGAAACAACCTTAAGCTTGTATTCTATTGTGACTCTGATTTTCTTGTCTCAAAAATATCTTTAAAGTCAAGCATTTTTAAAGATCACTTACTTGCATTTAAGAAAAGTTGCTTAAAAACTTTTCACACATGGGAAATTGTTTCTAAAAGCATCATTTACTAACATTAAGATCCTGGCAATAAGAATCTAATGCCAAATGTGCATTATTCACAAAGTAAGCTAAGGTTCAAAATAAGTTAGATTATTACAAAATTTCAAAATTTTATAACAAATTCTACCAATGTCCAAATATTATATTTCCTCTTACTATAAGTTTTTAAATTCTCTTGTATTTCTTGGAAAATTAGTTTCAAAGCATTTATTTATTTATTTATTTATTTATTAGTGCCAAACTCCTTATTATGACAATTTTGGGTGCATCTACCTTATGTAGTCCCTGTTCTCTCAGATTTATTTTTTCTGATATGACATGGGTCTGAGCAAAGCAGTAGGAATGACCCCATAACTTGCTTTTAATTCTATTTATGATTCCATAACTTACATAACTTAATTTTATAACTTACATAAGTTACATCATAAAAAATATGAAAATTAGTAGCTTAAAATATCTAAAGAGGCAGGTAGCAAACTCAACTAGTGTGCACCTTTCGCCTGACTACAAGCTGTAGGCATGCCATGAACCTAGTGGAGGCAGGCCACAGTGAACCAGCATCCACCAGTGCACCATCCACTGGATGCCCGTTATTACTCACTCGTGGATGAACCTCAACTGAGTTAATATTGGTTTCACCTCGGTAACCAATTATGTAAGAAGTAGGTCTCATGTATAGGTAGATAGGTAGAAAAATAGGTAACTACTAGGTGAGTAGATGGTTTATACATAGGTAAGGGCTGTTCTTACTACCTACCAACTAACTACCCGCAAGTGGGTTGTCAGTACACAAGTAGTTAGAAAAAGCACTCAGCGAACCCACCATGATTAGCTACGGAATGGGAACTCAACAGAAAACTGTTTTATGACCACTTACCATCCATCCTTCATGGTGCACTGGTGGGTGCTAGTTCACTGTTGCTTTGGAGGCGTGTAGGCGGGTAGCAAAAGCCTAGCAAATTAATAGGTATGTAGGAATCTTGATTATGGCCAGAATTCACCCCCTTTTGGCTATAGCCAGGCTCAAGCTTAATGCATAACTAGTCTGTAACAAAGTGGTCTTGATCATCATGAATCTTTTGTACATGTATTCAAGACCCACCCATAGTATACTGCACAGCCATTAAACCCTAAACCTTAAAATGGGGTACCCTGGAGACAAATTTTTACAGTGGATGAGTGATGAAGGGATTAATGATGATCTCCATAAATTTTAAGAAATGCATCAGTTATAAAATTCATCACAAACATTTATTTCTTTTTTGTGTATGGAATGTCTACATTCATGCATCCAAGTTCAAACATTCAAAAAACTCTTTTTTGTTATGCCATTAATTTCAAGTACATACATATTGCTTACATTTAAAAACAATGTCATATTCTGTATTCGGTGACCTTGGTTCCAAGAGATGGCAAATGAGGTGCACGGTGAATAATACCCTCTCTCATCACCATATTCTCAAGGACATTTTGCTCAGGTCACTTAAGTGGGCTGATAAATGGTATAGTGGAATCCTCTTCAAACTGGGTGTGACGCATTTTTTTCATCAGATTATGAAAAGTTACTTCTCCAAGCATCAATGTGATTGTCATGATTAGCCCATGTGATCTCTCTTTTATTGGGAGATCATTGTATGTCATTTGCATATTTACAAGTTCAAACTCAATTTCATGAAGTTTAAAGGCTGTACTTCATCCAAAGTACTACGTACAAAGCACTATATTGCTCGGAGAGATGATGCCCTAAAAGCCCTATGTCAACCTCCACATGACAACAATCAGTGTATTTTTTCAATTCCCATATGGAGCCCGGGTGGTGTCATCCAGAGGTAGATTTTGAGTTAACTAGAGACTCTTTTTCAGAGAAACTCTTAAATGTGGAGCCAGTAGACATGAATGTGGCAACACCCTCCTCAAAAAAAAAACAGTATTTTTTGTCATAATTTGGCAAATCTTGTTATTAAAATAGAGAAATTGCGACAAAATATATTATGCCCTTTTTAGAAACTGTGTTGCCTTTTGGCAATTTTTTGCCCCCTCAAAAGAATTCACTTATGATACTTTTCGTACATCTCTTCACAGTTTTTTGTTTCTGCAGTTTTAACATGTGGCTAACTTCGGCCACATGTTTCTCTTCTTCACTCTTGGCAACTATAGACTTTGTTGCTTTTGCATCTCTAGTCTGGGAGTGAGAGCAACACCAGTCTCAATCAGTGTTTTTTTTTTTTCTGTCCAATTTCCTGGGCTACAAGAATCCCTCACATTTCAACTTAACTTTTGACATTATTTCAAAGAACTCTTAAAACTGTAGCCAGTAGACATAAAAGTGACAACACCCTTCCCCCCAAAACACAGATTTCTGTCATCTTTTAGGCAAAAAACAATTTTTAGAAAAAAGGAATTTGTGACAAAACATTGCATTTTCATAAAAAAACTGTCACATTTTGGCAATTTTTTGCCAAAAACAAAAAGACTCATCTCAATGTCTACTTACCCTGATTGCACTCAAAACTTTAGACTCATTGGGCAAACCCCCTCAAGTCAAGTCCATGATGTTGATAAACCTCTTGCTTTTGACAACCATCACTTACAACGGCCCTCGACCCTTACCTTTGATGGTACCTTGTGTTGAATTGAGCATTTCATCCAGAGCCTATCTATATACATCAAGTTAGAGCACAGGAGCACTACCAACCCTCTCACCAAAACATTAATTACATCCTCACTAAGGTACTTAAAACATCAACATGGTCACTCATATGAAATCAGTATGGTGCATCTTGATGATAATGGCCAACAAGTTTGCAAGCTGCTTCACATCCATTCCTTAGACACAAGCTTACACAGATCCAGGAACTCGGAAACTGGGAATCCAATACAACAAGGTCTCTGCATGGGTGAGAATCTGTAGCCCAATGATGCTCCAAAGAGCAGCACATTGCAGAATTGGAATCTATGAAGAATCAACATCCAAAACTAGAATGGGGTTTTCAAGGAGACCAGGTCGTTGGATCCCTTCAAGGTGCTGCAATCAACTGCTATGATAGAGAGCATTTGGGTGTTTGCTGGATCTTTTATGGCAAAAGCAACCAATATATCATTCAGCCTGGCTAATAGAGCAATAATTGAACTCAATTTACCTCATAATTCCCTTGCAGACATACTGCCAGGAAATGTTTTGTTCTTGGTTCCTATTGCAGTGTTGTGTTGTTTGCTTCACCTTGACAATAATCCCCACATGAACAGATCCCATCCTTGAAGTAATGGAAGCAGCTGCAATCTCTTGCAATAATCTCACTTCCAGATCTTGGAGATAAGCTCTGTTGCAGTGTGGCCATCACCACATACCTGCATGCTTTTGATTATGCAGATAGGTGCCCCTGGCAGTGTGCTGATCAGCCCATAGGAGATGATGGCCAGTTTCTCACTATGGTAGCACCGAGCCTGTTCCTTCTGCTGCTCACCCACATCATGCAATACAGAACTTGTGTCAGGCACATAACCAGCCTCCTTGATCCATGTATGTAACTTGTCCAATTCTTCAAAGATGTTCTCAGTTTGCAAGTGTAATCAATCAACCCCTACAAATTTATGGACCCTGCCATTGAGCTCAATCATGCTCCGATCTGTCTCCTTTGTCAAACCTCTATCCTCCATGACCTTCCACCAAGGTATTTCCTAAAGAAGTGTCTGATTCAAATCCAGCTCTGACAACAAAAGCACAGATCTTCTTCCCCTCTTTCAGAACTGCTGAGCCCACACAAGCATTGAGGATGTTCATGAACATAACGTCATCAGGCTCTACACCTTATTGCATTTGTTGAAAGACCTCAAGAATCTGCTTGCTACAACATTGCTGAGAATATCTGGAGATCATGGTGGTCCATGAAACCACATCCCATGTAGAAGGCCTGTTCACCATACCCCTACTGAGCATATCTGGAGATCATGGTGGTCCATGAAACCACATCCCATGTAAGCATGTTGGCAAACACTCAGTGCACATTGACAATACTCCTGCACTGTACATACATGCTGAGAAGGTTGTTCCATAGAAAAACATCTGACTTAAACCCTGAATCGATGATTTGATAATGTACCTGCTTCCCATCTTCCAAGGATTTCTTCATTGCACATGCCTGTATGACACGGACACACATCCAGTAGTGTGTTCCAATGCCTTGTCACTCCACGGGTCCTAAGCCGCACATGGACTGCTTCACTCACTCAACTGTCTGCAGAGTCTGGCCAATCCCCATATGTGCCACAAATGTCCATGTTGCCTTGCTTACCAACCGGTTTCCCTCCATTTGTTTCTGAAGACAGATTGGCAGCATTGCCTGGACCAGTCCTTACCTGGAGGTACAACATGCAACCATCTGACTCCATGGAAATTGCACAGACAGCCTGCAAAATGAGGAGCTTAAACCCTGTGAGTGATGATGTCCACATAGTACTATACCTTCTGGATTAAGCACACAGTTTGCAAATCAGCCAGCTTCCAAATTGGAAGTTTCCAAGCTACAACATCATGACAACCTTTGAAACAAGCACCAGAAAACTCCGCTGCTTTACAGCTGCCAATATTCCAGATCTAAACCCTATCTCATTCCAGAAAGCTTTCATGAGGCAAGCCGCTATGATCTCCAAATCAAAGAGATGCAAATTCTCTTTTATGGCCAGCATTCAATGTTGAAAATCAAGCACCAGACATCTCTGCAAAATGTCTAGAGCCTTAAACCATGGGAAAAAGCCATTGAGCATTCGAAGATTTGAATGCAAACTCCCCATTTGCTTGTATCTCAGTCATCACAATTGAGCTAGAATAAGCAACAATTGTACACCTTGAGGAAGATGTCTGCACAGCAAAAGCCCCAAAAAACGTCCTCATGGCAAGTCTACAGTATGCAAAGAAGACAAATCCTTAAGGAAGGATTCACATAGTCAACACTGACATGACACCATTTAGTAAGATGTTATCATTTGAGATGTACTGGCACAAATGACTATGAACTCTTCAGCTGTGCAGAATAAAGAATCAAGCACAAGAACAAGATGAAGGGATGTGGAGTGCCACTCTAGTAGCAGTTGGGTCTGCAAATGTGAAGCATTCTTTAGGCAAGTTACTTGGCCAAAGTGGGGCAAGCTTTGCTGAAGACATAACCGCAGAAACGTACAAGCAAAAAAAAATGTGGGAGCAAACCTCTGGCCTGCAGCTACTATGGACTTTCTCCTGTGAAATTAATGCAGGGCTTGAGTTGGGTCTGACATCCAGTATACGAAACCCCTCAAATGATGGAGCAATTTTGTTTGAAGTGGGTGGAACATGCTCCTTACAGCCAATGCTGTATATGTGGGTAATCTTCCAGACATTCTAGTCCGTGTATCAGGTGGCATGGAGCCTCATTTACTCTTTGATCTTGCATCCAACATCTTGTCATTTCACGAAGAGCTTCTACAGCAACCTGCATGGACTGACAGCAAGGAGGCACAATGGTTGTAGACCAGGATGAATGCCTGTATGAAAGAAACACTTTACACTTCAAATCCACAATGGGTAAAGACCTCTTTTTCTTCTCTCTGCTTTCCAATGCCTTCTGTTTTGTGATTTTGATCTTAGTTTCAGATGAAGCCCTTTGGAAGAGGCCAAGTATAGATGAAACAAATTTCCAATTTTTGTGCAATAGTTGCTGCCCGATTTGATCCTATGTTCTTGTTGGTCACTGCATTGCCAAACAGGTCTTTGGTAATATGCCCATCACTTTGTGGGTGTTGAAAGAAATCTATAGATTTGCTAGCACACTAACAGCAGCTCTACCCATGCTGAGTATGCAGCCCTGCAACATTCTTTCTCACATCTAAGATTAGTTATTTACTTTTTCCCACCTCACCCATAAAACTGAAA
>Ga0209611_10014404_pt1 | contig 10570 bp, 7 predicted proteins | sample S1TSphgellanicum_3_FD_187693 | JGI IMG/M metagenome (GOLD analysis project Ga0209611, IMG submission 187693) | Host-associated microbial communities from peat moss isolated from Minnesota, USA - S1T2_Fc - Sphagnum magellanicum MG (SPAdes) (version 2) | ecosystem: Host-associated > Plants > Peat... | reverse complement strand
TGTTTTGTGAAAAAATGGGTACATGTGTTTCCCTATAATGCTATGGTTGCACCTGATGCTCCCTAAATTTTTGGTTGGTAGAAGGTAGGAGATGATGTGATAGTGGCATTGCTGAATGGAGGTCACAGCAGCTTTGAGGATGGATCTCGCACACCAACACGAAGTTAAATGCACCAATCTTACACAACATGTTTTTGGTGCCAAATTTTGCCAAATTGTAAAAAACAATTTGGGGCTATGACCCCTACAAGGTTTCATTTCAAATTCTTTGAAATTTTTTCCCAAAGAAATAGGTTTTTGGGACTAGGTTCACCCAAATGCATGCTCTTGCGCATTGTCAAATGGTAACAAGATTATAATTTTTCTTTATTGTCCTACTTGTCCTATAGTCCAATTTGACTAGATCCTCTTGTGTGTGGTTGCCGGTGTGGCTACACCAGAAAAGTGAAAAGAAAACCTTTATTGGACCCAATACTCCGTAAACCCTAAACTAAGAACTTGGTTAGCAATAATTTATATTTTGCCTTCACCGGCAGAGCTCATCCACCACCCCTGGTACAGTTCCTCTGCCCTGCCCGAAATCCTCCCCTCTGGCCCTCAAATCTTTCTGTACCCTCTAGCCCTTACTTTTCCCTCCTTCTGCTCATTTCTTTTTCATTTTTTACCTGGCTTATTAACAACTAGAAGCTTGAACTTGTTAATACAACACCTCAAAAACATAAAGTTTGAACTTATTAAGATAACACCTCAAAAACATAAAGTCTAAACTTATTGAGACAACACCTAAAAACATAAACATAAAGAGCATAACTAGAAAATTGAACTTGTTAAAACAACATTTCAAAAACAGGAAGAACACAACGCGAAGAAAAGACAAAAATTGTCCCAGTTTGTGCCCTTGGGTATGTTACTGATTTAAGTCTAAGCTAATGCCATGACAATTCGGAGGTAGAAGCTTTTCTCACTTTGTTGGAAGGGGTTAATTTCAAGACTTAGGACATGGTTTGACATGGTCCTTTTTTTCTGGAAGCACAGCACAGCAGCATACCTGACCTGAGAAGCACCCTCAAGTCAAGATTAGTGGCAGAGGGCTGGTGGGGCTTCTTTCATTTACGGATTAGTGGTTGTGAGTACCTGACCTGAGAAGCACCCTCAAGTCAAGATTAGTGGCAGAGGGCTGGTGGGGCTTCTTTCATTTACGGATTAGTGGGTTTGAACCCAGAACCTTTTGATGATCCTTGGGGGTCCCTGGTAGGGAATATCAAAAGGCCCATACTGGTACATGACTCCAACCTTGAGCCAAATTGTCAAAAAATGTTTCAGTGGCCAAAGTGTTAAAGAAGATTCTAATCCTAGGTCAAAGTTTCAATAAAAATTCTAACTTAGGCCATGTTCGAGAAATATATCCCAACCTTAAGCCAATATGCTAAAAAGATTCCAACCCTAAGCCAATATGTATATGCAAAATTAATTTTGTCTTGGGATAAACTCTCTTGGCATGAGGTCTAACATTAAGTCAATATACATGTATTATTATTATTTTAAATATGTATTTGCATCAAATACACAAAAATTCTTGGTCCAATGGCTTGGGGCTATTACAATTTGACCCAAGGTGTCGGACATTTGTCCTGGGAGTGCCTGACATTTGGTTTAATGGAACAAGACCTTTGTCCTAGGGGTGCAAGACATTTGTCCTGATGTGTTCTACCCAACATAGTGACTTTAAGACTATGAGAGAGCACCTGGGATGGTGGGCAGTGACAAAAGAAGTTTTCTCACCTTCATAATCTGCCCGAAATTATTGGGCAAAAAAGTTTTCAAATTGCCCAAATGTTTTGAAGCATGAAGATATTTTCAGAATGCCAAAACTTTTTGGGGGGAGAAATAAAAAATCTCTTCAACATTTATAAGGCGCATGTAATTATTGAGCAGAATAAGAATTCCCAAAATGCCAAAAATATTTCAAGCACTGGGATTTTCTAGACTGCCCAATTTTTTGGGCAGAAATGAGAAAAAAATCAACATTTATAATTTTCCCAAGCAGGCTAAAATTTCCAAAATTGCCTGAAATTTTTCCAAGCATCTTTTTTAAAAAAAAATCTCATGAATATTTCCAAGCATAGGATTTGTTGAATTCCCAAATTTTGAGCAAAAATGAAGTATTTTCAACCTATATAACCTAACCAAAATATATTAGGTAGAATAAAGATTCTCAAACTAATGAATATTTTTCAAGCATCTTGAGAAATATTTTCCAAGAATTCTCTAGAATGCCCAATTTTAAACCTTAAATTCTTTTTAAAAAAATCTAATTGTAAACCTCAATGCTAATTTAAAAGAAATCCTAAGTCAAACAATAAAAAGATTCTAACCCCAAGCCAAAATGGTAATGTTTTTAAAACCTAAATCAAAATAATAAAGTGATTATACTCCTTAGGCCTAAATATATTCTAAACCTTAGGCTCAAATAGTTTTATCTTTAGGCCTAAAAAGAATATAAACTTAAGCCAAAATATTAAAAGCATTCTAACCTTAAGCTTCAATCTTAAAAGGATTCTAACCTTAGGCTTCAGCGTTAAAAACATTCTATTTTATTGTTAGTGTTCTTTGCAACTCTTTTTTAGTCACAAATTGCAATTAAAAAATATTACGTTTTCTTTTTTCTAGTCCCCCTCACCCACCTCATTCTTTTGGTGCAAAAAAAAAACTCCCAAATGCTTTGGAAATTGTATCAACAGAAATTCAGTCTCAATGCACCCTAGGCCCCACATAGAAAGGCCTTCAAAACCCATCTCAAACAAAAAAAAAACCAGAAAAGACCCACAACCTACCAACTTGGAATTTCAAAATTCCAACCATTTTCATGACATCTAGGGTGCAATATAGAGGGATAACCGGCAATTAGTTACATGCTAGCCAAGTCATTTGCTCAAAAAGTTGATCCAAATTCTAGCGAAATGAACCAGCAGTTATGGAAAAAAATCAAGGAACCGCCCAATATTGAAATGTTCACCAAGTGTTACTGTGGACTGCCAGTTCTTCCTTTTTGGGGACAAAATTTATCAAACATTTCTCATTAGAGTTTCAACAACTCAAATGATTTTGTCAGGTATTTAGTGCAGAACATTAAATTTTTTGTAAGATTTTATTTTGCTAGTGGAATGGTACACCCTATTCAGTGTAAAAAGATTTCCTCTATTTCTTATTTGGTGGGGCAGTATCCCTACGGGGTGACTTTAGACGGACAAATGGACAATTAGGGGAAAAAGAAGCAAATTGCCTGCAATGAAGACCTTTTGCTTATTTAAGGTCTTCCCTATTGCATTGCACCTTGGAAAAGCCTGTTTGAGAGCACATATGAGCTTAAAAATTCGCAAACCCTCAAGTTGTGTTTTAATGTGCAGGCCCACATTTATCATTCTCCACATGTGATACTATTGAAATGAATTGTAGCAACCCTCTTTTATGCCTTCCAATTTGTGCTGAATGGATCTTGATATGTTTTTACCCGTTTGTGTAAGCACCTTCATCCCCACATCTCCACCACGATCTTCAAAATATGCACATTTGCTTTGATACCCATAGGTCCAATAGAAGTATCCATGTGGTCTTTTTTATGAAACCTATCAAAAAATATTTTTCTTTAAAATTCTATGAGATGCTTCCCATTTGTGGTTCTCTATTCAAAGCCAATCGAGGGGTCATTATCATTCAATCTACTCAACATGACTTGATATGTTGAAGCAAGCTTTTGCAACAGATCGATGTTATGGATACCCTTCATACAGATGACAAAGTATATTATTTACCATTGGAACAAAATGCTTTTGAAAAAATAATGGCATGACTCACTTGCTCTAACGCCGTCAAAATATGTCAACGTTATGCAATTCCTTATCCAAAAATAGTTTAATACTTTCCTCTTTTTTAAATGATGATACAAAGTTAATTTATGAATGTTCGATTGTAAAATGTCAGCAGAGGTGACTGATGTCACTCTATGGGGTTTTCGAAATAATTAGGAGTGGTGGTTATTTCATTCTGTATTTTTTTTCCCCAAAAGCCCATTCTAACAGTTATGGAAAAAAAATCAACGACCCACCCAATATTGAAAAGCTCACCAAGTGTTACTGTGGACAGTGAGTTCATTGACAAATTTGTCAAACATTTCTCATTACAGTTTCGACAACTCAATTGATTTTGTCAGAGCTTTGATGCAAAACATTAAGTTTTTGGTAAGATTTTATTTGGTTGGTGGAACAGTACACCCCATTCAGTGTGAATAAGATTTCAACTTTTTCTTTCTTGTTTCGTGGGGCATTGTCCCTAGGGAGTGAGTGACTTTAAACGGATAAATGGGCAATTAGGGAAAAATGAAGCAAACATTTCTTTTGTACTGTCTACAATGAAGATCCTGTGCTTACTTAAGGTTTTCCCTATTGCATTGCAGCTTGGAAAAGCCTGTTTGAGAGTACATATTAGCCTAAAAAGTCGCAAACCCTCAAGTTGTGTTTGAATGTGCAGGCTTGAGGTGGGTACGCCACACACATCAATAGCACAGGTGACAAGCGTCAGTAACCTGTCACACTTACCTACACTAATATATGCTAGAGGGAAGTCCCCAGCTATGGCCAGTGGGTACTGTCGATGGATATCACTAGGTTAATTTTCTTCCTCAGCATGTTAGTCTGCAGTTGGAATAGTTTTTTTCTTCAGCACGTCAGTGTGCAGTTGGAATAGTTGACAAAAGCAGCAACTGGCGAAGTATGGAGTTGTGCACTCATAATGTACTGGAGAAAACAACCCTTAATGTGGGTCTGGCATATACCTCCGCCGCACAGTCGCCATAAAATCATAGAGTTCTGCAGTATCGTAAGCTAGAGGAAAGTCCCGAGATCAATGACCTCGCTTTTTTGTGCTGAGTCATGAAGTAGTGCTCCATACTACAAGGGCCACTTGCATCCTGTATTCTGTAAGTTAAAATTCGGTTCTCTATAGAACCATGTTGTCCAGTGGGCTAGCATTAACTACATTTTTTGTCAAAGTTGGTAAACCTGACATTGTTATCATCAATCCCCTTGTATGCAGACTTGGACAGCTTGTTAACCCGACTCAACAACAAGAGTACAGCCGTCATCCAACTGGCAGGTGTCTATCTCACAGACTTGTTATGTTGAACTCAAATGAAACTATGGAAGCTACAAAAGAATAGAAGGTTTTATTATGAAGTGTAGAGTTCCTCCCCTTTGGCCCAGCTATATAGATCAAAGAAGGACAACATTTGCCAAAGCATATGGGATAAAGGTAGGGTGCTATAGGGAACTGTTTGGGGAATAGGTCAGAAACTTGGGAACTCCTTGGTTTGACCACCACCCAACCCCCAAACCCAAAAAATGGAAAGGCAACTGTGAACCGTCCAAGTGGAAAGTGAACAGTGGATAGTCCACTCTCCACACCAAAGTTCAAACACACCTTAAAAAAACAAAACCCTCCCTCGCATCCACAAGAATAAAAGGGCCAATTAGGGCTTGAGTGACCCAGCAGCACCCACTAGTGCACCATCCATCGAAATTGCTTGAGAAAAACACAAATTTCCCAAATTTTTATTAAAAAGGGAACAATTCGCCTGAAAAATGCTTGTGCTTAGTGCGCAGGTAGTCTTCCTTGCTCGAGCGCAGTAATGTTGTCAACTGTGTATTTTTGTCAATTTTGTGATATCAAAAATTTGGCGAATTTTTCCAGAAAAAATAGAAAAATTAATCAAAATTACCAATGTTTTTTTGTTCAAATTTGTGAAGTAGGTTTGTTGGTAATCAAGCACAAGAGGCTTAGCCAAATTGGGCTAGCATCTGGGGGGAGTTGGGGGGGGAGTTTATTGGATCATATTTTTAAAATATAATAATTATAGACTTTTTTTCCTTTCATAATGTGGCAACTTCTAATATAAAAAACACATTTTCCCAATCTTTTTGTTAAATGTTTTTTGTTACAATTGGTCCATGCAATTTTGTGTTCCAATTTTCATTAAAACCCAATGCAATTGGGGATAGATTTCTTCCCTCAATTATGGATGCATCTTTTTTTTAAAAGTTTGGCAATTACCCATGTTGGAGGTGTGTAAGTATCCGTCATAACACAACCTTTAGGTCTATTTTGGAGGATGATTCCATTTTCTCAAGATCTAGAGCTCGTATTCACTTTTGTTCAATCAAAGAGACATGGTTATAGTTGATTGCTAGGCCATGTATTCATTCATTTCACATCACACATTCTACTTTCATTTTAGTGTTGTGTTTTTGTTTCAGTTTGATTCAACTTCTAGCATTTAATTTTTTCATGTGTGAATGTCGACATCGGTTAAATGTATTTGGCATGCATCTTGCACATTGTCCATTCGGAAGTTAATAGATAAAACACATGACACCATTAGAAATGTCACGTATGCCCTCGCTTAAGAAAATGAACACGATGTATGGAAAGAACAGCAATACACCTTTACATCAAGAATTTCATTATGAATCGATCTTTCCATGACTCTTAAAGATTAAGTCTTTGCTACCAATGTGATAATTACAAACTTGACACAAGAGACAAAAAATAATAGTTATGAGTGTCATTAATTGATGAGGAGGTGGAGTTGCAAAACTTAATGTCATTGTTAAAATCTGCAAATATAGAAGGATTCATGAAAGGCACCATTTTATTCCAATGACCCTGGAGATGCATGACACACTTTGGCATGATATAGATTGTTTCATTAATGAGTGTGCTCGTCTTTTCCACAATAGACAATCAAGACATCATTTATTCTTGTCTTTTTACATTCAATTTTTGAATAAACATTTTAGTATTGTTTTTCAACATGTTTAACCTCTGCTACATAGAAAAAGATTGGTTGGAGGAGATGCTTGTTTTAGGCTTCTTATTACTATTAGATGTCACGATTTGCATGTAGGTGACATGAAAAGGGATGTGGGTGACATAGTTTCCTACCACGAAGGACCAAACCTTTCTCCTTTTTTTTGGGTCTTGCAAGTTGTGTATCATTTTGCATTTCTTTTGCCTTCCTTTTTGTCTTGTGCATGATGGTACCAACCATGGATTTTTATTGGATTTTTTATCAAATAAAAAAGAACCCACTCAACTTGGGATTAATCAACATTTATATAATGTCAATTTAAACATTTCATAATTAAATATAATTCGTACTTTTCTCAAAATATTCAAATATTATGATACACATGTTCCTACTTATTTATATCATTAATTTATAAGTTGTAAGAAAATTGTCATCATTGATTTAAATAGGACAATTTTAGGTTTCATAAATTGTCCCTTGGACAATTCCAAACTAAAATTTGTTTAGCCTGTTCTCAAGTGTGGCATGAAAAATTTGTCTTTTCACATTTGTTTTAATTTAAAATTTTTTTTTCAACACCATATTCAGGAATACACTTCCAATATTTATGCAATCCCATTACTTTTCAATATTAAATTCAAGTTGCATTACATTGTTGTTCATGCCTATGATAACTAGAATACAATTTAGTGACAAACAATGGGAAGTAATCACAAGGGCTATATAATTGATCCTCAAATAAGAATGTAGGTATTCACTTATTATATATTTCATTTGTTGATTGTGTTGACATCACAATGAGGTTAGCATTTGTGAATATATATTACATGTGTACACTTATGCAATCCATGTAATTTTAATTGTTATTGTTCTTTGCAACTCTTTTTTAGTCATAAATTGCAATAAAAAAATTTACATTTTTCTTTTTCTAGTCCCCCTCCCCCCACTAATTCTTTTTGTGCGAGAAAAAAACTCCCAAATGCTTTGGAAATTGTATCAACAGAAATTCATCCTCAGTGCACCCCACGCCCCACATTTAAAAAAAACCCATCTAAAACCAAAAAAAAAAGGAGAAAAGACCCACAACCTACCAATTTGGATTTTCAAAAATCTTACCATTTTCATGACATCTAGGATGCATTGTAGAGGGATAAGCTGCAAATAGTTACATGCTACCCAAATCATTTGCTCAAAAAGTTGATTCAAATTCTAGAGAAATGAACCAGCAGTTATGCAAAAAAAATCAAGGAATCGCCCAATATTGAAATGTTCACCAAGTGTTACTGTGGACAGTGAGTTTTTCTTTTTTGGGGACAAATTTGTCAAGTAGTTCTCATTAGAGTTTCAACAACTCAACTGATTTTGTCAGGTATTTGGTGCAGAACATTAAATTTTTTGTAAGATTTTCTTTTGCTAGTGGAACGGTACACCCCGTCAGTGTCAAAAACATTTCCCCTATTTCTTGTTTGGTGGGGCATTATCCCTAGGGGGTGACTTTAGACGGACAAATGCGCAATTAGGGGGAAAAAAGCAAATTGCCTGCAATGAAGACCTTTTGCTTATTATGGTCTCCCCTATTGCATTGCACCTTGGAAAAGCATGTTTGAGACTACATCTGAGCCTAAAAATTCTCAAACCCTCCAGTTGTGTTTGAATGTGTAGGCCCACATTTATCATTTTCCACATGTGATTGAAATGAATTGTAGCAACCTTCTTTTATGCCTTCCAATTTGTGATGAATAGATCTTGATTTTTTTACCTGTTTGTGTAAGCACCTTCATCCCCACATCTCCACCATGATCTTCAAAATGTGCACATTTGCTTTGATACCCATAGGTCTAATAAAAGCATCCAGGTGGTCTTTTTTATGAAACCTATCAAAAAATATTTTTCTTTGAAATTCTATAGCATGCTTCCCATTTGCTGTTCTCTATTGAATCAAGGAGTCATTATCATTCAATCTAATCAACACAACTTGATATGTTGAAGCAAGCTTTTGCAACAGATTGATGTTATGGATATCCTCTATACAGCTGACAAAGTATATTTATTTAGCATTGGAACAAAATGCTCTTGAAAAAAATATGGCATGACTCACTTGCTCTAACGGAATTAAAATATGTCAATGTTATGCAATTCCTTATCCAAAATAGTTTAATACTTTCCTCTTTTTTAAATGATGATACAAAGTTAATTATGAATGTTTTATTGTAAAAAGTCAGCATAGGTGACCGATGTCAGTTTGTGAGGTTTTTGAAATAATTAGGAGTGGTGGTTATTTCATTCTGTATTTTTTTTCCTCAAAAACGCATTCTAGCAGTTATGGAAAAAAAATCAACGCCCACCCAATATTGAAAAGCTCACCAAGTGTCACTGTGGACAGTGAGTTCATTTTTTTTGGGGACAAATTTGTCAAACATTTCTCACTACAGTTTCAACAACTCAATTGATTTTGTCAGGTCTTTGATGCAAAACATTAAATTTTTGGTAAGATTTTATTTTGTTGGTGGAACAGTACACCCCATTCAGTGTGAATAAGATTTCAACTATTTCTTTCTTGTTTCGTTTCAACACCTCAATTGATTTTGTCAGATCTTTGATGCAGAACATTAAATTTTTGGTATGGTTTTATTTTGTTGCTGGAACGGTACACCCCATTCAGATACCATTGAATAAGATTTCAACTATTTCTTTCTTGTTTCCTGAGGCATTGTCCCTAGGGAGTGAGTGACTTTAGACGGACAAATGGGCAATTAGGGAAAAATGAAGCAAACATTTCTTTTGTACTGTCTGCAATGAAGATACTTTGCTTATTTAAGGTCTTCCCTATTGCATTGCAGCTTCGAAAAGCCTGTTTGAGAGAACACATGAGCCTAAAAAGTCGCAAACGTTCAAGTTATGTTTGAATGTGCAGGCCTGAGGTGGGTACGCCACAAACATCAATAGCACAGGTGACAGGCGTCAGTAACCTGTCACACTTACCTACACTAATATGTGGTAGAGGGAAGTCCCCAGCTATGGCCAGTGGGTACTGTCGATGGATATCACTAAGTTAGTTTTCTTCCTCAGCACGTTAGTCTGCAGTTGTAATACTTGATGATAGTAGCCACTGGCGAAGCATGGAGTTGTGCACTTGTAGTGTACGAGAGAAAACAGCCCTTGATGTGGGTCTGGTGTATACCTCCGCCGCGCAGTTGTCATAAAATCATAGAGTTCTGCAGTATCGTAAGCTAGAGGAAAGTCTTGAGATCAATAACCTCGCTTTTTTGTGCTGACTGAGGAGTAGTGCATTATACTACATGCACCAGGTGCATCTTGTATTCTTTAACTTAAAGTTGGGTTCTCTGTAGAACCATGTTGTCCACTTGGCTAGCATTAACTACGATTTCTGTCAAAGTTGGTGAACCTGGCATTTTTGTCATCAATCCCCTTGTATGCACACTTGGACGGCTTGCTAACCTGACAAAACAAGAAGAGTACTATCTGCCATCTCCCACACTTGTTATGTTGAACTCAAATGTTAAACTATGGAAGCTGTGAGAATAGAAGATTCTATTTTGAAGTATAGAGTTCCTCCCCTTTGGCCCACCTATATAGCTCAAAGGAGGACAACATTTGCCAAAACATGTGGGATAAAAGTAAGGTGCTATTGGGAACTCTTTGGGGAATAGGTCAGAAACTTGGGAACTCTTTGCTTTCACACACAAA
>Ga0209611_10014402_pt1 | contig 10571 bp, 9 predicted proteins | sample S1TSphgellanicum_3_FD_187693 | JGI IMG/M metagenome (GOLD analysis project Ga0209611, IMG submission 187693) | Host-associated microbial communities from peat moss isolated from Minnesota, USA - S1T2_Fc - Sphagnum magellanicum MG (SPAdes) (version 2) | ecosystem: Host-associated > Plants > Peat... | reverse complement strand
GGGGGGGGGGGGGGGAGCTTCAAGCTCATCTGCTAACAACAAAAGAAGATTTGAAGCTACTTATTTTTCTATAGCAAGAAACAGCCCAAAAAAAATTCAAATGAAAAAAAAAAGGGGGCTACCTTTTTTTTCTTCAATGGTGATGGTAACCTACCAAAAGAAAAGGAAAAAGAATAAGGAGAAGAAAAAATAACTTGGAAAGTGTGGAACTTCAAGAGAAAAAACAAAAAAAAGATTTTTTTGGGGGGGGAGAAGAAGGGTGCTAACTAGACTAGAAGGAAATGGGGCACCGACTTCTATTTTTTTGGTCATTTTGTTTATTTTTTCTTTGACCAAATGTAAACCCAATCACCCCAATATTGTCAGATTTGAGTTTTATTCCGAAATAGGAAAATCCCAACTAATGTAATCATGGGAGCTAGGTCATTCACAGTATAAAATTTGACTAAAAAAAAATGTTAATGGTAAGAACTAATGGTAATTTAAAAAGTGTCCCCAATTGTCATTTCCAACTTCCAAGGATATAACTAGTTTTTTTATTGAAAAAAATCGCCAAATTTCTCCAAAAAATCAAGGCCAACCACTTGTAAACTTATATTTCAAGGGTGAAATTTGGTTATTTTTGTCAAAAAAACATTATCACAATGTAATCCAATCACCTTTCTAATAAGTTAGCAACACCAACATTCTCCAAACTACCCTCAAATTATAGAACCTAAGTCATTTACTTTAATATTTCACCCATTTGATTGTCAACACCTTTTTACCCAACAAATTAGGGTCATTTGTCAAACCCTTTTTCTCCCACACAAAACGCTTTGTCATTCCTCCTTTTGTTTGTTAAAATGGTTTGGCATGTTTTAGCCTATCAATTTAGAAGTTTAGAACTTCAGTTCATGAACTTTCAAGGTTCAAATTACAAGGTGTTACAACTTACACTTTGTTTCAATTTCTTATGGTTTGAATTTTTATTCTTGAGTCGTGAGTCCTAAATGTGAATCACAATTCATGATGTCCATTGATTTGTTTTGCTTATTCAACAATGAACAATGTTGATCAACATTGAATGAACATCTCATTCAAAAGTTTATGGACTAATCAATTTAGTGGGCAACAAACACAAATTGCAACATACATTGGACCATGATTCATGGGTGAATCAAATTTCCAATTTGTGTTGGAAACTTGGAGCTTGGATGTGGAATTGAAAATCAAATTGAATCATCATTGGTTGAATGCAAGGTGCAACATCCATCATGATTCACACATTTTATGAAGTTGCAACACACTTGATAAGGTATACATGGGAACAACCTTTTTATATGGTGTAAGTTTGTAAGTTGTAATTTTGTTACATGTTAGGAATTAGGACTCAATGTAATACACACATTGTACACCCAACACAATGTGCACAAATGATGTAACACATTGTGTTATGGACACTACTTTCACATGACAAATGAAATTCATTCATATGGATGTTCATCTATGATTCATTGTTAACTTTGAACTCATCATTAATTAATCCCTAGTTTTAACTTTAAATAATTTTAAGGTCACTTTTAATTAAGTCATAGTTTACTTTTAGTTCACTTTCAGTTAACTCTTGTTAACTCATAATTAAATTTTAATTCATTTATGATTAATTTTTAGTTCATTTTTAATTAAATCTTAGTTAACTTATAGTCCACTTGTAGTTATAAAATCTTTTAAAAGGCTTCCATGGTCAATGGGCACATGGAAACTTCCATGGAAGCTTCCTTGAGCTAGGTCCTCAAAAAGGTATTAATAAAGGTAGGAGCTCCCCATTACCTTTAATTTGTTCAACACTAGTATGAAGTATGATATATATTATTGTTTTATTTTATTTTTGTGTTTACATTTGTTTATTTCATTGCAATAAATATATGTTTGTACTTTGGTTTTACACATTTCGTGTTTTGTTTTTAAAACCTTTGAAATCTTGTTTTGGTCCCTTTGTTCATGTTTTGGATTTAGACTTAGACTTATATTTTCATCATTTGTCTTGGTAGTTTTTGTGGTCGTGACACATTGTGAATCATGAGTTATAGCTTGCTTCCTACTACTTTCACTGTGCAATGTGCACATTGAAATTTTCAAACTTGAAGTTATTGAATTTTTTTGCATTTTTTATGTTTTTCTTTTGTTTAAATTTTTTTACATTATGCATTTGTGTTAGTGGTAGGTGTAGTTGATTTCTATTCACTCACAACTTACAAGTTGTTCTTACAACTTTGTATGAAGATGTCATTATTTAAGTTGCCCCACAACTTCAAATTTTTTATAGCTCACAAAACCTTAATGTGGCATTCCTTTGGTTCCATGTGATGTGGCTTCCAATACAACAAGAAGCAAACTTAGTCCTTGCATGAACTTAATGCCTTGAAAGGAAAACAACATGCCAATGAAATACACATTTCATTCACACTCTCCTACAAAATCTCCTAGTGTTGATTCAATATAAGAATCAATGGAGGTTTTGGATCAAAGCTTATCATTACCAAAAGTTAACAAAACATGGCTTATGAAGCAAAATTGAAGTTTCAAGTTTCTTGGGCAACTAAACTACCTTGGGCTAAATTGCAATTGGGGTTTACTAGTGGTGTGCATGTTGTGAAATGCAAAACTTTCTTGGAGGTTTAACAAAAAAATAAACTTATAGCTCCAAAATGGAATTCACTAAACAAAAACATGTTCATTGGAGGAAATTTAACAAACCTATGAAAGGGGTGGGAAAAAAAAAATAGTGGTATACCAACAAGGATTATAAACATATCAAAAATGAAGTTGTTTATGTTTCCAAAAGGAAGGAGTTTACATTTTAGCAAGTAACTAATGGGTTGGTTAGTGAAAACCATAAAAAATAGGTTCAATTTGTTACATTATTCCACACATTGAAACATGGCAAGCAAATGTTGAAGGTAGATGTTCACAAAGATTTGTTTGATTTTTTAAATCTTGAAAATAACCTTAAAATGCATTGCATAGACACTTATAATTAGGCCATGGGTCAACATATGCATGGCATTATATTGGAGCCCATACATTTTGTTGTTGGAATAGCCCACCACTTGTCACTTACTTGTGAGGAGGTAGGTACAATTGACAACTAGAACTAGTTGTTAATTCATGCTTATTTGTTTCAAAATTGGTTGCAAATACCAATCATTTTGTTTCTTGGGTGTGTGGTGATGGGATCAAATGATAATAATTTTACTAAAATATTTACACAAGCATTGATGCATGAAGGAGGTCTCATAAAAAAATTGATTTGTAATAGGCTTATGGCATTATGTGGTAATTGGGTTTTTATTTTCCAAGGCATTAAAAAAAATGTTATTTGACAAAGTTCCAATAGTTGTGTTTCACATTCCATAGGGGTTCACTATATGGCTCACATTGTTGCACCCTTAGCCTTGGGCTCACGACCAAAATAACGGTTTACAAAGGTGTGGGCCAAGAATTAAGCCCGGGAGTCACATTTCATGCTCCCATGAATGTAAAAGAGTGTGAAAGAATGAACCCCCACACTCCCAAGTGAGCTCTCATTTTGGGAGTTGGAGTTTCGATGGATTTTTTAATTTTCAAAAGGAGATTGCAAGGGTCAGAACTCATTAGATTAAAAAATTACTTGTATTTTTGAAATCTCTTGGAACTTAAATGTCTAAAATGGGCTCGCATGACCCATTTGGGTACTTAAAACATAAGTTATGGTCAAAAGAAGGGCCACGAGTCAAATTGCCAATTTGACTCTCGACCACTAAACGTCAGGAATTGCCCTGATTTACTTTCGTGCATGTGGCATGCCACATACCTTTGGAAATCTCTCGACGAAGGCTATAACTTTGCTTCAGACCTTACCTCAATCAAAGGTCTTTAAAAGAAGTTATGGGCCTCCAAATTCGAGGGAATCCTAATTTCGAGAATTTCGAGACTCCCAAGTTGGGAGTCCCATGACAAAATGACATTTGGGTGCAAGCCGATGGTTAGGCACAAATAATACTATAAGGGTGAAGCCACCACCTTCCCTGAGTCTAGGTCGTGGTGAGTCTTGTGAGTTCGTGTTTGCTCATGACTCGTCCGTGCACCAAAAGTGGTCCAACTATGCACTAACCAATTTGTTGTTTGGTTTGTGCAAGTTCGTGTGAATAATTGACCCACTCTTCACTCACCTTAATCCCCATCCTAGAGCTCCAGCTTACCCCTTTACCCTCAAAGTGCTACGAGCCGAGGAACATACCCCAACTCCTTATTCTTCCGTTGTTTTCACCTTGGATTCATAATTGAGTCTATCAAGGAGCTTGGGGGTGCCTCACTCGTGGAGAGCACTATTGAATAGATCATGTGATCATTGGTTGATTTCAAGGAGTTCATTAGCTCTATTTTGTCCCATATTGTAACAATTTCTTTTGTGCATTAAGATAAATGCTTTCATTAAATTATTCCTTTGAATATTTTATGACATCCAATTTCCCATTTCATAACATCTTGTTATGTGAATATTAATCCTCCTTATTATTTTCTAATCTCCCATCTTCATTGCAATCCAACTTCTAAAGCGGAGTGAAGTATTCCTCTAATTCCTTCTTATGTGGTGCTTAAACCAACAAGTTCATTTTATCAATACGAGGAGTTCCGATTTTCCATATTCTTGAATTTGATGATATGCTCCATGACCTCCTTTTCAATTTATGCATAAATATTTAAACATGGTTGTCAATCCTTACAAAATTAATATTGAAATATACATCCTCAATTTTTAAAAATCAAATGAATGTTTTTCAATGATTATGCAATGGCTATCCCTTTTTGCGTTTCAAATTTCAAATGTAGAGTCTTCGATAAATTGATGATTTCACCTAGACATTCAACCTTTTTTTTATGATAAAAACAAGTTTAGTTCTCTCTATGCAATACTTCACTACTTAATACACATCTTGAAAATGTTTTTTGGGTTCTGTTATGTCATCCTTCTCATTTTAACTCTTCATATCTATTGTTTTGAGGCTCCCATAAAAGGACTACAATGTCTCTGCCAATGGTCTCCATAGTTATCATGATTTAGCTTGTGGAATGTTTATTGAATTTCTAACGATGTTATTCCAACTTTTCAACGATTTAAGTTGCTACAAAATGCATATTCGATTTCCTCCCATCATTAGATCTTCTCCAATGGACATTTTACTTGGTTTAAAGTGGTTGTCGTATTCAATTTGACTGTCTTCTCCAACAATTAATTGCAAAGGGTAGCTTGAGGTCAAATGTTCCAAATTCAATGTAAGATTTTTTTAAGCTTTCTTCGTAATTCTTTTAACTTCTTTGTGATGTTTGGATGCATGTCTATCATTATATATTTTGTTTATATTTATTTTCGTTTTTCAATCTAGTTCATCCTGCCATGCTTTTTATTTATTTTCTAATATTACTCATGCAATGTTTTATTGTACCTTGTACATGACATTCAATTATTTTAAATCCTTTTTTATTATAGAGGAAATGAAATGCAAAATTTGGGATATCACTTTTGTCAAATATCTCAAAATGTGACGCCCATTTTGAAACCAATAGTATCATTTACTTCAATTAACCTATGCATTTTTTATAACTATTTTCTCCCCAAATGTTCTTTTCAAAGATAGAAAACATATTACTTTGTTAATTCAAAAATCATTTTTTTCATACAAAATATATCTTTTGTGCATCATAGCTTCAAAAAACTTTGTTTGCAAGGACTTGTTAATTTCTCCTACTAGGTTTTGTAATTGTCACCAACTTTAAATGCATCACCAAACTTTGTTTCGAACATATTGAGATGAGTCGAATGCAATTGATGGGTCATTTAGTTCATGGGAACTCGTTGCAGACTGTGATGTAGTTGTCAGGGTGATGTCTTCCAAATTCATCATCTTTTTTTTTTAGTTTGTCACTACATCTTCTATATATGGTGGGGAGCTCTCCTCTTCCACATTGATTCTAGTAATAAAACTAACCCATATTAGAACATCCAACTCTCTATTGTAAGTGAATACTTTTGTTTCGTATGCATCATCTTTAGCATTAGAAGCATTCCTTAGCCACTTTCGTAACAAAACTGATTCACTTATTTTCCTCTCAGCTTGAAATCCAAGCATGTAGTCACACTGCTTGTGAAATTGCATTCTATAATTTTGATTTGTCGGTTGTGTTGGCCATGGATTGTCTCCTGCAGGTTGTCACAAGCTATTCAAAAACTCCAAACAAAACATTTTTATCATTGTTTCATATATCTTGTAATCTTGCAAGTGGGTAGAAGATGCCTAATACCCAATCTCTACTTGGAACTCTACATCTATACTCTTCAACTCTCTTATCTCTACTCATGGGTAATACTCCAAATTTCTTGGTGTTTGATAAAAGTGCTTGGGATATGGATATCATGGCATTATGCAAATGAATAATTCAACTCAAAGTTCGTATTTTTTTATTACTACTTGGAAGCTCACCAAAAGATACTAAACTCTACAATGCTACAAAGTTGTAAACATCTCCCAAAGGCTAGATTTTTATAGGGTTGTTATTAAATTACTACACTCAATGTTCTATTCAAAGCTATTTAATTTTCTTTAGACCGTTTAGATGGGACCAACTACACTAAAACATTATAATTGGGAAAACAACTATGTTTCCTACTTGTGTCACGCATGGTGTTTGTAACATGTAATGGTGATCACCTCATTGGCCCTTGGGCCTAATGTGGCTTCATGCCATTTTTTGTTTGCATTTTTTTTTACATGCCATGTGTCCAATTCATGCCCTTTGGCAACTATTATTCCTATACTTCATTCCACTCCTACATAGACCTTCATATCAAGTACGAAACACTCAAAACATTTTCCTGGTAGAAACATGACATAAAAAGATAGAAAAATATGTTCCAAAACTACAAGAGTAACAAAAGTTAAGAATGTACACAACACGAAAAAAACACAAAAGAAATATGATAGAAACATGTGTTCCAAAACTATAGTAATAACAAAAGTTAGGAATGTACAAAACATGATAAAAACAAGATAGAAACATGTGTGTTGAAACTCTAGGAATAACAAAAACTAGGAACATATGAAACATGATAAAAACATGTGAATCTACAAGAATAACAAAAGCTAAGAATGTATAAAACATGATACAAAGAAGACCGAATAATAGAAACATGATATCCCACAAGAACAATTGAAACATGACAATTGTGTGTATGAAACTTGGATACTAAAACATTATGTTTGAATTGCATTGTCTAACATATTTTGAAACATAACATCAAATGAAAAGAATCTTGGACTTCCTTGATTTTCTAAAAAATTGGTATCACCATCTAAAACTTATATTAAACCATCTTTTGCCACATTTTTTCCATCCATTGACAAACTTTCCAAAGGGACATCCTCTATACAAACAAATTGGAAGTTGATTATCATAACAATGCCCACATCACAATAGTGTACCTCCATCTCACTTCAAGTGAATATTCCTTTTTTCTTCATAGTTTGCATGTGATTGATAGAGTGTCAATTTTTTATTAGTGAATCAATTAGGCATACAATCGTAATGTGGCAAGTTTTTAGTCCTCTTACAAGTCCTATTTTTGAAAATTCACATCTCTTATAAGTGGTGGACTTAACTACATTGTGGACCAAAGAGTTGCCAAGGGATCTTGATGTTGCCTTGGTGAAGAGGTTATGCAATTTGGATTGAGGACTACATAGGACCTAAAACAATGATAAAATATATGATAGATGTAATGTTGTTTTAGAAATTTTACTTGATGAGTAGCTTATTTCTTATTCTCATGTGATCATGGTAAATGAGGTTCATGAATGGATAATTCATACATTGAATATTGAGAAGATTTGTGGTTATTTCTTCAATTGCCCCATCTTCACCATTCCTAAATAGACTTTCCCAGATTCCCAACATAAGGCAATGTAAGATTGATTATCTTGATGTTGCCCTCATTATAGTGATGCAAATGCATCTTGCTGAACCTTAGGGTGACCTTTTTTTCTTGTCAAGGAAGGAGGTGATTGAAAAAACTTGTAGGATTTTGTACGAGAGAATTAAAGGATTAGGTCTTAATGTGCTAAAGCTGATCAATTTTCCTATTTATAGTGCTCTTCCAAGGGAAATGTAAACATGTATTTTCGACCCAACACCTCTTGCAACAATGTGATGGGTGCTCCCAATATTACAAAGGCATCTCTTACAATTGATGGAATTTACTTTGTTATGGATCCCAAATTGGCAAAACAAAATGTATACAATCCAAAGCTTGGGATTGACTCCTTGGTCATCACTTCCAATTCACATCAAACGACATGTCAAAGAGCACATTGACTCAGTTGAACTTGACTTGGTAAGTGTTATTGACTTTACAGATGGAAAGTGCATATCGAAGCAAGTTGCATTAATGAATTAAAAACATGACATATAAAAGAAATAAATATTAACAATGACTATTGATGTCCTCCAAACTTGTGTTCCCAAATTATACACAACCAAAATAATTGACAAAACATAACCTAAGAAACCTTGAAGCCTTGTAGAAAGAAATCATGAAATTTATACACAAAAACCTAATGGCATTACCTTGAAACATGACTATATGAAACTTGGTGTTATTCACACCATGTAGTCATTTTTATGCATTCTAAGTACATACCTTCTTCAAACACTAAGATGAAAAAGTAATTTAAGCAAAACCATATGATTGATACAATTTCATAGCATATAATGTATCATGGATCAAACGACAATACACACCTAGCGATATCATATAAAAGAAAAAACATAAAATAGGAGTAGTTAAAACATGATTGTTATCATGAAACTTGGAATTTGACTATGAAAAGAAGAAATAGAAGCATGGACAACATGACACAAAATTAACAAAAACCTAGACGCATAAACTATTTGGACAAGAAACTTGTACAAATTTTTTTGAAACACAACATGGATGAACAAAAATTTGTAAATTAAGTTGCATTGCAAGAGTTGGAATAAAACACAACATCAAAGGAAAGTTATACTCATTGATTGTTTGGATTAGAAACTTCAACTAAAACATAGAAAACAAGTTTCAAAACATAAGATGAAATGAAAAGAAATTAGCATATAACGATTTGAAACATAAAACAATGTAAACAAAAATTTGCAAAAAGAACGTTGAAACATAAGGTAATATGAACAAAATCCTACACTACATGTGTTGAAACATAACATGGTGCTAAAAAAATTGGACACATTGACTTTTTGGTTTTGAAACTTGGAATGAAACTTGCATAACAAGTTTTATAATTTATAGGATGAAAGTAAAAAAATTGGCATAAAAAGCTTGGACTTTTGAGAATAGAAACGCAAGATCGTTGTGGAATGGAAAAATGGAAAAAATGAAAAACATGATCATTATTGAATGGTAAAATGGTAAAATGGTAAAATGAAAAAACTTGTAAACTTCACCATGTTTGAAACCTAGATTTTCCCCACAAGAAAAACAAGAAAAACTTAATTGTTCCAAATAGATGGTGATTACTTGACATTATTTTTCCAAATTGAAGCTGATTACTTGATATTTAAGGTAATTAATCGATAGTGTATGATGATGCAATTTCATGGTGTTTGCACAACCTTGGACAACCCAAGTTGAAAGGGTGCAACTATTCAACATAATGGACTATATAACCAATTTTAATGTAGTATATCTTAATTTATTCCTCCAAGAATGGACAAGAGAGTTACCCTATATTTGTAGAAAATCAACAAGTCTATATTCATCCTAATACACTATTCTAGCCAAAACTTGACTTGATCATGACCAAAAACATGGATGGAATTCAAGAAACACCAAGCTTGTTCAATTTGCACCAAGGGTTTTTGAAGATATTTGATAAGACCAAATTGAACAAGAAGAAATGACAAGATTGAATCAAAAATCTTTGTGATCACTACAGTGAACCAAACTACAAATTGAGAAAAATCAAAATTAAATTAAATTCCACATTGAAAATAGGTTGAAAAAAGTCAAAAACTGTCGCAACCCTAGCTTTGGGCTCGCGACCAAGGCAAAAGGAATTGCAAGGGTGCGAGCCAAAGGGAAGCCCGGGAGTTAAATCAAGAGGAAGCCCAAGAGTTAAGCCAAGAGGATGCCCAGGAGTCAAGGCAAGAGGAAGCCCGGGAGTCACATTCACATACTCCCGGGAGTGTGAGAAAGTGTTAGAAAGTGTGAGGGAGTGAACCCTCACACTCCCAAGGCAACTCTCATTTGGGAGATGGAGTCCCGTTGGACTCCCGAAACTTCAGAGAGCGATTGCAGGGGTCAAACCTTTATGCCTCGTGGCGTTCTTTATATCATTGAAAAGCTCTTGAAGCTTAGATGTCTAAAATGGACTCGCATTACTCATTTGGACATCTGAAACACAAGTTATGGCCAAAAGAAGGGCCGGGAGTCGAATTGCCAGTTTGACTCCCGACCACAAAAGGTCGGGAATCGACCTCTTCCCGATGTCCGATTCGAGTGT
>Ga0209611_10014401_pt1 | contig 10571 bp, 7 predicted proteins | sample S1TSphgellanicum_3_FD_187693 | JGI IMG/M metagenome (GOLD analysis project Ga0209611, IMG submission 187693) | Host-associated microbial communities from peat moss isolated from Minnesota, USA - S1T2_Fc - Sphagnum magellanicum MG (SPAdes) (version 2) | ecosystem: Host-associated > Plants > Peat... | reverse complement strand
TCGACGTTTCATCCTGCAGCACCGCCGTGATGTCGATGCCGCCGAACACGAAGATCAGCACCCTGTCCAAGGGCGTCGCCGTGCGCATGACCCCTGCGGCTGCTCATCCGCAAGATCACCAGAAGCACGACATAGACTACGACTGACCGGATAATCACCCCCATGCGTCGCCTATGGGAAGACAAAAGACTTGAGCACAGCGTCCTGGCCCAGAAGCCTGAGACGCCCGCGGGTCAGGCCGACCTTGCTCGTACCGATATGGAACGTGACCCGATTGACCATGATCTGGCCGGCGCCTTGCGGCGGGGCGGCGAAGCTCCACGCCGCCCCATCGGGCGTGATGCGATAGGCCGAGGCGGTCGGGGTCGTCGCCGTCGCCTGCACGGCGTCCGGCAAGCCCCGGTCCAGGCTGATCTCCGTCTGCGCAGCCGCAGGCCGGCTCTTCCACTCCACGGAACTCTGGCCCGAGGTCGTGTGGCGCGCCAGATGGTCGTACCGGACGGCGCCCTGGATGGCGGGCAGCGGCGTGACGGCATGGCTCAGGGGCCCGCGGCCGAGCAGTCCCAGCAGGCCCGCAACCACCATCAGCGAAAGCAGCACGAGCAGCCCCTTCTGAAGGACCTTCCAGATCGTCTCGAGCCGATCGTCGGTATCGAATTGCAGCAGTGGGCGGGGCGCCATCTCAGATGTCCGCGGGGCTGGAGGTGTCGCCGGCGCTGATCCGGTCGAGGGACGGCTCGATGACGATGTCGTTGTCCAAGAGCGCCCCGGCGGCGCGCAGGGTCGCCGCGTACCGGTCCACGGCGTCTGACAGGCTCGGCATCACGCGCGCCTTGGCGCTGGTCAGGCCGCAATAGGCGGGTCGCTCCGCGATCCATCCACGATCGCGCCACGCCGGATCCTGCCAGGAGCGGGCGGAGACCCGGCCGACATCATGGCCTACCGCATTGGCGATCATGCAGCCGAACGCGGCCCAGCTCAAAGGCCCTGAGTTGGCCAGGTGCCAAAGCCCGGTCTCCCCGTCGATCAGCAGGTCGAGAGTCGCGTCCACGAGGTCCGGGACATAGGCCTGCGACGCGACAAGATCGGCGGGCGCCTGCACCATCTCTCCGGCCTCCATCGCCCGCAGCGCCCGGGCGGCGAAGTTGCGTCCGTCGTAGGGGGAGAACATCGCCGGGCTGCGGATGATCAGCGGAGATCCGCCTTGCGACACGATCCGGCGCTCGGCCTCGAGCTTGCTCCGCCCGAAGACGTTCAGCGGGTTGGGACGGTCCATCTCCGTATATGCGGTGCGCGCGGCGCCATCGAACACCAGGTCGCTGGAGAAGCTTACCAACGGGAGGCCTGCCGTGGCGCAGGCCTCCGCCAGCCGCTCGGCGCCGAGGACATTGGCGTCGAAGCAGGCGTCGGCGTGTGCTTCCGCCGTCTCGACATCGCTCCATCCCGCCGCGTTGATCACCGCCCAGGGCTTGTATCGCCTCATCGCGGCATCGATGGTTTCACCGTCGTCGAGCGACAGCAATGACCGATCCGTCAGGACATAGGCAAGGCCCCGCCACTCGCACGAGCGGGCGAACGCGGACGCCAGCACGCCTTGGCCGCCCGTAATGAGGAGAGGCGCCGCCCCCTCAGCGGGCCCTCGCCATGCCGCCCGGGGCTGCGGTGCCTGAACCGAGCGGAACACGGGCCGATGGGCCAGCCGGACATCCCGCCGCCACCAGCCCTCGCCCGCCGCGGCGGGGGGCAGGGACGGCGCAGGTCGTGTGAGCCCGCTCAGCATCCGGGCGAGGCCGGTGGCGCGGGGCTGAGGCGCGCGAACATCGAAGGCGCCGCATTCGTAGTGGCCGACGTCACGGGTCAGAAGGCTGTTCCAGTCGAACGATCCCAGCAGGGCCCATGCCGTCACCGCTTCGATCTCCACCCCCCTTTGGCGCAGGCCGCACGCCGTCTCCCACGCCTCGCAGATCCAGCGCATCTGGTCCTCTCGCGTGCATCCGAGCTGGCATTCCGTCACCGCGAGGCGGCGGCCATAGCGGCCCCACGCCTCTTGCAGGGCGCCCTCGAGCCCGCCTGGCGCCGGGGTCAGCACCCGGATCGCCTCCACGTCGGCGAACGTCCCGAGATCGTTGCCCCCTCGCCGATCGGCCGGATAGTCGGCCCAGCGGTGATCGAGGAAACGGTCGCTGGTCAGATAGTGATTGACGCCAAGCACATCCGCCGGACAGGGCGCGTCGGCCAGGCGAGCCAGCCGGTCGCGAAATCCCATATGCGCCAGGCGCTCCCAGAGCGGATGCCCCTTCGTGAGACGGCCGGCGAGCAGGTCCCAGGTGGCCCATCTGCGGTCGTTGTCGAAATCGGCCTGTCGGCTTACCGGCGCCGTGGCGTAGGTCCGGCCAAGATCCTCGGTCTGGATCAGCCGCGCGGCCGGGTTCACCTTGCGGATTTCCGCCATGGCCAACCGCACCCCATCCACCTGATTCAACAGGGCGCGCCAGAACGCGGATTCGTCCCGAAGGTGAGGATACCAATGGCCGTAGAGGGCCGAGAACCGCGCCGTCGTCAGGGGTTCATTGATCGGCGTCCAGTCGCGGACATTAGGATATCGTCGGGCGACGGCGCCGGCGTAGGCCGCAAGACCGCTCGCGAAATTATCCTCCAGGAGACCGGTATACCGCGGCCCAGACCCGTGGTGCACAAGGCCCAGGATCGGTCGCAGGCCGAGTCTTTCCATCCGCCGAAGCCGGTCGTCCGACCACGTCCAATCGAGCTCATCCGGGGCGTTCGGCGCCACCCGCTCCCACAGCACCGGGTAACGCAGCGCCGTCAGGCCGAGGCCCGCGAACCGCTCGAGATCTTCCGGCCGGTCCTGATGCCCGGTGCGCCGGGTCTGATCGAAAAACCGGTCGCCGACGCGGTTCACGGTGCACTCGTGCCCGCCCCAGAGCTCCAGGTCGGGCCCCCCCAACTTAGCCAGCTTAACGTCAGCCATAGGCTGGTCCGATCCGATGCGCTTCGCCTGATCGGGGCAAAAGGGTTGCTCATTCCATTTGTTCCAAACGGCGGTTCAAAACATCGGCCGAGAAGGCGGGTCGCGGCCGTGACCAGCTGATTTTGGGAGCCGGAAAAATAGACGGCTTCGGCTAGTCTTCACCTATGTTAGTTACGCGACATATCCGGCCAGACTCGGGTCTGGTTGAGGTTCGCCGGGAACTAAAACCTGGATGCCGCCGTTTTGTGAACCAACCTGCAAACACGGGGGCGACAGTTGGCTTACTCAGACAGTCCCAATTTGCCGGTTTCATCCGACATACGTTTTGATGCAGAATTTGTTCAAGACTTGAAAACCGAAACGCTGATTTGCTTTTCACATCTGCGTTGGAACTTTGTTTTCCAGCGCCCTCAACACTTGATGACGCGTTTTGCAAGAGATCGGCGAGTTCTATACTGGGAAGAACCCGCCTATGACGGTCACGAGCCACGGCTCGAGGCTCAGGTCTGCCCCCGCAGCGGGGTCGTCATCCTGCAACCGATCCTGCCCCATGGCCTGAACGATCAGCAGCAGACCGCCGCCTTGAAGGCCCTGCTCGACGGCTATCTCGGCGCCGACCCGGTCGGGCTGGTGCGCTGGTACTATACGCCGATGATGCTTGGCTTTTCACGGCATCTGGCCGCCGCCTGCACCGTCTATGACTGCATGGACGAATTGGCCAATTTCCTCATGGCGCCGCAGCAGCTGACGGCGCTGGAGGCGGAACTGATGCGCATCGCCGACGTGGTGTTCACCGGCGGCTACAGCCTTTACGAGGCCAAGCGGGATCGTCATCCCAACATTCACCCGTTTCCGTCCAGTGTGGACCGCGCCCATTTCGCTGCGGCGCGGCCCCCTCAGCCGCCGCCCGAGGATCTCCGGGATATTCCGTCGCCGAGGCTCGGCTTCTACGGCGTGGTCGATGAGCGCATGGACCTCCACCTCCTTGCCGCCTTGGCGGATGCGCTGCCGGAGGCGAGCATCGTCATCATCGGGCCGGTGGTGAAGATCGACCCCGGGTCGCTGCCGCGGCGGCCGAACCTCTATTTTCTCGGCGGTCGATCCTATCGGGACCTGCCGGCGTATCTGTCGGGCTGGGACGTCGCCCTGATGCCGTTCGCGATCAATGAGTCGACCCGGTTCATCAGCCCGACCAAGACGCCGGAATACCTCGCCGGCGGCAAACCCGTCGTCTCCACACCCATCGTCGACGTGGTGCGCGGATACGGCGAGTTGGCGGCGGTCAGGATCGCGGCGACCGCGGAGGCGTTCGTCGCCGCGTGTGAGGCGGCCATGACGCTGGATAAAACCGACCCCGACTGGCTGAGCCAGGCCGACGACTACCTCTCGGATCTCTCCTGGGACAAGACCTTCGGGAGCATGAACGACCTGATCAAGGCCGCCATCGCACATCGCGCGCGACAACAGCGCGCGCCAGCCGCGGCGCGCCATCCGCGCACGCCGCGACCACGAAGATTCGACTATCTGGTCGTCGGGGCCGGATTTGCCGGGTCCGTCATGGCGGAGCGGCTCGCGCGGGGACTGGGCAAACGGGTTCTGCTGATCGATCGCCGGCCCCATGTCGGCGGCAACGCCTACGATGAGACGGACGCGGCCGGCGTGCTCATGCACCGCTACGGTCCGCATATATTCCACACCAATTCCGACGACATCGTTCGGTATCTGTCGCGGTTCACCCGGTGGCGCCCCTACGAACATCGGGTGCTCGCCGCCTTCAGCGACGGCTTGCGCGTGCCGATGCCGATAAACCGGACGACCCTGAACGCGGTCTACGGCCTACATCTCCAGTCCGAGGAGGAGGCGCGCCAGTTTTTGGCCGGAAGGGCTGAGCCCGTAGAGCGCATTCTGACGTCGGAGGACGTCGTCATCTCCGCCGTAGGCCGCGACCTCTACCAACGGTTTTTCCAGGGATATACCCGCAAGCAGTGGGGGCTCGATCCGTCCGAGCTGGACAAATCCGTGACGGCCCGGGTGCCGACGCGGCTCAATACCGACGACCGTTATTTCACCGATACCTTCCAGAGCATGCCGGCGGACGGCTATACGCGGATGTTCGAAAACATGCTCGACCATCCGAACATCACCGTCGAGACCGGCGTCGCCTTCGAGGATGTCCAGTCCCTGGATGTGTACGATGATCTGATCTTTACCGGCCCCATCGACGAATACTTTGGCTACGAATTCGGACGATTGCCTTACCGAAGCCTGGAGTTCCGACACGAGACCCTGGATCAGGCGTGGTTTCAGCCCGTCGGCACAGTAAACTATCCGGAGCAGTCCATCCCTTACACGCGCGTCAGTGAATACAAGCACATAACCGGGCAAAAGCACGCCAAGACGACCATCACCTACGAGTTTCCTGCCGCCGTCGGCGATCCCTACTATCCTATTCCGCGCGCCAGTAATCAGGCGCTCTACAAAAAATACGAGGCGCTCGCGCTTGAAACACCGAACGTCCACTTCGTGGGCCGGCTGGCGGCCTACCGGTACTACAACATGGACCAGGTCGTCGCCCAGGCGCTCTCCACCTACAGGCGAATCGCCGCCAAGGAGAAGGCCGCGCCACAGGGCTTGCGGACGGTGCAGATCGCGGCGGCCGAGTAGCTGCCGTCGGGCGTTCCAGCGCGTCGCATCTGAGCCCTGTCGCTAACCTGGCGCGCACGGCGACCAACGGAATAAAATTTTGGCAGACGTCCTGGTCAAAGACGATCAAACCCCATCTCGCAGGGCTTGGCAACGGCTGTCTTTTAAGGGCGGATGTTGGACTTCACCTCATATCTGAGCTGCGTCGGGAGGTGTTGAACGACGCACGGCCGGATCAGCTCGAGCCATTGCGGGCCAGGCTTAAGCTCCGACCTCCCAGCCGCCTCCGAGGGCCTTGTAGATCGCGATCAGGTCGGACAGCACCTGGGCGTCGGACTGGGTCAGCTGGTCTCGGGCGTTCAGCAGCGAAGTCTCGGCCTGCAGCACATTGATGTAGGTGACGAAACCGGTTCGGTACTGGGCCTCGGCGATGGTCAGGCTGTTCTGCGCCGAGGTCACCGACCGGGCCAGGCTGGCGCGGCGCTCATCCTCGCTGCGGTAGCGGGCGAGGCCGTCCTCGACGTCCCTGAAGGCGCCCAGCACCGCCTTGCGATAGGCGAGGTCGGCTTGCAACCGCTCTTCCTGGGTGGCCGCGATCTGACCGCGGCTGCGCCCGCCGTCGAAGACCGGCTGGGTGACCATGCCCACCGCGACCGACGCGAGGTTCTGCTGGGAGAACAGACTGTCGATCGCCGAGCCGGCGAAGGAGCCCAAGCCGATCAGATTGATCTTCGGATAGCGCTCGGCGGTCTGCACGCCGATCTCGGCGTTCGCGGCGGCGACCCGCCGCTCCGCCTCACGGATGTCGGGGCGACGCCGCAGCAGGTCCGAGGGTAGCCCCACCGGCAGAGCCGGCGGCGGCGGCGCGAGCGTTGAGGCGGTGGCGGCGAGGCCCTGCTCGACCGTCTCCGGCGCCTCGGCGAGCAGGATGGCGATGGCGTGGATCTCCGCGCTCGCCTGGGCCTGAAGTTGAGGGATCTGCGCGGCGGCGGTGGCGACCTGCGTTGCCTGCTGCTCGACGTCGAGGTCGGTGACGAACCCGGTCTTGCGCCGGGCCTGGGCCAGGACGAAGAGATCCTGCTGACGCTTCAGCTCCGCCTGGCCGACGGCGATGCGAATCTGGACCGCGCGCAGGGTGAAATAGTCGTTGGCCAGTTCGGCCAGCAGCGACACCTGCCCATCGCGCCGCGCCCACTGCGCCGCCTCGGTACTGGCCCTGGCCGCCTCGATGGCGCGCCGCGTCCCGCCGAACAGGTCGATCTCCCAGGTGGCGTCGAAACCGACGGAATAGAGATTGGTATGGGACGGAATCGGCAGGCCCCCCGGACCGCTGGAGGCCGGACCGCCGGATGCCGAGCCGCCGGACGCCGAGCTGCCGGATTTGCGGTCGGAATTGTAGGTCAGCGCATTGCCGCTGGCGTTGATGCTGGGCAGCTCGGCGGCTCCCGCCACGCGCTCCTGCGCCCGGGCCTCGCGCACTCTGGAGGCGGCGGTCTGCAGATCGAGATTGTCTTTCAGCGCGCGCCGGACCAGCTCGTCCAAGATCGGATCGTGAAAGCGGGTCCACCAGGCCGATAGGCCAGGTGGGCCGGTGCTCACCACCGTTCGCCCGGTCGACTGCGCTTCGGAGAACCCCGGCGGCGCCGCGACAGACGGCGGCCGATAGTTCGGCCCCACGGTGCAGGCCGCAAGCGAGACCGCCGTGAGCGCAATACCGCAAACCTGGACCCGCCTCACGCCGCCCCCCCGCCTTGCGCGCCCTTGCCACCCTGCATCAGCAGGAGCAGCGGAATGACGCCGAACACCACGATCATCAGCGTATGGAAGACGTCGACATAGGACAGCATCTGCGCCTGCTGGCCGAGGCCGCGATAGATCAGCGCCGTCGCCTGGCGCATGGCGTCCACCTGCGGCTGGCCCTGCGCCGCCAGGGCCTGGCCCGCCCCCGCAAGGCCGCTGGTGTAGTTCGGATTGAGCGGATTGAGTGTCTCGACCAGCCGCGCCTGATGGAACTGCGAGCGCTGGGCCAGCAGGGTCTGGACGGTGGAGATGCCGATCGTGCCGCCGAGATTGCGCGCCACGTTCATCAGCGCCGAGGCCTGGTTGCTCTCCTGCGGTTTCAAGCCGACGTAGGCGATGGTGGTGATCGGCACGAACAGGAACGGCAGGCCGACCGACTGCAGCATTCGCGCGAAGGCGGCCGAGGCGAACGACAGCTGGGTGTCGAGATGGCTCATGTTCCAAAGGGCCAGCCCCTGGACCGTGAAGGCGGCGCCGACGATCAGTCTGGGATCGACCTTTCCGGACAGAAGCCCGCTGATCGGCATGACGAAGATGGTGGCGAGACCGCCCGCCGTCAGGGCCAGGCCCGCGTCGGTCGCGGTATAGCCGATCACCTGCTGCAGCAGCTGGGGGATGAACTGGGTGGTGCCAAAGATGATCACCCCCACAATCAAGAGGAAGATGCTGGCGATCCCGAAGTTGCGCTGACCGAACATGGCGATCGGCACGATGGGATCATCTCGCGTCAGTTCCCAGGGGATGAAGAACAGCAGCGAGACGGCGGAGATAATGGCGGTGGTGAGGATGAACGGGCTCGAGAACCAGTCGTCGCGCTGCCCCCGGTCCAGGGTGACCTCCAGCAGACCCAGGAACAGAGCGACGAGGATAAAGCCGACGAAATCGACCTTGAGACCCTTGCTGAGCAGCTTTTTGCGGTCCTCGATCAGGGCCTTCGGTTCATCGACGAACAGGTTGACCAGCAACAGCGACAGGGCGCCGACCGGCACGTTGATGAGGAAGCACCAGTGCCAGGACGCGTTGTCGGTGATCAGGCCGCCGATCACGGGCCCGAGCACCGGCCCCACGATCACCACCGCGCCATAGGCGGCGAAGGCCATGCCGCGCTGCTTGGGCGCAAAGGTGTCGACCAGCATCGACTGCTCGACCGACGCCAGGCCGCCGCCGGCCGCGCCCTGCAGCACCCGCGCCATGACCAGGAAGGTGAGATTGGGCGCGATACCGCACAGGAACGAGGCGAGCGTGAACAGCGCCACCGACATCATGTAGTAGCGCTTGCGGCCGATCACGTTGGCCAGCCAGCCCGAGATCGGGATGATGATGGCGGTGGACGCCAGGAAGCTGGTGGTGACCCAGGTCGCCTCATCGTAACTCACGGCCAGGCCGCCGGCGATGTGATCCAGGGCGACATTGGCGATGGAGGTGTCGAGCACCGTCATGAAGGTGGCGATCGAGATCACCGCCACGATGGACCAGGGATTGCGGTTCCCCGCGACCGAGCGCGCGGGCGTCCAGCCGTCGTCCCCTCCGCCCCCGCTAGCGCCGCCGGCCACCTCAGCGCACCTTGACCCGGGGCTCGACCGACATGCCGGGGCCGAGCGGACACTGCCGGTCCACATGGTCGAACACGATCTTCACCGGCACGCGCTGAACCACCTTCACATAGTTGCCGGTGGCGTTCTCGGGCGGCAGGATGCCGAAGGCCTGCCCGGCCCCGCGCTGAATCGAGTCGACGTGGCCGTCGATCCTGGCCTTGGGGCAGGCGTCGATCTTGAAGGTCGCCTTCTGGCCGACCCGCATCAGGGCGAGCTGGGTCTCCTTGAAGTTGGCGGTGACCCAAACCTGCAGCGGCACGATCGCCAGCATCTGCGTGCCGGGCTGGAGGTAGTCGCCCACGGCCACGGTCTTCTGCGCCACATGCCCGACCAGGGGCGCGACGATATGGGCGTAGCCATAGTTGATTTCGGCCGACTGAAGCTGGGCGTTGGCGGCGCGCACCTGCTCCTCGCCCGAGGCGATCTGGGTCCGGCTCGCCGCCACCTGGTCGGCGCGCGAGCGGGCGGTTTTCAGCGCCGAGTCCCGCTGCGCCGCGGTCTGGCGCGCCTGGGCCGTGGCCTGATCGATCTGCTGCTGCGCCACGGCGGCGGGGTTCAGGGCCCGCAACGCCTGATATCGCGCGAGATCCTGGGCGGCGTTCTCGGCCTGCGCCGCGGCGGCGCGGGCGTCGGCGAGGGCGCCCTGATAGGCCGCCGTGTTCACCGTGACCTGCACCTTAGCGTTGTCGACCTGGGCCTGCGCCTGCGCGCGCTGAGCCTGCGCCTGGGCCACGCGGGTCTGCAGGTCGGCGGAATCGATATCGACCAGGGGCTGGTTGGTCCCGACCAGCTGGTTGTCGTCGACCAGCACCCGCGTCACCCGTCCCGCCACCTGCGGCGCAAGACGGACGATGTGGGTATCGATGAAGGCGTCGTCGGTGCTTTCGTAGTCGCGCGCGTGCAGCCAGTAGATCAGCCCAAAGATCGCCGCGAGCAGCAGGACCGTGGCCAGGCCGACCAGCAGCAGCGGCCGCTGCAGCAAGCCCTTCTTTTTCGGCGTCGATTCCGCCTCGCCGTCATCGCCGGACTTGGAGTCGTCATTGGGCTTTGCGCCGCCGGACCTCCCGTCGTCAGACTTGGTGTCATCGGACCTGGCGCCATCGGACTTGGCGCCGTCGGTCGGGCCGGACTGAGGCTTCGCCCCGTCGGTCGGCTTTTCGCCGTTCGAGTCCTTAGTCTCAGCCATGCTTTCCAGCCGCGGCGCCCCCGAAGCCGTCGCATTGAACTGCAAGGCATACGGCCGGGTTCCCGGCGAATCGTGGGCTAAGGTTTGACGACCTCGACGTCCTCCTTGGTGAAGCTGTCCGGCTTGCGCTCGAGCAGGCCGAGCACGACCTCGGACGGGCGGCACATTTTCACGCCAAGCGGGATCGCCACGATCGGCCGGTTCACGAGGATGGGTGGATCAGCATGGCGGCTAGGATCGCCTTATCGGAGGCGGCCGGATCGAGCAGACCGAGTTCAGCCGCGGGTGCGCCCATTTCGCGAAGGAGATCCCTCGCGATCGGCCCCATGTCGCTGAGGAGCCCCTCGAGCTTCGTGCG